>CEUJ01022264.1_pt1 | contig 25589 bp, 20 predicted proteins | sample 361531 | NCBI WGS metagenome assembly CEUJ01 (sample SAMEA2622842, study PRJEB7988) | marine metagenome | biome: marine biome (ENVO:00000447); feature: marine epipelagic mixed layer (ENVO:xxxxxxxxx); material: "saline water (ENVO:00002010), including plankton (ENVO:xxxxxxxx)" | depth 140 m | reverse complement strand
GATGGTGTAGGCGACAATGCTGACACCGATGATGACGGTGACGGGGTGTTAGATGTGAATGACATATTCCCCCTAAACTCGACTGAATGGTCGGATTTTGACTTGGATGGTTTAGGAGATAACTCCGATGAAGACGATGATAATGACGGAATCGATGACTCTGATGACATGTTCCCCAACGACCAAAATGAATACGTCGACACAGACTCCGATGGGCTTGGTGACAATGCTGACACCGACGATGACGGTGATGGCACACCAGATGTCAATGATGCCTTCCCTCTGGATCCACTTGAGACAATCGACACGGATTCAGACGGAATCGGTGACAATACCGATATCGACGATGACGGAGACGGCGTTCAGGATGAACAAGATGCGTTCCCAAAGAGTCCAGCTGAGTCAGTTGACTCGGATGGCGATGGACTCGGTGACAACGCCGACACCGACGATGATGGTGATAGCATCCCGGATTTTGACGATATTTTCCCGCTTAACGCCGGCGAGTGGTCTGATTTAGACATGGACGGAATTGGCGATAATGCAGATTCTGATGACGACGGCGATAACGTGTCGGACGTCGATGATGCATTCCCCTCCAATTCTGACGAGTGGTCGGATTTCGACATTGATGGAATTGGCGATAATGCAGATCTCGATGATGATGGAGATGATGTGGATGACGAGAGTGATAATTGTCCCGAAACGACCAGTGTAATGGGAGCTGCAGATGCCAATGGGTGTGCAGCACAACAAAGAGACACGGATGGCGACGGGATTACTGACGATCTGGATTCTGACGATGACGGCGATGGATGGACAGACATACAGGAAGTTGCTTGTGGATTCCCAGAGCTGGATTCCTCTACATCCCCGATTGATACAGATGATGACGGCCTGTGTGATGTAATAGACCAAGACGATGACGATGACGGAGTTTTGGATTCCGATGACGCCTTCCCCTTGGATGGCACAGAAACAATAGATTCTGACGAGGATGGAATCGGTGACAACTCAGATTCCGATGACGATAATGACGGAGTTTTGGATTCCGATGACGCCTACCCACTCGACTCATCGAGAACGTTTGATGAGAGAATCCTCATGGTTGCAATTGGCTTGGGCTCGATACTTGGCACCATCTTGGTGATGACTTCACTCCTCGGTTTCAGAAGACGACCCAAGAGGGCTAAGAATGAAGACATTCAAATCATGCTAGAAGCACTGGAAGAATGACAAACGGAGCCAAATAATGGCTAAAATTAGAACTTTCCCTGAAGATTTTCAGGTTGACGAACAAGAACCGAAACCGGGACTGGTCGTCAGAGCAGATCCCAACCAACCATTCATCGTCTTCAGGCTACGGAAAAAGGGGTGGGAGACTCAAGCTCTTCTGGCGAAAATTTCGAAAGACAGAGGAATCCCCCCCTCTGCATGGGGTCTTTCTGGGCTGAAAGACAAGAGGTCTGTCACCACCCAGTTAGTATCCCTCCCTCATAGATACGCTCCTGATAGAGTCATATCTGGAAAAGACTGGGAACTAGTTTTCTTTGGTGGGTCCAATCGCCCACTGAAGTCGGGAGACCACCAGGGAAATATGTTCAACATACTAGTCCGGGACATCACCAATCGCGGGGTACAACTTCTCCCTGGTCGAATTTCTCAAATGAAAAAGATAGGGATACCAAATTGGTTTGACTCTCAGAGGTTTGGATCAGCATCTAGAGGACAACTGCCTGGGAGTTTTGTCGTGCAAGGCGATTTAATCGGAGCCATGAAGATCCATTTGACAGGACCACAAAAATTCGACAGATCTTCTAGAAGGAGAGATAAAAATCGATTAAGTGAGATATGGCCAAATATCCATAAAATCGACGCTAATTCGCTTGAATACAGACCTTTTGCTAGGATTCTCAAAGCTTGGAAAACCCCCAACTCTTCAACAGATGAATCAGCAAGACTAGCCTATCAAGCAGTACCAAAATCCCTGAGAGGCCTTTGGCTATCTTCTTGGCAGTCAGCATTATGGAATGACGCACTGAGGGAAATCTTACATTCAGCGTATGAGAATCATCTTCTTAGGTCTGTAGAAATTGGTGTTGGCGGCCCTGTAATATACCCAGAGGCCCCGGTTGGAAGAAGGGGAAAATCAAAACACTCTCTGGTTCAGAGCATATCGAGGGTACTTGGATCCATCCCCAAAGTCCTAGAAATGCCTACACCATTCCCAAATGAAAATCGGCTTGTGCACCCAACTATTTCCAGAAGGATCTCTAAAACATCACCAAAATCCCTGGAGGTATTAGAGGATCTAAAAATTAAGATCGCCACATTCGACCGTGAGACTGTGATATTTCCTAATGATTTTAGTTGGGATGACCCTGAAATAGATGACGTTCATGGATCTCCCAAACATAAGAGATGGAAATGTAAGATTTCGTTTAAGCTGCCGAATGGGGCCTACGCAACAAATGTGGTCAGACGACTTTTTGATTGATAATGGTTAATCCTCTAGCAATCTTCCTAACATTTCAATTACCCCTTTGGGGCCTTTATTTCTGGTTATTGAAGTGGCCGATGACTTGACAACGTCGAGATGATCATCTACCGCCACTGAAAACCCTGTCAGGTTAAACATTGGAACATCATTCAGCGCATCCCCACATGACAGGACCCGTTCTGGTTCAACCCCCCTTCTTGGAAGCATTATTTCTAGCGCTGTCCTCTTGTTAATTCCTGTCTCTGTGACATGGATTGCAAATCCCGTCCCAACAATCCGGAGATCGGAGAATTCAGATTCCTTCAGTAGCTCCCTCATTTTTCCTATATCCTGTGGTCCTGATATGCACCATTCGGTTTCCCTCCATCTGTTTGACTCTATACCTCGGGGGTCAATCGAATTGATTTTTGTTGATAGCCATTCAATGGATTCCCTGCACCTATCGCCATTGGCTCGCAGCTCTATTTGCTGTCCTTTTGGACCGTCCCACAAAACTCCTCCATTCTCTGCGATGATAAACCCAGAAAGGCCAAGGGCTTGATGTATAGGCGTGAGGTTCGGCAGCGTCCGACCTGAGGCCAATGAGACCGTGACCCCCCTTTCTTCAACACTCTTCACTAGTTTGATCAGGCCTGGTACCATCCCCCCTCTGTCCATCAGAGTACCATCTACATCGAACACAATCATGTCAATTTCATCAATTCCGGGAATGTCCAGACCACCCTCAGTCGGTACGACCATGCCCCTCGGGATAAACCGCAGTTTGAAGTTCTACGGGCTCACATAGCAATACATGGGGCCAGATGCCGGAGGTAATGGGGGAAACAGAAAACCCGGTTCTCCATTCAGATCTGATGATTTCAAACTGGGTGATGAGATTTATTTTTTACCTTCAGATGAGACGGACTCTGACGATGGGGTTTCTAACCTATCACCAGACGGTATTACGGAGTTTGAGTGGGGTCTTAGAGGCCTAGACTGTCCAGATTGCGCCATGAAGGCGACGACAGTCCTCAAGAGAGTACCGGGAGTAAAAGAAGCGGTAGTCTCTGCGACAGAGGGTAGAGTCAGGCTGAAGATGGATGTCTCTACGGGGAGAACTTCCAGGGCAAGTTCAGTCCTCTCTGGATTAGGGCACACTCCAGATATCGGTTGGGAGGAGGTAATAGGAGTGGTACCCACTATTGCCGCGGCGTCTATTGGTATTGACAGATATCAGCTCATGGAAAGAATCCTTGAGGTTCCAGGGGTGTTGGATGTGAGGACGGAAAACGCTGTTCTCGAAATAATAAGAACACCGATCAGAGACCTGAGAATTAGGAATTACTCCGGGGCCAAGCTCAACTCAATATTAGGCGGTCATTTCAGAACAAGGCCATCTCAAGTTATCAGGCTCAGAGACGATCAAAAACAACTCATATCCGCTCTCTTGACAATACCTGCTCTGTTGGTCTTAGTCACTCTGGACTACATTGGTGTGCATGGATTCATATCTTCGATTTTTACAATGTTTATTGTCATGGCTGCCGGCCAACAGATGTTCAAAACAGCAATTTCAAGCCTTTTTAACATGGTTTTCGGCTTTCAACTTCTTACATCAATGGCAGTGTTGGGAGCGTTTTTGATGGGGGAGTGGATTGAGGCTGTAATTGTGACAGGTTTGGTCGCCTTGGCGTCCTATATCGAAGAGAGGACCCTGACTGAAGCTAGAAAAGCCATGCAAGGAGGGTTAGATAGATTGCCAAACTCTGCAAGGGTAGTGTCCGATAACGATGGTAACATCATTGAGAACATGGAACATGGAGATGGCATGACTCCAATCGATGGGGTAATAACAGGAGATCTAATTGAGATTAGGTCTGGAGAAGTAGTTCCTGTGGATGGGAGAGTGGTGGATGGGAACGGACTGATAAACAAAGCACCTCTGACCGGAGAACCACTCCCTGTGCCCGTTGGTATGGGTGATTCAATAGAGGCAGGTCTGACACTGGTTCGAGGTCCATTAGTCATCGAGACGGTGGATGTTGGTCAGGCGACAAGGTTGTACTCTCTGATAGAAATGGTGAGGAGATATCGAGAAACTCCCTCCCGAACACAGACCATCATCGAAAAATTCACCGCAACATGGGTGCCATTTGTACTAATATCCTCAATCATGTACGGGTTATATTCCGGAAACATGGTCGCGACGCTAATACTCTGGGTAGTATCATGTCCGTGCGCATTACTCCTCGCCGCTCCTGTTCCACATGCCACTGCTTTATCCGCTGCGTCTGCCGCTGGAGTAGTCGCTCGAGGAGGGGATATAATTGAAAACATCGCCAGTGCCAACCTAGTCCTACTCGACAAGACAGGGACCCTAACCTCAGGTACACCGAGAATTCACTCTATTGAAACAATAAGGGGGATAGATGACAAAACCGCGCTATCTATTGCCGCTGCCTTGGAAAGGAGAAGTAATCATCCATATGCAGAAACAATAAGAAAAGAAGCCATAGAAATGTCATTGGAAACCAAAGTAGCACGGGAAATAGCAGATGGCGAGGCAGGGGTAAGTGGTATCATTGATAGTATCAGAGCAGCTTTTGGGTCTCCAGCTTGGATAAAAAAACAAGGTTTCAGACCAAACTCAAGGTTGGAGGAAATTGCCAAGAATGCATCAAAAAACGGATTGGGTTGCAGTCTTCTTTCTTACGAAGGACGTGTAATCGCCCTATTCACATTCATAAATGATGATCATAGAGCTGGTGCAGATACCCTCGTTAAATCTCTGAGGGCCAACAAGATGGAAGTTCAGATCCTATCTGGGGATCAACAGGGTGCAGTTGAGAAATTTGGATCCAGCCTCGGCATACCTCCCTCCAAATGCAGGGGGGGAGTCACGCCAGAAGAGAAAGCAAAGATTGTTGATGATTTGACAAATGCCAGAGTTACTCTGATGGCGGGGGATGGTTTCAATGACTCAGGCGCACTTGCAGCTGCAAGTGTAGGAATTGCGATGGGATCTGGAGAACAAATAAATTTGGAAGCCGCAGATGTCCTCATACCGGGCCAGGATCCCATGACTATAGCCAAATTAGTTCAGATATCCAAGAGGACCAGGAAGAGAGTATCGTTTAACATTGCAATCTCGATGACAGTTACCGCCGTACTAGTTTTGACAACAATGTTTGGAATAAATTCTAGCATAGCTATCGGCATAGCACTGCACGAAGCATCAGTATTCATTGTCATATTGAATGGCATGCTAGTAAAGGATTCAGGTGAGTCGCCGACAAGAGTCGTGAAATCAGTTCTCACTCAACTCACAAAGGATATATTCGATTCATTTGCGATTATCAAACCAAATTTACGGAATCCTGCGACCACTTCATGAATGAGAACACACAGGATTGGCTGTGGATGGCGTATCTGAGATCGAGTCCAAGGTAGCCCCTCCCATCGCAAGATGCGCTCATTGTCAGGGAATGCTGCCCCTAGGTCTCGGAGACAAGACCTGTACTCTCTGTGGGGCCATTTGTCGTGTAACACATGAAAGGACCTTAATCGATCTCAGAGAGGAGAAAATAACTTGTCCAAAATGCTCCACAATCGTAATTGCCGGTACCGAAGAAAGGCCGGTAGATCTAATCTGTGGATCTTGTCAATCTCCTTTTCGTATTACTCCAAAGATAGTGAAAGTGGAGATAGGATGTCCTTCTTGCGACCGCCTGTTAAGATTGAAACCTAGACCCGGAACTAGGAATATCAACTGTCCTGCGTGCAAGAGTGAATTTTCTGTGACGTTCTGAAACATCAGGGGCATTGAATACTGTGGACCTCCTCGGAATACCCCCGAGCGTGTGGTTATGAGTGGCTCAGAGAGTATCGACAATGCCTCTGAAGAGCTCCAAGCAATACGGAGAGAGACAATAGATCGAATCAAGAACAGCCGTCAGATAACAACAGATCCGAACTCACTGACATTGGCTTCCGATGCGATTAGGCCCGATGTTAATTTAGCGCTTTCAGAAACAGTAGCAAGGTTAGACGAAGCGCGAAGAATCATTCAAAATACAAATTATCTTCGAATTGAAGACGGTCTCCGCCGTTTGAGTTATGATCAAGATGAAATCGAAGAAAACGAAATATCCATTCTTGAAAAAAGGGTAATTTCAGCCGAAGAGAGGCGTCAGAAAATAGATATGGAGACCAGACTGGCCTCCCAGGAGAGAAAATTCAGAGACCTCCTCGATATGGAGAGGAAGAGAATCTCATCAACATTATCCTCTGACATCAGGGAGCGAGTTTCCAAGGTCATTGAAAAAGAGTTTAACCAGAGGTTAGATGCAATGAAAAATAGAATGGAGATTGAGCAAAAATCAGAAATTCGCAGATTGGAAAGGAGGTTAGAAGCCGAATTCTACGATTTATACTCAAAATCTTCTGATATCAAGATTGATGCCAAAAGGGTTGAGCTACAGAGTGAAATGCGAAATCGTTTGCATTCATTCAGAATTAGGCGTGAGGCAGAGCTTGAGAAGGAAATTGAGGATAGGAGACGGAGAACTCAAAGAGACAACGAGTTGGCGTTGAGAGGTGAGATTAAATCACTGGAAGCCGATGCACAACAAGAAATTGACGAGGAGCTTCAATTGTGGTACGAGGCAGAGATGAAATCTATGGGGAAGATAGAAATCATGAAAAAAAGAGAGATATTTCTGACAAAAGCAGCAGAAATGGAGCGAAGAATCGAAGATCTCCGATCGAGAAAGATATCTAAGTTGAGAGAAAAAATCAGGAAGATGACTAAAGTTTCACACCATGGTTTCAATGTTAAAAAAATAGAGAATGAAATCATTAATGAATGGGATAGAATTTCAGATAAAATCCTAGATGGCTTAGACCTCGATCACCCATGATGTCCCCCTGAAATCATTCTCAACCGCTCATTCACATCACCTGCCAGATCCCAGTAAGCAAGGCTACCAGGGTGTCTTTTTATTGCACTCTGGGTGAGACTTACAGGAGCCCCGTATAGCGGGGCCTCTGCAACAGAGATGCTCCTAGGAATAGCCGTTCTGAGTATCCGGCCCCCGAAATGCCTCGCTGCTGAGTCCGCGACCTCTCTTCCGAGGTTTGAACCCGATTGAACCATGGTCAAGGCAATTCCCAGAAGGCGTAGTGAGGGGTTTACTGCACTCTGGACCCTTCTCAAGGTGTCCAGTAATTGCCCCATACTTTCCAGAGCATAGAACTCTGCTTGTATGGGGATCAGAAGCCAATCTGCTGCAGTCAAGGCATTAATTGTCAGAAGACCCAACGAGGCTGGAGTATCAATGATGATCAGGTCAAATTGGTCCATTGCACTCTCCAGTGCAATTTTTAGTCTGTGCTCTCTGCCTATCTTCATCGCTAATTCTATTTCTATTCCCGATAGGTCAAGATCTGCTGGCAAAAGAGACAAACGGTCCACTTTGTGGTGCTTAGGAGGTCCTTTTGATTTGGTTGGATTTTGTTTTTTCCAAGCCCTTTTCATCCAAAGCGTCAGATTGTCTGGAGATATTATGAAGGGACTACTATCGATTTTTGAACCATCTATAACCTTCTGAAAAAGACTATTCATTGTTTGTCCGAGACTGTTCTTTTCAACGCCGAAAGTCGTTGCGACGTTACCTCTTGGATCGAGATCCACGATCAAAACCCTTCTTGGTGGAATCCCTCTATCGCCATCTCCCATTGAAAGGGAGACTCCTAGGTTTGTGACTGTGGTTGTCTTCCCACAACCACCTTTGTGATTCACCACGGAGATAACCGTCGCACGTGCCATGAAACGTGCAGAGCATGAGGGTGATTTGTATTTGCTCACTGGACTACAGGAACTGGAACTTCGGAAATTACCTTCCTGACAATGTGCTCCCCGGTAATGCCCCTTATTTTCGATTCGGGTTTTAGGACAATTCTGTGGCTTACAACATCAAGTGCTACACGTTTGACATCATCAGGGATAACGTAATCCCTTCCATCAATTGCAGCACTGGCTCGGGCTGTCTTGAACAAAGACTGACTCGCTCTTGGAGAAGCACCAGTTACAACTCTATGATCCTCTCTTGTTCGATGTACTAATTCGACGATATATGTTAAAATCGCAGCATCTACATGCACCGTCTCAAGTGCTTTTTGCATTGCTACCACTTTCTTTGGACTGGTTATGGTCTCAACATCGTGATCGTCCTTGCCCCTCAGTTTCCTTCGTTGGAGTATGGACTTTTCTTCTTGTCGATCTGGGTAGCCCATTGACATCTTCATTAGAAAACGATCCATCTGAGCTTCTGGTAGCGGATAAGTACCCTCCTGTTCGATGGGGTTTTGCGTGGCTATGGTGATGAAAGGTGCCGGTAGCTTGTGGGTGATCCCCTCAATCGTGACTTGCTTCTCTTCCATTGCTTCCAGAAGTGCTGCTTGAGTCTTTGGCGGAGCACGATTGATTTCGTCCGCAAGGAGGACATTGGTAAACAACGGTCCGGGCCTGAGTTTGAATTCCCCCGCCTGCTGGTCGTACATGTAAGTTCCCATTATGTCAGCTGGAAGTAGATCTGGAGTGAATTGTACGCGTTTGAACTTGCATCCAAGGGCAGTTGCGAATGTATTAGCCATCAAAGTCTTGGCTAGGCCGGGAAAGTCTTCCAAAAGCATATTTCCGTTTGATAGGACTCCCACAGCAATTTTTCGCAGATTCTCTTCTTTGCCTATGATTACCTTGGAGACCTCACCCATTAGGTTGTTCGAAATCATAGACACTGTTTGAATGAGTTCTCTTGAATTTGGATCGCTCGCTGCCATCGCCATGGTGAAACCCTGCATCGAACCGCGTACAACCGCATTAAAGGGTTGGGGGGCAATGGAACACTCGTAGCTCAACGTCCCCAAAAGTGATCTTCACGACGATGGATTTGTAGCAATTCCTCCAGAATCTCTTGTTCAGAGGCACTGAGACTCATTTTACGCAACCGCTTAGCGTGATTCTCAGGCACATCTACGAGCATCGTATCTTCCTCGGATATTTGCCTGCCGACGGTGACTCCATCTATTGCGACTGCGACCTCATCCCCCTGCTTAGCTTCTTTTTTTGTTTCATCTCCGACCCTTATCGATTTTATCTGCCCAACAACGACCCCGTCCTTGAGAAGCTTCTGGCCAATGTGTATCCTGCCCCCTAATACCCTGACCCCGATTACTGCTGGCTTACTCACTCTGAATGTGTGGTCAGGCAGAAAGAGGACCCTGCCAGGGTAAACCGTCTTTTCTCTGGACTCTTCTTCTAGTTCCCTAGCTCGTTCCGAAACCCATTCTTCTCGATGTTCCAGAATGTGATAGATAATATCCGAGCATATGACCTTCAGACCATTTTCATTCTTGTCAATCTCATGTTGGGCTTCTGGTAAAACGGTTGTTGAAAATCCAAGAATAAGCCTGTGTAAGGGGTCTGAGGAGGATTCGACACTCCTGACATCCTTTCTCCCGATTTTTCCGATCGATGCTGATCTTATAGGCACTCCAACCTCTTTCAACTCAGCAGCCAATGCTTCAAGACCACCTACTGTGTCTGATTTTATGCAGACACCCTCTTCTTCGATCTCGAGACTGAGTCTACCCTCCTCATTTGCAAGATTAAGCGCTCTTTCCCGTTCATCAGCATCTGAAACAACCCGTAACGTGGTGCCTGCGAGAACCCCATCCAAGTCTGGAGCTGACAGCTTCAGACCTGAAGCTGCTTCTGCATTCTCAGTATCGTTCCAACGGTCTCCTGCATCCCGCATTTCCGACATACCCCTGGGTTTGAAAAGCCCTCTAACGGTTGTTGCAACCCCTCCCTCGGATGTCACCAGAACTATTTCATCTCCCTTTGATATTGAGCCTCTGTGAAGGATGACGTCGAGCGTCCTCCCCAATCCTCTCTCTTCCTTCATCTCGAGCACTGTCCCCTCTCCTGGACCGTCCACATCTGATAACTGATCTGACAAATACCTCTCAGCAAGACCTATGACAACTGCCAACAGATCTTGTATCCCCTCCCCCTCTTTGGCTGAAATCGGGACCAGTGCAATCTCCTTTGTGAAATCCTTGATTCGGTCATACCTTTCCAGATTAAATCCGTATTCTCCGAATCCTCCTACCAGATTCCAGAAGGACTGATCTAGAAATCCAAGAGCATCTTGTGTTTGATTTCTCATTGAAGCAGCCATAGGACGCCCTTCGACACTTTTCCATCCATGAATCCTGTCGACTTTGTTACCGGCTACAACAAACGGTGTTTTTGCCTTTTTTAGAATTCTAATACTCTCGACGGTCTGTGGTCTCAAACCTTCCCTGAGGTCAACGACTAGTATCGCGATGTCCGCAAGGGAACCGCCTCTGTTCCTGAGAGTAGAGAAAGAGTGATGACCTGGGGTGTCTATGAACAACAAACCCGGTGAGTCGAATGACCGCCCTCCAAGTAATGGTCCGCAAAGGGAATTCAACAAGATGGAAGGGACTTCTGTTGCACCAATGTGCTGCGTTATCCCGCCTGCTTCCCTGTCCATCACCGAAGCCTGTCTGTCAGAGCCTAATGACCGAATGTGGTCCAAAAGACTTGTTTTACCATGATCCACATGGCCGAGTACCGCCACTATTGGTTGCCTTCTTCCCATTGTAGCACCGCACCATGAAGTTCCATCCCTAGATTTTTAATTTCATTCGTATATGTGGATTTCAGTGTCTCTGACCCAATCTACCAATCCATCTGGAAACCATAACTCCAATTCGAATCTTGCAGTTTCTGGTCCGTCGGAACCGTGGATTACATTATGGCCAATGTCCATTGAAAAATCCCCCCTTATGGTGCCGGGAGGAGCTTCTTTCCCGTCCGTCGGACCGATCAAATTCCTTGCGACTGTTATCGCCCCGATGCCAGTCCACGCCATCGCTACTACAGGCCCAGAAGTGATAAACTCGATGAGTCCGCTGTAGAAGGGCCTCTCACTGTGAACTGCATAATGAGTTTCTGCCAACTCATGGCTGGGCTTAAGTTGTCTAAGTCCTACTAAACGTAGGCCTTTGTTTTCAAATCTACCAATTATGTCGGATACCAGTCCTCTCTGGACACCGTCAGGTTTGATCATCACAAAGGTCGTCTCCATGTCACCCATGATCCGCCGAACCCCCTTTCCTATTTCAACGCAAAGTATGAAAACTGGATTACTTGATTTTTAGGAACAAAATAATCGTGCGTGTTAGGAGGTTATTTCAGGAAACGATTCTCTTTCTGCACCTTGTAATACCGACAAATACCACGACCGGCATCAATATGAGTATGTAAGCCACAGAATAGAACATGCCATTGAGACCATCGCCATAGGCCAGTGAGCGTGTAATTAGGGCCGCATGTGTTAAGGGTAGGCAATATGCTATGTTTTGGGCAACAACTGGAAACTCGCTCAGCGGAAAAAACGTCCCAGCCAGTATGAACATGGGATTAATGAGCAAAAAGAATGGGATGTTAAACCAGTCAATTGAGGGGGTGTGCGAAGTTAAGATGAGACCCATTCCTGCAAACATCATCCCAATGGGTACAGCTACGATTGGCATCATTATGGCACCGGAAAATGAGACTAATTGCATGTTTACCAAATAACCCACGAAGGTTATCGCAGCAGTCATCATAGTCGCATTAACCACAGACTTGGTTGTGGCCCAAACAAGTTCTGCTACTAATACATCGTTCGCTGAGGCAGGAGTAGCCGCTATGGCCTGCCATGTTTTTTGATAGTACATCCTAACAAACGCTGAGTAGGTAGCTTCGAAGAACGCTCCAAACATCATGGAAATAGCCAAAATTGAGGGCGCGATGAATTCGACGTAGCTTACACCCCCCATTTGGTTGATGTACGCTCCGACACCAAAACCGAAACCGAGTAGATACAACATTGGTTCAACAAGTGGAGGCAGGAGGTTGGTTTTCCATGTCCTTAACCAGACATCTAGGTGTCTTCTCCACACCATGTGGACCATAACGGGTGAGACCCCAAAAATTTCTTTCATCAAAATCACTCCCTAAGTTGCCTTCCGGTGAGTTGCAAAAATACATCTTCCAATGTAGCTCTTCTCCGTATCACATCTTGTATCGAAATATCGGTCTCAAACTCGTCTGCCAAATCATGAATACCCGATCCATAGGCTATTATCCGATCCGCAATCCTGCTAAATTTCGCCCCGAGGTCCTCAATCAAAATCTGTATCCTATCCAATGTAGCCCCCCCATCCTCATAAGAAGCGAGAAACTCAACAGCCTCCTTGCCGACCGTGCTCAAGATCAGATCCTTAGGAGAGCCTCTGACCAGTATTTTGCCCCCATCAACTATTGCTAGATCATCGCAAAGTAACTCGGCCTCATCCATGTAGTGAGTCGTAAGGAGGATTGTGTTGCCGGACCGTCGGTAACTTCTGATTTGGTCCCACACCCGATGCCTGGCCTGAGGATCTAGCCCTGTTGTTGGCTCGTCGAGGATCAGCAGGTCGGGGTTGTTGATTAGCCCCCTCGCTACAATTAATCTTCTCTTCATCCCTCCGGACAAATTTGTTATCTTCTCATTGGCCTTTTCTGTCAGGCCGACGAGTTCCAAAAGATCAGACGCCTTCTTCTTCGCTTCTGTGCCATGAATTCCGAAATAGCGAGCGTAGACGATTAGATTGAACATGGAAGAGAAATCCGGGTCTAAATTGTCCTCCTGTGGTATAACTCCTATTCTTGATCTGACTTCTCTGCTCTGTTTTTCCACATCCATCCCGAACACCTCCAATGAACCACTGGTTAGAGGGGATGATGCTTGGAGCATTCGAATCATGGTTGTTTTACCAGCACCGTTTGGCCCTAGTAGTCCGAAGCATATTCCTTGTTCTACATCCAGGTCTATGCCGTCGACAGCTACCAAATCTCCGAAATGTTTCCTGAGACCCCTGGCCGATATAGCTATGGAGGATTCCGACATGACATCTGCCTCTTCTACATCCTTTGTTTGAATAAGTGTGTCATACGTCGCGCAAGCGGTTTGGCGTTATGTCATTTGGAGATAATCGATTCGCACCGAAGGAATTTATGTCTGCATCACTTGGATATCCGACGCAGATACCGCAGAGTAGAGAGTAATTTTTACTGATGTCAAACTCTTCTCGAACGGCATCTTCCCATACCGCCACTGAACCCTGTGCACAGGTGCCTAAACCCATCGAATGAGCAGAAAGCATCAGGTTTTGCATGAATAGGCCAGCATCAGAGGCGGCAAACTTTCCAAGACTTCGGTGGGTGAAAAGAAACAACTCAACAGGCGCACCAAAAAACTCGTAATTCCTCGCCCAGAATCTGTTTCTGGCATCTCTGTCTTCCCTATCGATGCCCAGATGAGCGTACAACTCCTTCCCAATCTTCTGCGAGCGAGGGAGCAAATCAGGGTGATATTTTTTCACGACAAGCCAGTTACTTGTTGGGAAACCATACCGCCTTATCAGAGAATTGACTTTCCCCTTTATTCCTGACCCCCGAAAATTTTTCACAGCGTCCCATCGACGAAGGAACTCATTAGAGAGACGATCTCTGACTGACCCAGTTGCAACTGCGACCATAAATGGCCTTGTGTTGCTCCAACTCGGTGCGGTCAGACCGTCTTGAATGATCTGCTCAATCATAGACTCGGGGACAGGATTCGGAAGGAAATCTCTGGTTGATCTCCTAGAAGCAAGAAACTCACTAAACTCTTCCAATGGCATCATCTCCTGCGCTGTCCGAGGCCATGCACCCAATTAATCACATTGCTAGGACCCATCAAATCTATGTTTTCATGGAAATTGGGGTATCACCCGTTGTAGGCGTCACATCGGATTAGCCTCGTTGGAAAATACAGTCCTTCAATAACGTCCCTGTGCGAAAACTGGTCATGAACTTGAAAGCCACAGCGATAATAATAACAGGTCTTTTGTTGCTATCACCCACAACAATAGGACAAGAGAATCAGGAACCCTCTGAGGCAGACGGAGAAATCTGCTACAACACAGCTACTCACACCATTTCAGCCGGCGCGTCCTTCGACGAGTGCATGGCCTACGCATACTACGTCGACGCCGACTTCGACGGGATGATCTTCACAGGGTGCTACAACTCTGTCAGCCACGTTGCTGATCCTACTGTCAATCAAACGGTGTGTGAAGCATACGCATGGGTCCCAGCCGTAGACATAGCTATGACTGCACAAGCAACCACAATACACAACTCACTGGTGGCTGCCCTTGCTCAAGCAGAACTTGTCACGACCCTACAAGGAACAGGTCCGTTCACGGTCTTCGCTCCTACAGATTACGCCTTCGCAGCGGCTGGGATAGACTTGGCCTCCCTCGACAGCGAGGAAGGCAAAGCGGCACTCATTGACATATTGACCTATCACGTCGTGGTCGGCTCGGTTAACTCATCGTCTTTGACAGACGGCATGACTGTAGGTGCATACAACGGAGATGACCTGACTTTTTCCGTAGGACAGGGGGTCATGGTCAATGACGCTAATGTCACTCTTGCTGATGTCCCAGCCTCAAACGGTATAATCCACGTGATAGACAAGGTCCTAACACCTCCAGCAGAAGACATTCCAACAGTCGCCTCAGGAACAGGAAACCACACTGCTTTGGTAGCAGCCCTGGCGCATGTGGGGTTGGTTTCAACCCTGCAAGGTGATGGCCCATTCACAGTGTTTGCTCCTACAGACCAAGCATTTGCCGATTTGGGAATTGACCTTACAACCTTCGACACGGATGAAGAAAACGCAACACTCATTGACATACTAACCTACCACGTAGTTGACGGGGAAGTAATGTCATCAGACCTATCTGATGGAATGACAGCAACATCAATCAACACGGATGTGCTAACCTTCGAGGTAAACGACAACGGTGTAATGGTGAACAACGCAAACGTCATTCAAGCAGATGTTACGACTTCTAATGGTGTAATACACATCATCGACAAGGTTCTGACACCCCCTTCAGACGAACCACCAACACCGGAAGGATGTGACTACATCGTCGGAATCGACGAAACAGGGTTCGCGTTTGATAAACCGGATTTATCCATTGCCGTCGGTGAAACTGTGTGTTGGATTTGGAACGACGAGGGTATGGCCCACAACGTCGCAGAGATCAGCGAAGAGGGCGATAAGGACCGCAAGGTGGGTGGAGAGTACAGTGGACAGCCAGAGATTAACCTAGACTATCGAATAACATTCGATAACGACGGGACCTTCCACTACATCTGTGAACCACATGTTTCCATGGACATGGTCGGAGTTGTAGTCGTGGGCACTGGAATCGATCCTCCTCCCCCAAGTGCTGAGCCGGAACCAGATAATGTGCCGGGTTTCCTTGGGACTTCCGCGCTAGTTGCGTTACTGGGGGCTGCATTGCTCGCCTCCAGGGGACGGAATGACGGGTGATATCTCGGTCTTAGTCCAATGAAGATGGTCCCTCTCCTAGTGGCACTATCATCACAACCAGCTCTTCTGGTTTCTCTACGGCGATCACTCCTCTGATATTTTGGGACTCAGCCAGATCAGAACTCGCTTCAGCTAGTTTTATTCTGGTACCCCGTATGGATATTGACAATCCTGATGACAGTTCAGGGGCTTCCCCGGGCAGCCATATGCCGAGCCCTCCTAGATCTGGATGATGAGTGATCGCTAGCGAGCCCTCGTCACTATCCACGACTCTTAGTATCCTTAGGTGATCTTCAGCGTTAATGAGGTCTGATGAATCCCTCCATTCCATCCAAGTTTCACCGATGGGCAACATATGTTCTCCAACCGCCTCCTCTATCTCCGTATTGACAGCTTCGTGCTTCTCCATGGTTGAGACATCAATTGTGTTCAACTCATCCAAAACTAGCCTCAAGCCTCGTCTTTCCTCGTCCTCTTCTCCGACGGCAGCCACATTCACCAAGGTGAGCAGATTCCGAATCCTATCCACTTCGTTCTCGTTATCCGATTCGATTGCACATTCTAGGGCCTCATCAAAAATCTCCAATGCCAGCCACGGCCTATCTATTCCCATGAGAGACCTCGCAAGATCCAACAATGGCTCAATAGCAGCGCCCTTATCCTCATTAATCAGGCCGGCTGCACTTCTTATCATGGCCCTGGATGCCTCTCCATCCCCAGCGAGGTAGTGTGAGATGCCGGCTGCGATAATGTGTTTGATTTTGTTATCATTGGTTAGGCTAGATTGTCTGGCAGCACTTTCAAACAATGAAGCAGCTCTTGTTTGCTCATTAGATGCTAACGCCATCAGACCCAGATGATGCATTGTACGAGATTCAGCCTTCGAGTCATCAGAGAGAGTTGACTGGCTAAGCGCTCTTGCCATATGGAGACTTGATGCCTGATTCCGACCAAGAGATCCGGCGAGCAAACCCAAGACAGCCTCAAATCTTGAAACCGGACCAGCCATAGTTCTGTGGGCGATCATACAAAGCTCGTCATCGAGCGGCGATAGCCCGGCACCTATCCTCTCGTAGACGCTTTGCAATAGCTCCAGTCCGTAATCATACATGCTCCCAGGATCCTCGTCCTCCCCCAACAAGGACTCAAGATGGTCGTCAATTTCCTTGATGGGCTCGCAGACCTGCGGTAATCTACCGAGTCTCTTCATGGAGGATTTTTTTATCCTCTCTCCATCAATATGCCTTCTTAGAGCAATAACAAGGGATTCGTCCAGTCCGTCTCCCTCTGTATCGGGTCTGCGGCGGGAGGCTTTACTGGACAATAGACTCTCGATAAGCCAGGTTAACTTACCCTGGATGTCATACTCTCCGGCCCTACTTATTGCGTATCGCATCTCAGCCGCTCTGATTCGCTTTGCAAGGGATCTCAATTTTCTTGAATCTGATTCGCTAGCTACCTCGGAAAGCCTCTGGATGAACGTCGAAGGTGGACACGTAGGGTATGAAAATCCTGCCTTTTCCCTTGTGGTTGTCATTTTGTAATCATCAGACACTAAAATTACCTCACGTCCCAAATTGTGCTGTCTTGCCGCTAAAACCATCAACGAAATATCGACGTCTTGGGGGGCTGCATTCTCTCCGATCACTCTTGACAAAACACGAATCTCGTCTTCTGGGATTGTACTGGTGTTGATTATAGGACTCAATACATCCAATACCTTTGGTCTCCCTTTCCAAGTTCTGAACCTAACAGTCTTCACCTCAACATGAACGCCAGATGTCACATGAATCTCGCTATTAGTTTTCGATAGTGTCCGATTCATACAATTAATGGCATCCTCTGATGCAATCGAACCTAGGTGAATAAATGCGTTTGAATCGACTATCCATTGCGTCATGTCAGTCTGTGTATACCCAAATCATGTTATCTTTTACTCATTTTGGATATGTTCAGACAAATTCATTGGGACATACCCCAACACAACGTCATGGAATTGACGATGGTCGGTGCTTATGTCGGCATGGCTCTGGTCCTGGCGGCCTTCGCTTTGGAGACAAGAGGTCAGATTTCCAGTAGATCAATGACCTACCTCAGTTCCATGGGTGTTGGTGAGGCTATGTTGACGGTCAGAGCCGCTGTTACCGGTGAGTGGCCATTTGCCATATTGGGCGGTATATGGGCCGCATTCGCACTTTACTCAATACTACGGCCAGTGGAGAATGACTCTTAAGGCCCGAGGGATTGAAGCACAGGTACTGTATGAGATGAGACATGGAACGTCGTTTACCCCGCGCTCTGACGTTCGTCGTAATCTGCATAGTTTCCTTTTTCCCCAGCGCTGCTTCAACATCTGAGATATCAGAAATTGAGGAAATACAAGGAACAGCAACACTAGAAATACACTCTATCGGACAGTCTCAGTTGATTTCAGCGACATGGGAAATGACGATCCAAATTCCAGATAGTTTCGGCGTAGATTTTTTGCCAGAAGAAAATATGGGCATCAGACATCAAGTGGATTCTTACCTCGGAGATGGAGATGGAATCATATCTTCATCAGAATCTGAAATATTTTCCAACGCCTTACGACAAAATAGAACTTGGCAGGACGCAGACGAAGGGGGCTGTTGTTCCTTCGATCACACTCCGTTTCAATTGAATGGGAGTTTGGACTTCATATCAACTCCATTGGAAATGGGGCCTGTGGGGGGAAAAAGCACATGGGGCTGGTTTGAAAAAGCGAACTTAACTGGGCTTGCTGATCAGCGCCAAGTGAGAATATTGGAACTGCCTAGGACGGGGTCGATCGTAGAGGAAATTCCTCTGGTAGTTTCATTACCCGGAACGTGGGAGTATAGATTCAGTGCTCAATCCTCCGTCATTATTGCAGCTGATAATGGATTCACAGTCGATCGATCGAAGGTGGGAGCAGCCTCTGATATACGCATATCTCTGGGAACCAATGAACCTCCTGTTGCATCAGCAGTCAGGGAACAAGGCGGGTCAACAACCATCTCCGCAAGCAATGACACGACATTCAGAGGTGTTTGCTCAGATAACGGTTTGATTGATCCATTACCGACTTGGCATGTAAGTGGTGCACTCAACCTTACCCAATATCATGGAGAAAAAATGACTTTGAACACATCTGTACACGATTTAAAACATGGAGAAACTATTCACGTTACAATGGACTGTGTAGACCGACACAATTCCAGCTCACAATGGATGCAGACAGTTTCTATTGACACCAAACCGCCTATTTTGCAACCCCTGCTATCTATTTCTACAGGTACGGGACAGTGGAGTGATGTAACAGTCGAAAACTCCGAATTTTATGTTCCATCAGGAGCTGTGGTCAGGACCCTGATCGAACCCATGGAAGAAAATGCGGATCCTGTTTCAATTCAAGTCAAGTCAAACAAAAGCGGGGGCTTTGAGAGGATTGGATCTGATAGATTGGAGTTGACTGAGGCATTTTTCCATGGTCAATCTACAAATGGTCCGCACAGGGAGCCGGGAGACAGAGCAATTGCCAGAGAACCATCAACATATTTTCTTTCGATAGTTGCATCTGACTCATCAGGAAATACTGCTGAAATTAATTGGACGATCATTGTAGTTGATCATGAAGGGCCAGTGATAGTCCCTGTCGTAACGCATGCCAACCAAACCCTGGATATGATGACCAATTTGGTCACAGGGAGCGATATCATGGTCGATCTGAGTCAGTCCTATGACCGAATTGATGCATTGAACGATACATTTTGGTCAGTCCTTTTCGACGATGATGCAATTCTTCTTGATACTAAATATCCGCATTTCAACGGCATTGTCGATATCAGAGATCTCTCTCCAGGAAAGCATGTATTGTACATAAATGCAGTCGATACAAACGGACACTCATCATCCATTGACATCCCATTAACTGTCAGTTTTGGAGATGGTGTTGCATTCTTTGAGAATCCAATTACAGAAGTTACAGGTAAAAATTATGTTGGTGAGAACTTGATGATCACTGTATCCGCCATGAATTACGGAACGGGAACTGGTCAAGCCCGAGTATGTCAAGAAGACATTTGCTCACCGACTGCTTTCATACCGGCAGCAGGTCCTGATGGACCAAATTCTGTAGTCGTTTATCTCGCTCTTCAAGCCAAAGAAACAGGAAAAATAGATCTTACTTTTTATTGGTCCGAGTTCCCGTCAGAGAATGAATCGAGCATAGAAATCAACGGGGTCGTCACAATAGAAAATAGATTACCTGAATGGCTACCCCCAACACTCCTTTCATCACTCATTGTTCTCATATCCTACATTGCGATTAGAAGATGGGGAGAGCATCATTCAGAGTAGACATTTGACCGTTCAACTCATTGGGACATAGGTCTTCCATGGGGTATGCTTCCACTCGACTATGCGGACCGTGGAGTCGCACGTCAAAAGAGAAACATCAACATTCTAGTCATTGCAGTAACATTCTTTCTTGTTGCCATTGGAGCCCTTAGAGCCTTTCAGACCACAGAAATAGACGGCAATTTGAACTTAAATTACATCCACGCCGCAGTAATATTTTTGTTGGCAGTGATAATTCCCGATTTGGCATCGGAGAATGGGATCTATCACCCTAGAATCTCCACTATCTCATCATTTTCATGGCCTTTATTGATTACATTAGCAATAACCTCGGATATGGAATTGGAAGGGTACGCAGCCGGGTTCATATTCCTCTTGCTGGGCTTATTTTCATTCAATCACAGTAAAAGGGCATACAGCGATACTATTTTGGGCCGGAGATATCGTTCCATCCTGTCTGGAATCGGACTATCCACCTCGTTAGCCATAGTGGTGGCCCAGACATCTAACGTCATTTTAATTGGGGGGTTGACAGGGACAATGGCTATCCCAATAATGTGGGACTTTTTTTACCCAAACCCCAACAACAAGGGACGACGAGAATTAATGGATCACATTGACCAAATTGAGGGTCACATAATCGAGATAAGCGAGAGAGGATTGAGAATGGATCAGGCTATCTCCCTGCTTAAGTTAGCTAGGGAGGAAGGATGGTCAAATACCGAGAATGGAAAGAAAAGGCTGGCCGCCGTCGAGAGGGAAATGAATCTAGTCGTCTCCCACAATGAGGATTTGTTGGAATTAAGGGCCAGTGCGATGGTCACTGTGGATGAAGCGTTGGAAATAGCACCATCTGTGACAGAGCCAACAAAATTAATCCAGTTGGGGGACAATGAAAGGGAACTGGGCTCATTTCGAGAAGCCGAGCAATTCTACAGATCCGCACACCAATCAGCTCATCGAGTTTGCACCTATTGGAAACAGGCTGCAGCATCATTAAGTGAAGCAGAAGAACAACTTGAATCAAAACAAACAACACAGAATGAGGCAATTCAAGTCATGATTTCCAATGCAAGGAATGCCATGCAAGAGAATAAGCCTGATGATGCACTGAAGATTCTTGAGGCAATACCGAACCAACTGCAATCATTGGAAGATGCCAAACGACGTGTAGAGCAGACTAGGGCAGACATAGAAAGGGAAATACAATCCTCTCACAGAGACATCTCGTCCGATTTTACAAATGACATGGAATCGATAGATGACCTGATTGAAAATGGAGAGTTCTCCACAGCGATGGGGCTTTTGGACTCCATGAATAGAAAAATCACAAGAAGAAGCGAATGCCGGAGATCTTTTGAACAGTCTATCAAACAAAAAACATCTATTATCCAGAGAACTCCTGAGTTTCACAGAGAACGAATTGACACTATGATCTTGGAATCTATAGAACACTCAAAGGCAAGATCTTGGGAGGATGCTGATAATCTACTGAAGAAAGCACTGTCCGAGGTAGACTCCCTGACAACGATCAAGAATGACTCAGAAGAACTCTTGACCTTTTTGGAATCTGAATGGATAGAACTCAGAAAACGGTTAGATTCAAACAAAATCGGCCCTGAAAATGAGAATAGAAGAATTGTCGAGAAGCTGGTCTCAGAGGCTAGATCGTCATTCGATATAGGATCGTATCATACATCAAGGGAACACATGGGTTCCGCAGACGAGGTTATGGAATTACTTCGGAGGTTGGTTTAGGTGAGTACAGATGAACTCAAAAACACAGCCCTCGACCGCAAGATGGTGGAATTCAATTTCAAAGCATTCGCTGATGCATACATTGACGATCTGACAAAGACATTGTCGGATCTCCCAAGGAGTAGTTTAGAGGACCTCCACAACGAGGTTATGAGGGCTATAGGCAGGGATGCAACGATCCATTTTGTCGGGAACGGAGGTAGCGCAGCAACACCATCTCACAGTGCGGGCGATTGGTCAAAAGAACTCCGCATACGAACAATATCCCACGTCGACAACGTAGCATCACTCACAGCGTTTGCAAATGATGTGTCCTATGACGAAGTTTTCGTCGGTCAACTTGAGACTTTTCTGAGACCCGACGATTTAGTAATCGGATTCAGCGGATCTGGAAACAGTGAGAATGTGCTGAGAGCGTTGAAATACGCGAATGATAGAAGTTGCAGAACTGCAGCTGTCACTGGTAATTACATGGGAGGGGGCGGCGGAAGATTGCCTTCAATCGCAAATGTTTGTTTGGTCGTACCCACTGAATCGATGGAGAGAATTGAGGATTTGCAACTCATAATCAACCACATCATCAAGGAAGCAGTGAAGGAATCCAGGAAATCTAGTGGTTGATGATCTCAGAGCCTTTATGATCTATTTGAAATGGAATTACTCTGTTCTCTCTCGGTAAGGACTCAACAAGGCGGGAGCGAAGCGACTGGTCTCCTTGGACAAGAAAAAAGCCTCCTCCTCCGGCACCTAGAAGTTTACCTCCGCTGGCACCGAGATCGATTATTCTGGTGTACAAAGAGTCAAGATAGTCGTTGGTAACGCTGTGTGACAAACCCCTCTTGATCTCCCATGACTTACCAAGAAGGACACCCAGAGACGTAAGATCACCCTTTTTCAGGTACCTCTCAGCCTCCCGGGCCTGCTCACGAATTTTCACCAGATTATACTTCCTTTGTTCGGAATCAAAAGCGACATCTGATAATATCGCGGAAGCGCTTCTAGTTGTGTTTGTATAAACAAGAGACAACTCAAGCTCCATTCTTTCTAGAGTATCATCTGGAATTTCTATGGGCTCGACAGTCACACCTCCAGTTCCAAACATAATCCGATTCAATCCCCCGTATGCTGCAGCATACTGGTCTTGTCGTCCAATAGGCTCCCGCAAACACTCAATCTCAATCTTACAGGCTTCTTCTGCAAGTCGTCTGGAATCTACCACACGCCCCTCTAATCTGTGAAGGGCATTGAGGACTCCCACAGTTACAGCTGATGATGATCCAAGACCAGTCCCACGTGACGGTATATCTGCTATTGTCGTTATCTCGACACCACTGGAGATGCCTGTCAACTTTAGTGCCTCACGAATCAGGCCATGCTGAATATCGTCAACCTTGTCAACCATTTCCATTTTAGAATAAGAGAGTCTTATATTGTCATCAAACCGTCTGTTGACAGTGACGTGAATGTATTTTGAAATCGTTGTTGATATGACTAGGCCACCAGACTCGTCTGATTTTGAAAAGTCATCTATATCCGTTCCACCTCCGCAAAATGATACCCTGACCGGGGTCCTCGAGATTATCATACCTCACCCGAACCCTAACGCTGATTTCAAGAAAGCGGGTACTTGCAGCATTTGTCCGACGGGTACTACAACAAAGAACCGCAGTGTTTGCAATATTTGGCACCGTAATCATGACCACTTAATGAGCAAGATGGGCAGGACTGTGTGCTGATGGGCTCCGGCTGCATTAACGCAGTTGAGATTATCCCGGTTGGTACTATGATCAGGCTGTAGCCCATCAGCATTATGAACACGGATATCGCCTTGCCCAGAGGCGTTATTGGAACTGTGTCGCCATAACCTGTGCTGGTGACAGTTACAATGGCCCAATAAACTCCCTGAGGTATAGAAACGAATCCTTCATTGTATCGCCCTTCAACAAAATAGAGTGCGGCACCGCTGATTATGCATATTATGAAAACTGCGAAAAGAAATACTATGATTCGCATCCTTGAGAGGATGAGAGCTCTTTTCAGAGCCGATGCCTCACCAAAGTATCGGGTCAGCTTTAGGACTCTGAATGCTCTGAGTAGCCGCAGCGATCTAAGAACGAGAAATGATGATGAGTTCGGTATTATGAAACTCAAGTATGTTGGCACAATCGCTATGAAATCAATTAATCCAAATGTTGAGAAAGCATATTTTTCTGGCCTTTTCACACAAACTAGCCTTAGCACATACTCGATAGTGAAAAGAATGGTAAAACCCCACTCCAGAAAAAGTAGCTCTTTTTTGTAAGAGGAATTAACCGACTCTACACTCTCCAAACTAACAGTAATAACCGACAAAATAATTGCCATCATAAGGAGTAAATCGAAGACTCGACCACCGCGGGTGTCAGCCTCAAAGATGACCTCGTGAATCCTCTCACGCCACCCCTCAGCTGGCCTTGGAGAGTTTGCATTTGGCATGATTGTTCCCTTTCCAGTTGAAAAATTGGTTTTTTTAATCTCTAAACTAAACTCAGTCTCGGTGAGCGCGATGAAATCTCGTCTTTAATTTCTTGAAGGAAATGTTCCGTCAATACGCCATTCCGCTGATCGCCATTCCTGGCTCTCACTGACACTGTTCCGTTTGCAACTTCTTCTTCTCCAATTATGACCATGTAAGCCGGCCGCATTTTTCTGTGAGTTCTGATCTTCCTTCCAATTGTGCTATCTGAATCGTCAATTGCAACTCTAATTCTTTGTTCTTTTAATTTGGATCCTAGTTCTGTAGCATATTCTGAGAATCGTTCAGAAATTGTAATTATTTGGACTTGAATGGGTGAAATCCAAGTTGGAAAATTGCCAATCCAGTGCTCGGTAAGGAATGCAACGAACCTCTCATGTGTAGAGAGCGGCGCTCTGTGAATCACCATGACTTCTCCATTTTCAACACCCTTATCATCCATGTAGGTAAGACCGAACCTTTCTTTTGCTGCAAAGTCAAGTTGAATCGTAGACATGGATTCCTCTCTGCCTAGCGCGGTAGTAAACTGAATATCCACTTTCGGGCCATAAAACGCCGCTTCTCCTATTGCCTCGGTATAATTCACTCCGAGATCATCCATTATAGATCTCAATCTGTCTTCTGTAGCTTTCCAATTTTCAGGCTGGTCAATGTATTTCTCGGTACTTTCTGGGTCCCAAAGCGACAACCTGAAAGAGTAATCCTCGAATCCAAATTTTGAGTAATAATCTTGAACCATCTGAACATTAGATGCAACTTCAGCGGCAATTTGATCCAAGGTGCAGTATATGTGCGCGTCGTTCATGGAAAGCATTCTGACTCTGAGAAGCCCAGCTAGCGTTCCTGAAAGCTCATTTCGATATACCGTTCCGTACTCTGCGACTCTCAGAGGCAGGTCCCTGTAGGACCGCTTTTTACTCTTGTAGACAAGGTGATGCATTGGACAATTCATCGCTTTGAGGTA
>CEUJ01167693.1_pt1 | contig 25714 bp, 25 predicted proteins | sample 361531 | NCBI WGS metagenome assembly CEUJ01 (sample SAMEA2622842, study PRJEB7988) | marine metagenome | biome: marine biome (ENVO:00000447); feature: marine epipelagic mixed layer (ENVO:xxxxxxxxx); material: "saline water (ENVO:00002010), including plankton (ENVO:xxxxxxxx)" | depth 140 m | reverse complement strand
TTTTCAGATAAACCAAGTAACTCCCTACCATTCAAATTTACTTCTCCACCAACAATTTTTCCTGGAGGAGAAGGAACTAATCTCATTAGAGAAAAAGCTGTAACTGATTTTCCAGAACCAGATTCTCCAACAATTCCTAAAGTCTCACCTCTTCTAACATGATAACTAACTCCATCTACGGCCTTTACTGTACCCCACCTTGTAGTAAAATGTGTCTCAAGGTTTTTCACCTCTAAAACTACTTCATCTGATAACGCACTCTTACCAAATCCATCAGTATCTACATTTTTTGCGGTAGATTTTGATTTGGTAACCCTGGACTTAGCAGTTGCTTTTGACTTACTGGTAGTTTTAGTTGTTGATTTAGCTGTTCTAGGCATATCTTATCCCTATTTTTAGTTTTTATAAAAAATAAACATATTTTTAATGTATATAGTCAATGAAAGATAACAAATTTTTTTGTATTTTGCTAGAAAAAAGTATCTAAGAATTAAGTATTTAAGTCTTTTTTTAAGTGAATAATCGAGTCTTCTATTGCATCTACCAAATAATCTATCTCATTTTTTGTTATAGATAGAGGCGGACAGATTGAAATAATGTCTCCAGCTCTAAAGGTAACAATATTTCTATCAAATAAGAATTTTGGTAACTTTTGAGCTAGTTTTGCACTAGCAGGAAATGCCACTTTTTCTTTTTTATCAGCAACAAACTCTACTGCTGCAAGAAGACCTAAACCACCTCTAACATCACCAACAATATCATATTTCTTAAGTTCTAATAATTTTTCAAAAAGATAATTACCCATTTTCTTCGAATTTCCAACAAGATCTTCCTTTTCAAAAATCTCTAAATTAGCCAAAGCTGCTGCACATGCCGAAGGATGTCCCCCAAATGTTATAAGATGTGTAAATGTTTCTTCTGGCCCACCAGTAAAAGCATCTGCAACTTTTTTTGTTGCAATCGCTGCACCAAGTGGAGCATACCCACTTGTTAAGGCTTTTGCTACAGTTGTTATATCAGGTTGAACCCCCCAATTCATTGGACCAAAATACTCCCCTAATCTACCAAATCCAGTGATTACTTCATCGGCTATCAATAATACGTCATATTTATCAGCTATTTCTCTTAGCCTTTGCCAATACTCCTGTGGAGGGATCTGAATTCCAAAAGCGGCCGATACGGGTTCTGCAATTATTGCTGCTACTGTATCAGGGCCTTGATGTTTAATAACTTCTTCAAATTCATTAGCGCACTTAATTGCAACATCAACTGGATCACCTGAAAAAGGTAGCCGGTAAGAGTTCCAATTTGTTACATGTATTGCTCCTGGCATTGTTGGTCCCATTGGATCAGCTGTTTTAGCTCCACCTAAGCTAACTGCCATAGCAGTTCCACCATGATATGAGTATCTACGACTCAGTACTTTATATGCACCAGGTTTTCCATTAAGAATGGAAAACTTTTTCGCCATCTTTACAGCAGTTTCAACTGCTTCGGCTCCACCAGAAACAAAGAATGATCTGGATGATTTTTCTGGATATAGATTAGCAATTTTTCCTGCTAATTCTATCTGAGATATGGTTGCTGAACCTGAAGGAGAGGATTCAATCTGAGTCATTTGATTATAAACTGCATCAGCTATTTCTTTTCTCCCATATCCGGCAGCTTTGTACCATAAACCACCCATTGAATCTAAATATTTTTTTCCTTTTACATCCTCTACCCAAACTCCTTCTCCCTTAACAAAAATGTTTAGCTTGCCTCTCCAATCATTAAGCTGAGATGCGTGCATAAACATATTTTCTTCAGCGATCTGTTGTAATTCTTCTAGACGCTCACCTGATATATTATATTTCTTACCATTCACTGCCATTTCTAATCCTTATCATTAAATAAGTACATAAATAAATTATATATTATATTTAAATAAGATTTTATTATTAAGTAATAAAAGTATTTACTAAAATCACGTGAATATAACCAGTAAGTATATGAACAATAATAGAAAGTTTTTTATCGATGCAATAACTATTTTATTGCCGGTTTCTGCTAGTATGAGCGTAGTAATAGCAGTAATACCATTTCTTTCAGCATTACTAGCGAGAACAACAAATCCTGAAGAATCTATATCTGGTTACAGTATAGCTTTTTTTATTATGATGTTTGTAGGTTTGCCTCATCTTAGAACACAAGGGCTGACTATAATATTTTTTACAAGCTCTCAATCAATAAATGAACTTAGAAAATTTTTATCCTATTGGATTGTTTTTGTTACTATGATTGCTATTTTTATAACTCATGGTCCTTTATCTAATTTCTTATTAACCGAAGTGTTTATAATTGATGAATCTTTGATTGCAAGTGTTACAAAAGCTTTAAATTGGTTAATCCCTTTTCCGGGACTAATGATAATTAGAATGCATTTATATGGAGCAGCCTTTCGGCTGAGTAAAAAGAATATTGCCCTATGGTCGAATGCTGTAGGAATAATTACTATCTTTTCTTTTGCTTCAATATTTTTTTTCTTTGATATCTTCTCTGGCTCAGCAATTGCTGCATCATCAATTACATTAGGAATTTCATGTGAAGTTTTATTCTTAGGGATTTATACATATAAAGATACAAAAAAGTATGTTCTGTCGTACAAAGAAAAAACTGAACATATTTCTCAAAAATCATTACTTGTTTTTTTCATCCCGCTAATTATTGATGCTATATTGCCAGCAAGTACTCAATCTATAATTAATGCTGCTATGGGTTTGAAAAATCAACCAGAACTTTCTATTGCAGGACTAATGATGGCATTGGGAATATTTCATATTATCCTTATACCAATTAATGGAATTCAAAATACATCATTAACTCTTTTCACAATGAATAAATATCAGCCATACTTAGTAAGAAGGTTTGCTATATTTGTTGGAATCTTAGGATTAATTATTATATTTTTAATTGCTTTTTATGATCCATTATCAAACTTTATATTTGGAAATATATTAGGCACTGAAGCAGAATTAAAAGAATTTTCTATAACTGCTATAAAAATCTTGTCCATACTACCCTTAGTACTCATAGTTGAACAATTTTATGTGGCATGCTTATTAGGTACAAAAAATACTAAGCCTATAATTATTATTAATATTCTTAGACTGATTACTTTTGTGACTTGGTTAATTTATGGCGTAGTATTTTCTAATATGTCAGGCTTGGTTCTCGGAGCTGCAGGATGGACTATAACTTTAACTTTTGAAGGTATTTATGCTTGGTTAGTAGGAAAATCATCATATAATAAAATTAAATATTTACATTATAAGAAAAAAATTGATTATAATAATTGATAGTAAGTATTATTCCCGAGTAGCTCAGCGGTAGAGCAGCTGACTGTTAATCAGCGGGCCACAGGTTCGAATCCTGTCTCGGGAGCCATTGTTTATTTCTCAATAACTTTCTTTTTTGAAAGATCAAGAAAAAATTATTAAAATAATTTTGCTAATCTAAAACCTAGATAAACGAGTAATATTCCACCCAAGTTTGTAACTAAAAGATTAATTGACAATGAACTCCATTGATAATTTTTAAGTAATTGATAATTATCAAAAGCAAATGTTGAATAAGTTGTAAAAGCTCCCATAAACCCAACTAATATCGGAAGTCTCACTTGTTCTGAAATCCAACCTTTTTCATAACTTATTGCCCAAACAAACCCAAATAATAAAGAGCCAATCATATTAGGTATAAAAATGCCGAAATTAATTGAATTAATTTCGGATCTTGAAAAAATATTACCTATAAGATATCTAGCAAGCGTTCCAAAAGCTCCTGCTATCATTATGTAAATGATTTTATCCAATTGACTCTTATTCTACATCCACTCTAGGGGGAGGATTTAGAGTCGAGTGAAGAGCAAGTAAGGTAGCAGTGTTATCAGAAGAGTTATAAATACCGTGCCTAATACCTATTTCACAAGTAAAACAATCACCTTGAGCGAGATTAATCCCATTTTCTTTAGCATAAACTGCCATTAAATTACCATCTAAACAAAACATTGCTTCCTCGTGAGATGGATGATAGTGATTTGGAGCTATCGAACCAGGTTCGAATATTAATTCACTAATATAAGTTGATTTCGCACCTAAAAAATCTCCAACCATATCATATCTTGAAATTCCAGGTTGAAATTCATATGGTTCATTATTTTTTCTCACAAATACCGATGATGGAGGTGAAGCATTTTCAAACTCAACCTCATCTAATTCTTCTCTATTTGGGCTTGGATCTGGATAAACTGTTATTAATCTAGCCCTAGTGCTTCCAATATTTTCAAGACCATGCCCTATGCCTTGAGGTGCTAAAACACAATCTCCTGAAGATACAGAAAATTTTTTGTTGCCTAATCTAAATTCTAAATCCCCCTCAACAACAAAAATAGATTCCTCGGTATTGTCATGAAAATGATATGCTGATTTTGCACCTGGGTCAACAAATAAATCTGCTACTGTGATCATTCCCGCACCCGTGCTTTCTCCAGCCATAAGTAACATTTCTGATCCATCAAATGGATTTGATATATTTTGGTTGGACCTTTTTACAATTGTCATATTTTTCCCCTTTGATGGAATTATACAAAAATTTCCTAATCGAACCAACCCTCTAGGTTCCACGCAGAATCCCAAAAAAGATATTCGTATCTTATACTATGAAGAAATTTATCCATCATTTTTTTCTTAGTACTATTTGAAGCATTATCACTTAATTCATTAACATAATTAATAAGCCACTTCGTTAGGTCCCTATATTCACTATTAGTATAACCGCTAATCCATTTATCGATAAAAAGTACATTTTTAGCGTTTGTGGAATTTTCAAGATTGCGACCTATCTCATCATACCCCCATTGACATGGGAGTAATGAAGCTGCAATTTCCTCAATTGTATTATTATATGCAGTTGATAATAGGTAGTTTGTATAAGATAATGTAGCAGGCATTGCTGAAGCTGATTCAAGATCCTTATTAGGTATACCAATTTCTAAACAAAAATCTCTATGTAATTGCATTTCTGAATTCAATGTTTCATTGAGTAAAGAAGAAAAATGATTCATAGAATTTAGGTTTGTTGCCTTCGTTACAGCTAAAGAAATGACCTTACAATAATCTATCAAAAAGAGATAATCCTGAATCATAAAGTACTTAAATTTTTCAATATCAAGATTTCCTTCTCTCATTGAAATTATAAAAGGATGATTGACATGCGATTTATTCCAGAGTTCAATATGTGAATTTTTCATGTAATCAGTAAATTTTTCTGGCATTAAATTTCCTCATATTTTGATAATAAAATTTTTGTCCCGGGACTTATATTCTTAATTTTTGATAATTGACAATCTATAGAACCAAGTAAATTTACTTTTGAGGCTGGTCTTATTTCCTTGCCTTGACTCATTGGGGTTGGTCCCCAAAAAATACAAAAAGCTGAGCCTGGTGGCCAAAAAGCAATATCTCCGATATTTACTACTTCTAACGATTGATCATCCTCCTCCATATTAATACTTGTAGAAAAAAAAAGTTCATCTCCCCAAAATTGACAAGATCCTTCTAAGGGCAAACTATCATAAAATTTTTCTGCGCAACTCGAATTATTTAAGGTAGCAGTAGTAAGAAATTCTCCCGCAGAAATATTTATTTTTTTATTCATATCTCAGTGCCTCGGAAGGACTGATGGCAGAAGCTTGTCTGGCTGGGATTATGGTATTTAACAATGAAAAGACTATAGCAATAAAAGTGATTATAACAACTGTAGACCAAGGAATACTAAATGTAGCTGTAGCGGTTTCTTCTCTAAAATCTTGAAAAATATTCCACCCTATAATTGTTCCAAGAAGTATTCCAATTACTGAACCAATAAGTGCAATAACACCAGATTCTAGTAAAAAATGAATTTGGATCATTTTTTTATTAAAACCCAAAGCTCTCATCAAACCTATAGATTGCCTTCTTTCAACTACCGATCTAAATGAAATAACACCTAAGGCTGATATTCCGACAAATAAGCCTAATCCCATAAATCCTTGAAATAAGAGATTGAAAGCATTACTTTGAGCGGTTTGTCTCTCGATCAATTCATCTGTTGAAACTGCTATCATACCGTTTTCTATAAATACGGTTTCTAGCATCCTAGTAAACTCTGCTGACTTATCAGGATTTTTCAGACGAAATTTAAAGTTTGTATAAGGAGTTGTTTCATTGGATATTTCACCTAGTATTTCAGAATTCATATATATTAGAGATGGTACTGGTCCATCTTGACCAAACTCCAATGAATCAGCATATATATCTAGAACTCCAACAACTTTTTTATCTGTGTTTGTAAGGTTTGTTTTGACTCCAGAAGGAGGAGCTATAGTTATATCTATTTCATCTATCTGACCTACAGTGCTTGGATCAATTTCGGTTATGGTAAACGATTGATCATCTTGAAAACCGAATGAACCACCTACAAGAACATTTGCTCCAACAATTACAAGCTCTGGATTATTTGCTACTGATTGCCAAACTTCCTTGGAGGTTTCTCCATATTTATTGTCCCAGTGAGTTAGTTCATAACTGTTATTAGTCAACCATTCGTCATCAGATGAAACTATAAATGCATTTTGTAAGATTCCATCGCTAGTCTTGGCTCTTGCAGGAAAATATGCTTGGGAAGATATAACAGTAAAATCATCAATACTAATCTTATCGTTTGAATCAATAAATCCGATAATATTATTATCTATAATTGGCTCTGTAACAGACGCCCTAATGTCAAATCCCCCTGATACAGTATCTGGCTCTTCTTCTACCCTGTCGCTTATATTTATAATTATTGCAAAAACCATTAGTGTAAAAATAACTAATGAAAACATAGCCAATGTAAGTCCCGTTCTAAATCTAGCTGACATAGGATAAGCAATAGACATCTTTACAACTGATCTCAAATTGCCTGATTTGTATGAGAATAGAGATAATAAACGTACAATTATCTCTGGATTGTACATAATGATCCAAACTGCAGCAGCAACTAAACAAACTCCAGATAAAATAAACATTTCAATATCGCCATCAAGTTTACCGGTAAATCCTTCCAAAGCATCGAAAGGTAAACTCCAGAAAATTAACATCGATACACCAATCATAGACATAGAGATTCTTTTTTGAAAATCTTTTCTAAGATTAGTTAGGGTTAAGAATTTTTGTAATAATAGTCCTGTTCCAACGAAAATTAATGTTACACCAAATGTCCATAAAAATGCAGAGCCTTGAGATTGCTCACTCCCGAAGTTTGAATCTGGATTTAAACCACTAAACGCCATAAAAAAACCAAATAATAAGAATGGGACACCAGTTGATATGGTTGGAGCTAAAATTTGATATAACTTAAAATAAAAAACAAATAACCATAAAATTATTGGAAGAATAAAATTTGAATTTTCTCTACTTATAGCACCTACAAAAAGTATCACAATAGGAATAGTCCATCTTAGAAATACAAAAATCTGCTTCTTTCTATTTTTCTTATCTAAAATTATTTTATATAGAATACTTAGTGGACCTAAAAGAGAAAATAATAATTCATAAAATTGTTGCTTAAATGACTTAGTTTTTTCCATTGCAAACTCTTGAGGTAAGCCTCTAATTGCAACAACAATATTCAATCTACTTACTCTAAATGAACTAAATATTACTGTAACTGCTGTTAATATTAATCCCGCACAAAATGCAATGTTTATGGATTTGAGGCTAACATTGTATTGGAAAGAAAATCTGTCATCAGTACCTACACCTTGAATAAATAGTTGGAATAAAAGAAAACTTACTATGATCCCAAGTAAAGTTCCTACCAGTGCAGCGCCTACAGAATAAACAAGGCCTTCATAAGTAAACATTTCAATCAGATTTCTTCTTTTTGTCCCTACAGCTCTTATTATCCCCATTTCTGTTTGCCTAGAAGCGGCTAGCATAACAAAAACTAAAAATATAAGTAACAATCCAACTATAATTGAAAATGAACCTAATATGCTAAAAAATAAGGTTATAGCAGATGCCAATAAGTCTCCAAATGTTAGCAAATCGTCCTTTACTGGCCTAACATTCAAGTCTACTAGTTGTGACAAAGCCAGTCCAAAAGAGGCAGATAACTCCTGGTCTTCTAAACCATCAATGATTCCACCAATTATAGCTTGATTTATCCCTTCTTTAATTATGTTTTTGAACTCATCAGATGGCTGTTCTTTTTCTAACTCTAATATTAAAGTGTCTATAAGATCTTTTGAATTTTGAGAGTTTAAGACATTGCTTTCTTCATTATCATTTGATAAAGTTTCAATTTGAAGTTTAAGAGCCTCAAAAATATTAGGTGATTTTAGAGCAAAAAATATTTCATTTGTTATTTCATCACTAATAAATAGTAATTGAAGATCACTAGATATTTCTTTAGATAATTCCCTGTCAATTTCTAATCCTCCTTCTAGCGAAACTCCCACATAATTATATCCTTCTACACCAGTAAATTCTTTCACAACATTGTAATTCATAAGAGCAGATGCAGGAGATTCTTCACCACCGCCTGCTAAACCTTTTGATTCCACAATATTTACAACCCTAAGAATTTTTTTATCTCCTGGTTTAATAAGTAAAATATTGTCTCCTATATTTGCATCTATAGCATCTGATAAATATCTGTTTATTATCGTTTCATTATCCTGAATATCAAGATCATCTTTTTCAAGAAATGAACCATTTATACTTTTTAGAGATTGTCTTGAAAAAAAACCATAAGTATTATAGATGTCAAAACCTACAATCTCTGAATTAGAAACTGTCTTTTCAGATTTTTCACCCATAATTGGAGATGTATATCTTACTGCAGGAATAACTCCATCAAGATTTTGGTTGTTTTTAACATTTTCTGTTATCACATTCAATTCATCATCACTTATAAAACCATTCTCTACATCTGAATCAACTATCGCTATATCAACTTCGCCAAGGCCTCCCATAACAGTATTTTTTATAGACCAAGATACAGAATCCCCAATTGCCAAAGCAGACATGATAATGGTAGAACTTAACATTAATCCAAAAATAATAAGTACTGATTGTGCCTTTCTACGTGGTATATTTCTGAGTGAAATTTTAAGTAAAATTTTATTTCTTAGTGATAATAAAACAACTAAAGCAGTTAGAATAATAGTAGAAACCAACAAATATCTAGAAATAAGATCTGTATCTAAACCAAATAACGTTTCCAATTATTTCTTCTTCTTTCTTTTTTTCTTAGTTCCATCATCAACAATTTTACCATCACTCATTCGTATGATTCGGTTTGCCATACTTCCAATTTCTTCAGAATGTGTTACAAGCACAAAAGTTTGTTTATCTTTTCGATTTAAATCCACCAATAATTTCATAATGTCAGACGCATTAGTAGAATCTAAATTTCCAGTAGGTTCATCAGCCCAAACAATTGCTGGATCGTTTGAGAGAGCTCTAGCTATTGCAACTCTTTGTTGTTGCCCACCTGACAATTCTGTTGGCAAGTGTTTTGCCCTATCAGCTAATCCAACTAAATCGAGTTTTTCTAGAGCCTTATTAGTTGCTTCCTTCTGAGATACGCCTGCAAGAACTAAAGGAAGCTCAACGTTTTCTACAGCATTAAGAACGGGTAGCAAATTATATGATTGAAACACAAAACCCATTGCCTTTGCTCTGTAATCACTTAACTCATTATCACTTAAATCAGTCAATGATTTTTCAGAAATTATTATCTGACCAGAGTCTATGCTGTCCAACCCAGATATACAATTTAATAATGTTGTTTTGCCTGAACCACTTGGCCCCATTACAGCAACCATCTCACCCTTACTAACTTTGAAAGAGACCGAGTTTAATGCATGAACTGATAAGTCATTAGATTTATATATTTTGTCTACTTTTTTTGCAGATATTATTGTATCCATGTGATTTCCTATTATTATATTGAACATATAAATTGTAACATTTTGAATACTAAAAAATGTCAAGATTTAATTTATATAAATAAAGATTACTTTATAGTTTAAACTTTATTTATAAAATAGTAGATTTTTAGTATAAAATTAAACAATTTTTCGATAATTAGGTTACAATTATCTAAGAAATTTTTCATATTATTTAGGAAGTGACTAATGAGTAGGACACCATCAAAAAAAACTGAAGATGAAGCAACTATTGGAAAAAAAACTCCCGAATGTAAAAAAGGTGGGCCATGTCACTGGGTGATTGAACCTCCAAATGGTAAACTTAGTTCGGGAAAATGTAAAAAATGCGGAATAGAAAAAGATTTTGAAAATTCTTTTGAATATTCATCTTGGTACGGTACAAAATCACCCGAAGAATAAAAAATTAATTAACTATAAGTAACTGTGGAGAAATAATGGATCTCGGTATACGAAATAAAAATGCATTAATAACTGGAAGTAGTAAGGGGCTTGGTCGAGAGTCAGCGTTAGCCTTAGCTAAAGAAGGTGTTAACATAATCCTTTGTGCAAGAGGCGCAGAAGACCTTGATAATACTAAAAATGAAATTGGAAAATTAGACGTAAATGTTTCAGCTTATCAATGTGACATTAGTAATTTAAAGGAAATAAATAATCTCATAGATAAAATTAATAACGATGTGGGTGACATAGATATTCTAGTTAATAATGTTGGAGGAAGTTTAGGCACGTCTGATCTATTGAACTCCAAAATTGAAGACTTTCAAAAAGTTATGGATGCAAATTTATGGTCAGCAGTCACCCTTATGAAATTACTTGTTCCTAATATGCAAAAGAATAAATGGGGAAGAGTAATAAATATATCTTCCATTTATGGAAGAGAGTTTGGAGGAACGGCTCCATATATGACCGCGAAAGCCGCAATGATTGCTTCAACTAAACATTTAGCTATGACTATAGCTAAAGATGGAGTTACAGTTAACTCTATAGCACCTGGATCAATACTTTTTCCTGGCGGATCATGGGATAGATTTATTAAAAACAACTCTGAGGAAACTGTAAATGAATTTATTGAAAGAAACCTGCCCATGGGTAAATTTGGCTGGCCTGAGCCTATAGGAGCCGCAGTAACTTTCCTATCATCTATGCAAGCTGACCTAATAACTGGAGCTTGTATTAATATAGACGGCGGTCAATCACATAATCTATTTTAGATAATTAAAAACAAAAAGATCACATTTACACATTATGATCTTTTTGTTAATTTATAATTTCTAGTTCTAATTATGAAACTTCTATTTTAGCTCCAGCGGCTTCTAATTTTTCTTTTGCTGCATCAGAATCTTCTTTTGAAGCACCTTCTAGTACAGGTTTAGGAGCTGCCTCAACTAAATCTTTTGCTTCTTTCAATCCAAGTGGTGTCACTTCTCTAACAGCCTTAATGACTGCAATCTTATTAGCACCAACTTCCTTCAAAACGACATCAAATGCATCTTTTTCTTCGGCTGGTGCAGCATCTGCTCCACCACCACCAGCAGCCGGAGCTGCGGCAACTGCAACGGGTGCTGCAGCACTGACGCCAAACTCTTCTTCGAGTGCCTTAACTACATCTGCTAAATCTAGAACAGACATATTTTTGATTTCTTCAATTAATTCTTCTTTACTTATAGCCATAATTTTAATTCCTTATATTTAATATTTTCTTAAGCCGCAGAGTTTTCTTGGTTATTCTCCACATGTCTCTGCAAAACATTTACCAAGCTTCTAATAGGACCGTTCATCACCATAACAATACCTGAAACCGGACTTTTCATTGAACCCATCATCTTTGATAATAATTCTTCTTTAGAAGGCAATGTTGCTAAACTTTTTATTTTAGATTGGTCAAGTAAATCTGCGTCTAACATACCACCTAATATATTGATAGGCAGTTTATTTTCTGATGCATACTTTACCAACGCCTTAGCGGCTTCAGCCGGATCAGAGTCTGAAACAACAAAGCCAATAGGACCATTCATAACATCTTTCAAAGAAGATTTACCAGATTCATCAGCTGCAATTCTTGCAAAAGTGTTTTTTATCACCTTAAATCTTGCACCTTTTGATCTCAATTGTTGACGCAGAGCAGTCATTTGAGTAACATCAATACCTCTATATTCTGCAGCAATAATCAAAGAAGAATTAGAAAAAATCTCAGACATTTCAGCTACTAGAGCTTTTCCTTTTTCTGTTGGCATAAATTCTCCCAAAAAAAAACCCAAGACAAAAGTATCTGGGGCTTCAAAAAAAATTATCAACCTCGGATGGTGTCTTTTGACATTATCTTTTAGACCATCTGTCTGTGGTTACTATATTAAGTTATAAATATAATTATATAACTTTTTTCAAAAAATGGAAAATTTATTTGCTTCCACTGGCTAATTTTTCAAGTTCTGTCTGACTTAGACGAATAGAAGGCCCCATAGTTGTACACATTGAAACATTTTTTACTAATGAGCCCTTAATACTATCTGGCCTATTACGAATTATCGTTGAGTAGACACTACTTAAATTGTCTAGCAACTGATTAGATTCAAACTTAACAGTTCCAATCCTAACATGTATATTAGCACCCTTGTCGAGTTTGATCTCTGCTCTTCCCTTTTTTGCGCTATCAATTGCAGATGAAATATTTTCAGGTTGAACAACCGTACCTGTTCTAGGGTTAGGCATCAGACCTTTTCTGCCAAGATATCTACCTAATTTACCTATTTTAGGCATCTGATCTGGAGTAGCTATTGCAACATCAAACTCAGCCCATCCATCTTCAATTTTTTTTACCAATTCATCGTCTGAAATATAATCAGCCCCTGCTTCTTCAGCTATTCTGGCATCATCACCTTGAGCAAAAACCAGCACTCTTACATCTTTTCCAGTACCATGTGGTAATTCTGCAACTTCTCTCAAGTTTTGGTCAGCTTGCTTTGGATCAGCATTGGTTGAAACGTGCAATTCTACAGCCTCATCAAATTTTACCTTTGACAATTTTTTTGCTAAATCTACCGCTTCACTAGGTGTATATTCTGAAGATTGAACCTCTTTACTTATATCTAAATATCTTTTACTTTGCTTTGCCATTGATTTTACTCCTAATTTAATCTACTACCTGAATACCCATGCTTCTAGCACTACCCTCTATGATTTTCATAGCAGATTCAATAGTATCTGCATTTAAATCAGGCATTTTTGTCTCGGCGATTTCTTTGATTTTATCTCTCTTAATGGTCCCTGCAACTTCCAAACCTGCAGCGCCTGAGCCACTTTTTATACCCGATGCTTTCTTAATCATGTCAGAAGCGGGAGGAGTTTTTAACTCAATAGTAAATGACTTGTCTACATATACAGTCAGTTCAACAGGAACAATATTTCCTGATAATGATGCTGATTTTTCATTATATTCCTTAACAAACTGCATTATATTTACACCATGCTGACCTAACGCAGGACCGACAGGAGGAGCTGGTGTAGCTCCACCAGCTGGAAGTTGTAATTTAATAATTGTTTGAACTTTTTTTGCCAAAATTTATCCTTTTCTTATAAAACTTATGATTTTTCAACCTGTAAAAAATCTAATTCAACTGGTGTCTCTCGCCCAAAAAATGATACATGAACATTAATTTTACCTCTGTCTTCGTATACTTCATGTACAGTTCCCATGAAGTCTGCGAATGGGCCGTCTTTAATTCTGACTGACTCACCTACCTGAAATCCTATTTTCAACTGTGGCGTATCAGATTCCATCCTACCTTTGATTCTATCAACTTCTTCTTTTTCAAGCGGAACCGGTTTAGGTCTTTGTTCGTTCTCATCAACCATAGAAATAAAGCCCGTTACGCCAGGAGTGTTTCTAACTGCGTACCATGTGTCATCATCCATAATCATGTGAATAATAATGTACCCTGGATACATTTTCTTCTCAACAGTTTTTCTCTCCCCTTGCTTGATTTGAACTTCTTCTTCTTTTGGAACAACAACATCAAATATTTTATCTTTTAGGTCCATAGTCTTAATTCTTTGTTCAAGATTTTGCTGAACACGATCTTCATGTCCAGAATAAGTATGAACCATATACCAACCAGAAACAATTTTATTGTTTTCATTTGATGTAGTTGTCAATTGATTACCCTCCACCTGAAAATATTGAAAACAACTTAGCAAAGAGCATATCAACTAAACCTAAAATAATACCTATAAATGTTGATAAAACAATCACAAGTACAGTCAATCTAGTAGCCTCTTGTCGTGTAGGCCAAGAAACTTTTTTTAATTCAGAAAAAACTTCCGAAAAAAATCTAAACAGAGAAAAACCTGAAGACTTAGATATCCCGGGACCTGAAGAGCTTCTGACTGTGTTTTTAGCCAAACTTTACCTCTTTTCCTTGAATACTTGGACATTTCTACAAGTTGGAGAAGGACAGAACTTTTTTAATTCAATCCTATCTGGAGTATTTCTTCTATTTTTTTCTGTGTGATAACTATAAGGTTTACAATTAGGATCTGTACAGATCATTTCAACCAAAGTCCTAACAGCACTTTTTTTTGCCATAATTTACTTTCTCTAAGAAGTAATTAAAGTACTTTATTTTTGTACTTCGATTATTACTCCTGATCCAACTGTCTTACCACCCTCTCGAATAGCAAATCTTAGGTTTTCTTCTAGCGCTACAGGATACATTAATTCAATATTCATAACCGTATTGTCTCCAGGCATAACCATTTCAACTCCTTGTTCAAGAGTTAGTTCGCCAGTTACATCGGTAGTTCTGATATAGAATTGAGGCTTATATCCTGAGAAAAAAGGAGTATGTCGACCTCCTTCTTCTTTAGTAAGAACATAAACTTGAGCCTTAGCTTTAGTAAATGGAGTTATTGATCCTGGTTTAGATAAAACAGCACCTCTAGAAACATCTTCTCGTTCGATACCTCTTATAAGAGCTCCGACAGCGTCTCCAGGTTGTCCTTCTTCTAATGTTTTGTGGAACATCTCAACTCCAGTAACTGTAGTTGTTACCGTATTTCCAAAACCAACAATTTCTATTTCATCACCAGTTTTTACTATTCCTCTTTCAACTCTTCCTGTTACCACTGTTCCTCTTCCCTTAATTCCAAACACATCTTCTACAGGCATTAGGAAAGGTTGATCTACTGGGCGATCAGGTATTTCAATATAATCATCAACAGCCTTCATTAATTCGTGAATCGACTGAACCCATTTGTTATCTTGATCATCAGCATTTTCCAATGCTTCAAGAGCGCTAACTTTTACAACAGGTATTTCATCACCAGGGAAACCATTCTTAGTTAATAATTCCCTAATTTCTAATTCAACAAGTTCTAATAGTTCCTCGTCATCTACAGTATCTGATTTATTTAATGCAACAACTAGCTTAGGAACGTTAACCTGTCGAGCTAGTAGAATGTGCTCATAGGTTTGAGGCATTGGTCCGTCAGCTGCAGAAACTACCAGTATTCCACCATCCATCTGCGCAGCACCAGTGATCATATTTTTTATGTAGTCTGCGTGACCTGGACAATCTACGTGTGCATAATGTTTGGTCTCGGTCTCATATTCAGTATGAGTAGTAGCTATAGTAACACCTCGCTCCTTTTCTTCTGGAGCATTATCTATTTCATCAAACGCTTTTGCCTGTACATTATTGTTAACTGAAGCGAGTACATTTGTTATTGCAGCAGTTAAAGTGGTCTTACCGTGATCAACGTGACCGATTGTTCCCACATTTACGTGAGGTTTACTTCTATCAAATACTTGTTTAGCCATCTTTTCTCAATCTCCTAAGAAATGTCCTAATTTATAATTTTGTAACAATTAAAGTTTCATATAAAAATTAAAGTTTCAATTTAACATTATATATTATATACGAATAATATTGTAATGCTAAGGTATTATTATGTATATTTTTGCACAGTTTGGAGCCCACACCGAGGATTGAACTCGGGACCTCATTCTTACCAAGAATGCGCTCTACCACTGAGCTATGCGGGCTTTTCCATTTAAAAAAACCCTTTTTTTGTGGTGCAGGGGACAGGATTCGAACCTGTGAAGCATAAAGCGGCAGATTTACAGTCTGCTGGGTTTAACCACTCCCCAACCCCTGCAGGGTATAAAGTTAACAAAAAGTTCATAAGTTAAACTCTTAAAAACCATATTACCAATACATACTGTATGGAGCCCTAGGGGGGATTCGAACCCGCGACCTGCCGATTACAAATCGGCTGCTCTAGCCAACTGAGCTACTAGGGCATATTCCACTATATGATGTTAAAACTGTGAGCGGTGGAGGTCAATACATCTAATATACTCTAATTTGAAAAATAAAATTATTTTTGCTAATTAATATCAAGAAAGCTTATTTTTTGATTCCTGAATTACTAGACTGATAACATCATTTAATGAAATATTTTTTTCCTTTGCAATAATTTTACAACTTTCATATTCTGGAGAGAAATTAATAACTTTTCCATTTATTTTTTTTATTTTTACCTTAGCATTACCTAAGTTAGTATTAATCTCATATATTTCCCTATCTGCCTTGATTCTATCAATCCTTTTTATTCTTATTCCTAAAGTAGAAGTTTCTACAAATATTATTCTGCTGATTTCGTCTAAATCTGATGAATTTACTATTACACTTAATTGTGTTGCTGGACGATTTTTTTTCATTTGTATAGGGGTAAACCAAACATCAATTGCATTTGATTGAAATAATTTTTCCATTGTGTAGCCAAGCACCTCACCAGTTGTATCATCAATATTTGTTTCTAATAATAATAAATCTTCTTGATTTTTATAAAATTTTTCTCCAGTCCAAAAACCTAAGACATTAGGATAATTTTTAGGATTGCTTGTTCCGGCTCCATAAGAAATAGAAGAAATATCAAATTCAACTCGCTTAAAGTTGCATAGCGAAGACACTATTGCTGCTCCGGTAGGGGTAACAATTTCTTTATGAAACTCATTATTGCCAAATCTAACCGGCAAATTATAAGCCTTATAAATTTCAATAGTAGCTAGAGAATTCGAGGTCATTACACCGTGAGAATTTCTTATTACACCTACACTGATAGGCAAAGAGGAACAATATAATTCATTTATACCTAGTAACCTTAAACCTACCACAAATCCCGAAACATCCAATATAGTATCAATTGTGCCAAGTTCATGTAGATGTAAATCCTTAGAATCTACCCGATGAGCATTGCTTTCCGCTACCATAAGTATTTCAAATATATCTTTTATTTTTTGTTTATCTTTGTCGGGTAATCTAGAATCATTTATTATATTTGTAAAATCAGCCCAAGCATATTTTTTCTGAGTATTTTTTTCATCAACAAAATTAATATGAGTTGCCTTAATAGCACATCTATTTACTATTTTTGTTTCCATATTCCATGCTGGCAAATCTATTAATTTCAATTCATTTAACAGATCTTTTTTACTAAGTCCTGCATCAATCAATGCACCAATTAGCATATCACCACTTACACCCCCAATTAGTTCCAGAAAAGCTATTTTTTTACGCATTAATTCAACCTAGTTTGATACATTTAATATATTCTTATTTAGATTACCTGATCTGAAACCGTTTTCATCGAGTTGAAATGATTTATAACCACAATCAAAAATTATATTTTCAATCTCATGCTTTTTTTTATGGAATTTCTGGAAATCCTTAAGAGGTATTTCTATTTTGGCTAAATCATTATAGTGCCTTACTCTTATAATCTTAAATCCTAACTTCCTTATGTTTGACTCTGCTTGACCTATTTTTGATAAAGCATCTATTGACACAGGGGTACCATATGGTATTCGAGAGGCTAAACAAGGTTGAGCGGGTTTATCCCATGTTGGTAAATTAAATTTCTTAGATAGTAATCGAATTTCTTTTTTTGTCAATTTAGCATCTATTAAAGGAGAAAAAACTTCATGCTGTTTTGCAGATTTCATCCCTGGACGAAAATCATTCATATCATCAATATTTGCACCGTTAATAATAATTTTATGATTTATCTTTTTTGATAGCTCATTCAAATGAGTATAAAGTTCAGTTTTACAGTAAAAACAACGTGATGGAGCATTCTTAATATAGTCAGGATTATTAAATTCTAAAGTTTTTATGACTTTATGATTCCAAGAATATTGTTTTGCTACTTTTTTTGTAAATTCTAATTCTTCTAGTGCAATACTCGGAGATTTTGCTGTGACAGCTATACTTTTATTTCCTAGCACTTCATTGGCGACATACATCAGAAATGTTGAATCCACCCCACCAGAGAATGCAACAATTACTGAACCATAATTTCGTAAAATTTTTTCTAGATTTTTTAATTTTGAATTAATTATTTTCAAAAAATTTTACTACCTTATTTTACTAATTAGGAAACAATTACTTCTTTATCGTCTAAATCTTCGCTAGTATGCTTTTTTATTTTTTTCTTAGATTTTTTTATATGTATAGATGAATTTTTTATATCAAGCTCAATGGTTTGACCAGGTGAAAATTCACTTCTTAAGAGTTTATCAGATATTATATCTTCTATTTCATCTTGAATTAACCTTCTTAGGGGCCTTGCTCCCATCTTAGGATCAAATCCTTTTTCAGCTAAATATCTTTTGGCCTTGTTAGTAACCTCTAAAACTAAACCATGCTCTATTATTCTAGTTTGAATATCTCTTAGCATAATGTCAACAATACTAACAATTTGCTCCATACTAAGAGGATGGAATACAACTGTGGCATCTATTCTGTTTAGAAATTCAGGTTTAAATCCATTAGCAGGATCCTTAACTGCTTCAAGAACTCTATCCTTTACCCTTGAGTAATCAAGATCTTGAGTATTGTGCTTACCTATTATAAAACCTAGACTTGAACTACTCTGTATAAGATTAGATCCCAAATTAGAAGTCATAACAATTACTGTATTTTTGAAGTCAACTTTTCTACCCTTAGAATCTGTTAGGTGACCATCTTCAAAAACTTGTAGCAAAACATTAAAAACGTCTGGATGAGCTTTTTCAATTTCGTCTAATAGTATTACAGAATAAGATCTTCTTCTTACTGCTTCTGTAAGTTGCCCGCCCTCATCAAAGCCTACATATCCTGGTGGAGAACCTACTAATCTAGCAACAGAATGTTTTTCCATAAATTCAGACATATCTAATCTAATCATAGCGTCTTCCTCGCCAAACAAATACTCAGCTAATTTTTTAACGCTATGAGTTTTTCCCACACCAGTAGGACCTAAAAACAGAAAAGCTCCAATTGGTCTTTTTGGGTCTTTTAATCCAGCTCTGGATCTACGAATAGCCTTAGAAATCACGGTAACAGCTTCATTTTGACCCACTACATTTAATTTTAAAGCATCTTCCATTGTAATTAACTTCTGTTTTTCTTCTACGTCTAACCTAGTAACAGGAATATGGGTCCACAAAGATACAACTTCAGCTATATCATCTCCTGTTACTTTAGCATCTTTTAATCCTGGATTATCTTTTTTCCATTCAGCATCTAACTGTTCAATTTCTGTAATCAGGTTCAACTCTTTGTCTCTTAGGGCTGCAGCTGTTTCGTATTGTTGTACGGATATAGAGGCATTTTTTTCTTCCCTAATTGAACTTAAGTTTTTCTTAGCCTCTCTTAATTCATTTGGAACAGTTGAATATTTAATTCTAACCCTTGAGGCAGCTTCGTCAATTAGGTCAATAGCTTTATCTGGTAACTGTCTATCAGCTATATATCTATCAGCTAGTTGAGCTGCAGTTTCCAACGCCTCATTTGTAATTTCTAGCTCATGATGTTTTTCATACATTCCTTTTATACCTCTAAGAATATCAACAGTCTGGATAGGATCCGGTGCTTCAATAGTTATTGGTTGAAATCTTCTTTCCAATGCTGCATCTCGTTCTACATATTTTCTATAATCATCTTGAGTTGTTGCTCCGATTACTTGAAGCTCTCCTCTAGCTAGTGAAGGCTTGAGTATGTTTGCAGCATCTACTGCGCCTTCTGCTGCGCCTGCTCCAACCATAGTATGCATTTCATCAATAAATAATATACAATTTTTTGCTTTTATTAATTCTGCGATAACCTTCTTGAGCCTCTCTTCAAATTCGCCCCTGTATTTAGTACCTGCAACCAAAGACCCCATATCAAGGGTTACTACTCTTTTACCCTCAAGATTCTCAGGAACCTCTCCGTCAACAACCAAACTAGCTAATTTTTCAACAATTGCAGTTTTACCAACTCCTGGTTCCCCAATAAGAACAGGATTATTTTTGGTCCTTCTACTCAATATTTGTATCACTCTTTGTAACTCACTATCTCTACCAACAACTGGATCAAGTTTACTGTTGAATGCTTTCTTTGTCAGGTCTACTCCAAGTTCATCTAATGTGGGAGTTCTGTTGGGTTTATTATTAGATATCTCTTTATCTGTTTTTGAGGATTGTGAGTCAAGTATATTTTGGGTCTCAAGTCTTACTTTATCCAAATTAATATTAAGACTTTCTAATACCCCAGCTGCTACACCTTCTCCTTCTCTCATTATGCCAATAAGAATGTGTTCAGTACCAATATAGTGATGATCAAGTTTTCTAGCCTCGTCAACAGCTAACTCAATAACTTTTTTAGCACGTGGAGTAAGCCCAATATCTCCTGGTGTAGGTCTGTCTCCTTTTCCAATTATGAATTCTACAGCAGATCTAACCTTGGAGAGTTCAACTGAAAGATTAAATAATACTCTAGCAGCTACACCTTCAGTTTCTCTGACTAATCCTAAGAGTATATGTTCAGTACCTATGTAGTTGTGATTAAACCTTTGCGCTTCCTCTTGAGCTAAGGAAAGTACTTTCCTAGCTCTTTCAGAAAATTTTTCAAATCTACTAGGCAAAATATAACTCCTTAATCAACTTTTGTATCTTCAGAGTTGTCAGCATTAATGTCAGTTTTCTCTAAATCATGCTCATTTAATTCATCAGATATTTCATCATTTTTTGGTTCTTCATATCCTTCTGGAGGATCTGATAAACGCTTTATACTTAGACCTAATCTTTTACGATCAGGTTCTATTCTAATAATCTGCAATTCTAATTTATCGCCCTCAGAAACAACATTTTTAGGATGTTTGACGACATCATAAGATAATTCGCTAATATGTATTAAACCTTCAACACCTGGTTCTATTCTTGCAAAAGCTCCAAAGTTAGCTAGTTTAGTAATTGTTCCTGTAACCTTTTGCCCAATTTCAAGGCCTGACTGAATTTGTTCCCATGGTTCAGGAGTAAGCCTTCTCAAACTTAGAGCAATTTTTAGGGTTTCTCTGTCAATTTTTAGCACATAAACATCCATATCAGTACCAACTGTTACAAAATCTTCGGGGTTTTTAACAGGCCCCCATGACAACTCAGAAATATGTATCAATCCATCCGCACCACCTAAGTCAACAAAAGCTCCAAAGTTTGAAACTCCTACTATTCTTCCCTTGATTACATCTCCCTCTTTCAAGGTGTTAAGTAATTTCTTCTTTAGTACTTGACGCTCTGCTTCTAAAGCAACTCTTTCGGAAAAAATTGCCCGATTTCTACGTCTATTTAATTCAATGATTTTAAATTGTATTTTCATTCCTATAAAACCGTCTTTGGGGGCTTCTCCACCATTTACAAAGAGTTCTCTAGACGGTCCTACTAGTTGAGATAAAGGTATAAATCCTTGAACTCCCTCTGATTCTACGACTGCACCACCTCTATTAGCAGAAAGTATGACCCCATGGCATGATTCATCATTTTGCATAGCCTTTTCAAGAATCCTCCAACCCTGTTCTCCTCTTGCTCTATCAATAGACAAAACAGATGAACCAGAATTTGTTTCGGGATTTACTACGTAGGCAATAACCTCATCACCAACATTTATTTCTTTATCTTCATCTGAAACAAGAGTTTTCATTTCTCTAGTTGGAATGAACCCTTCAGATTTATAACCAATATCTATTAGCAAACCATTATCATTGATACTCATTATCTTGCCATCAATAATTTCACCTCTTTTAAGGGGTTTATGTGGCAAAAACTCTTCTATCAATTCATCCATACTAGTTTTCTCTGTAGAAATTGCAGTTCCTATTTGATTATTGGTATCTGAAGAATCAGTACTAGCGGGCATATTCTCCGGAGAGTCTTGAGATGTTGTTTTTGAATCAGTCTCGCTATTTGGTTGATTATTTTCAGTTTGTACTTCTGACAATATTATTTTCCTTTATTTAAATACTTTATGTTTGTAATTATATGTTTGTTTTTGTAACTTGGAAATATTAAAATTGCAAACAAAATAATTTTATTGAAATATCTTACGTAAACGTGTAACAAATATCTATGTTTTTTGAATAATAAATACCTGAGTATTTCCAAAGTAACATAAAACACAATAAAATTAACAATATGCAGAAGAAATATATATATATTGATGGTTCCTCAGGTACAACTGGACTGAGAATTAACCAAATACTTAAGAATCATGATAAAGTCTCAATAATTAAAATTGATGAAAAATATAGAAAAAATGAAAAGTATAGATTAGATGCAATTAAAAATTCTGATTTATCCATACTTTGTTTGCCTGATAAAGAGTCTGCACATATAGCACAATGGTTTAATGACGGAGACAAAATCATCGATACATCAACCTACCATAGAGTAAACTCCTCTTGGATATACGGATTAGCAGAGATGCAGGTTGACCAGAGAGAAAAAATTTCAAAAAGTAATCTTATTGCGAATCCAGGTTGTTATCCAACGGGTATAATTCTAGCCATAAAACCATTAGTTGACAATCACATAATTTCTTCAAGTTACCCATTAAGTATTCATGCGCTTTCTGGTTATTCTGGTGGAGGAAAAAAACTAATAGAAAAGTGGGAGTCTAATGCGTATAAATCAGTTAAGTTTGAGTCACCTTATGCTCTTCTTGACAAGCATAAACATCTTGAAGAAATAAAATACTATACAAACTTAGATGATTATCCACATTTCATGCCGTCTGTCGGAGCCTTTTTCAATGGGATGAGAATTGAAATATCGATTCATAAAAATAACCTACTTGGTTTAATAAACCCAAAAAATTTATTTGAAATTTTAACTATGACTTATGAAGATGAGAATAATATTGATATAAGTTTATATGATAATGATTCTTTTTATGATGACTTTTCATTTAGCCCTGAAAAAAATAATAACACCAATAAGGTAACAATCTCAATAATTCCTAACAAATTAGGGCATATATCATTGATTATCCAACTAGACAATCTCGGAAAGGGAGCATCGGGAGCAGCTGTGCAAAATATGAACTTAATGTTGGACTTAGATGAAAATACGGGAATAAATTCTTGATATTTAGTTAGGGTATTTTTTATATTTATAAAGTATAGTCTCTGAAGAAAATTACAATTATAATAGTAATGTTATATATAACTAAAAATGACTTCCAATAATTATAGATAAAAAATCAATCTAATAATGAAAAAAAAACAAACTAGACTCATAATTTATACGGGTAAGGGTGGAGTTGGTAAAACATCAATTTCTGCTGCAACAGGCTTGCTAGCTTCAACTCGTGGAAAAAATACTCTAGTTATAAGTGCAGATTCTGCTAATAGTCTTGGTGATGCATTTGAAGAAAAAATATCAAACAAACCTATAGAAATAGAACCTAACCTATGGGTTCAAGAATGCGACGTTTATCTTGGTATAGAAAAATATTGGACAAAAACTCAAGAATGGGCAAGAAGTGTACTTATGTGGCAGGGAATAGATGACATTATAGCTGATGAGCTACTGGCTTTTCCTGGAATGCAGGAACTAACTGTTTTACTAGAAATTTTAGAACATCATAAATCTGGCAAGTACGACCTAATAGTAGTTGATTGTGCTCCAACTGGAGACACTTTCAAACTACTATCTTTACCAGAAGCTGGAAACTGGTGGATGGAAAAAATTTTCCCTTGGAGTAAACGGATAAATAGAATAGCAAGACCTATTTCAAAATTTTTATCGGAGGTTCCTTTACCTAACGATGATGTTTTTGATTCAGCTGAAGACATTTTCGATAAAGTAAGTGAAGTTCAAAAATTAATTTCAGATCACAAATTAACTTCATTACGAATTGTTACGAATCCAGAAAAAATGGTCATAGATGAGACGCAAAGATCATACTCGCTTATTGGAATATTTGGATATCTTTGCGATTTGATTATATGTAATAGAATCCTACCCCAAAAAGCTCTAGAAGGATATTTTTCTGAAAGATCAGAGCAACAAGAAAAAAATATCGCTAGAATCAAAGATTCTTTTGATCCTTTACCAATAAAATTTTCTGATTATTTCAAATCCGAAATTGGAAAAGAAAATCTTCGTGAGCTAGGTATGAATATTTTTGGTAACGAAGATCCATCAAAAATATTTTATAAAGATACTTCCTTCAAAATACAAAGATTGAAAGACCCAAAGGAAAAATTTAAACTTGAAATCAATATTTCTCAAACGGCTGAAGAAGATTTTGAAATTAATAGAACTGAAGAAAATATCATATTTACTATGAGCGGATTTAGAAAAATTTTCTTGTTACCAGACCAGTTAAAAAGAAAAGAAATTGAAAAAGCAGTACTCGAAGATAAGAAACTAACCATAATATTTGGAGAAAAAATATGAAAATATCAGAAAGTTTAAAAATTTTAGAAAAAAAAATGGAAAAAATAGAAAAAAAAATTCAAGATAATGAAAGTATGGAACTTTCAAATTTAATAAATCATTCTAAAAAGAAATTCAAAAAATATACAAAAAAAGATAAGCTATCAAAAACAAAAGGCGCAATATTATCATTTCTTAATGACTTAGAAAAAATTTGGTCTGACGAAAATACAGATGAAAAAAAAGAAAAAAAACCTAGAACTAAAAAAATAAAAGTAGAAAAAAAATAGTAGATTAAAGTAAAAAACCCACAAATGTGGGTTTTAGAATTGGCAGTGACTTATTTTCCCACATCCTCGCAGATGCAGTATCGTCGGCGCTGTAAAGTTTCACTTCCGTGTTCGGAATGGGAACGGGTGGGTCCATTACGCTCTAACCACCAAAATATATTATATTAGATAAAATTTATTAAAACAAGAAAAAAAGTTGGGAATATTGGTAGCGGGGGTAGGATTCGAACCTACGACCTTCGGGTTATGAGCCCGACGAGCTGCCACTGCTCCACCCCGCAACGTCAAGAGATTTGAAAGAACAGTAGTAAAGTGATTTTGCATTCTCCGAGAACCAAATAAAGATTCCTTAAGGTGAGTCAAGCCTTCGACCTATTAGTACCACTTAGCTCAAAATATTACTACTCTTACACACGTGGCCTATCTAACCGGTAGTCTACCGGAGGTCTTATTCTTATAAAAAGATGGGATATCGTATCTTGGGGTAGGCTTCATGCTTAGATGCTTTCAGCTTTTATCCTTTCCGAACATAGCTACCCGGCAATGCAACTGGCGTCACAACCGGCACACCATTGGTTCGTCCATTCCGGTCCTCTCGTACTAAGAACAGATCCCCTCAAATATCCTACGCGCACAGCGGATAGAGACCGAGCTGTCTCACGACGCTCTGAACCC
>CEUJ01052770.1_pt1 | contig 25957 bp, 26 predicted proteins | sample 361531 | NCBI WGS metagenome assembly CEUJ01 (sample SAMEA2622842, study PRJEB7988) | marine metagenome | biome: marine biome (ENVO:00000447); feature: marine epipelagic mixed layer (ENVO:xxxxxxxxx); material: "saline water (ENVO:00002010), including plankton (ENVO:xxxxxxxx)" | depth 140 m | reverse complement strand
TATATATATATATATATATAATAAAAATTTATATTATATATTTATTTTTTAATTTATATTATATTAATATTTTTATGAATACCACAATTTATTCTACCACATTCTTTTCCTTTATTTTTACCCGATTTTAAAATTGTTTTACATATATTTTGAATTTCTTTATTTTTATGAATACCGCAATTTATTCTCCCGCATTCCTTACCTTTATTTTTACCGGACATTAATATAATTTTACATTTTTCAGAATTAATATTTGAATGATTATTTTTAATTTTAATTTTTTGATTACAATAAGGACAATATTTTAAATTTTTTAAACATTTTTTGTGAAAAACATGATTACAATATAATGTAACTTTATCATCTATAGTTTTATAATGGCATATATTACAAATATCTTCATTTATATCTTCTTCTTTAATAATATCATTATATAATTGATTGAATAAGCTATCCATTAATTATAATAATATTTTTCCTTTAATTATAAAAATTGATTAATAATTAAAATAATAAATTAAACAATATAATAATGGATTCAAATGATAATAATATTGAAAAGCAAATGTCGTTAATTGAAAATATTTTTAATTATATAGAAAGTATTACAAATAATAAAATAGATGTTGATGATGAATCTTCAATGGAATCGTTATATAGTATAATTATTGAATATTATAATGAAAGGATTGATTATGATTCAAACTATTTTGACCCATATGCTTATGTTAATGATATGAATGAAAATATTTTAGAAGATGAAGAAATTGATACAATCCAATTATTAATTCATTTTAATAATTATTTGAGTAAATTAATGGATGGAGATATTACGGAATATGAATCAATAGAGTCAGTATATAAAATGATTAAATTTTATTATAATGATAGAATTATACCAGATTCAAAATATTTTGATAGTTATGCATTTAAAAATGATCTAAATGAAGTTATTGTAGAATTGGATATTTCTGATGTATCAGATAGTGAAGAGTCTGAATTATCAGAATCTGATCTTGAGACTAATGAAAAAGAAGAAATTTTAGTAGACCCATATCTAGAAAAATTTATAAATAATTCACAAAATGATGATATTTTACTATATGGAAAAAAAAAAGAATATGTAAATAATCTAGAAAAATTTTTGAATATTAATAAAATCTATTAAAATAATTAATTTAAATAATTTAATATATATATTTATATATGAACTATATATGTTTTTATCATTATCCATGTAATGATGGTGAAACGTCAAAAATTATTTGGAAGAAAAAATATCCAAAAACAATATTTTTCCCATGGATTCACTCTAATGAAGCAGATAATGTTAAATTTTTAAAAACATTTAAGAATGAACATATTGTTTTTTTAGATTATTGTCCAAAAAAAGAATATTTAACATCATATAATAAATATTTAATAATTGACCACCATCATAATGCTATAAATAATATGAGTGAAACTGAAAATATTAAAATGTATTGTGATACTGAACGTTCTGGGTGTATGTTAACTTGGGACTATTTATATCCAGGTACACCTTATCCTATTAGTGTATTTCATATAGGAAATGCAGATATATTTCATTTTAATAATTTAGAAACAGAACCATTTTCTTTATGTTATAAAAATTATAAATTAACTGATTCAGAATTATTAAATTTAACAAAAGAAAATTTAGTATATATAAAAATTATAGATGATGGATTAAAACAAATGTCAAAAAATAAAATAGAATCAATATCATATTTTTATTCAAGCATAATAGAATATGAATGTTTAAATAATAAAGAATATAAGATTGTTTCTATTTTTTGTGATAAATACAATCTTTATAAATATTTAATAGAATTAGCAAAAGTACAATTTAAAGATTCGAATATATTAAAAATAAGAAAAAATAAAGGTGATAAAATTTGTTATTCTTTAAGGTCATTAGATGGAACTCCGGTTGATTGGATTGCTAGGAAATATGGAGGTAATGGACATCCGTTGGCAGCTGGATATACAATAAACTCATAATTAAATATAGTATAATATAATTATGGAAAAAATTAGAGATAAAATTAATATAAAATTTCAAAAATTTATAACAAAATCAGAACATCCGTTTTTTAAAGATATGAAAAGAATTAGAGAATTATCTGAAAATTTTTTAAAATATCAAAAAAATACAATTATTAGTAAGATTTCATATAATCAAGATATAAAAATTCCAAAAGATATTAAAGAACCATCATCTGAAAATAAAATGTTAGAAAAATCTGATTTAAAACAATTAAATATAGAAATAAAAAAAAGTTTAAATTACTTTAATATTTTTAAATTAGTATCAAAAATATCAAAATATTATATTAAAGAAAATGAATTAAATTCTAAGAATTATAATAAAAATAATAAAACTATATTAATAATAGGAAGTGGTCCAATTGGGTTATTTTTATCATGTTATCTAAAATTAACATACCCTGAAATTAATATTATTTTATGTGATAATAGAATTAATAAACCTGGATTTAGGAAACCATATAGTAGAGTTAGACCATTTTCATCATCTTCTAAATATTTATCTTTAATAATACCAAAATTATATTGTATGACAAATAATGAATATGTTAATATGATAAATATATTTATACTTGAATATTTATTATACTCAAAAGCATTATTAGAATACGATATTGCTATTTTATATAAAGATTTTGATTGGAATGAATATAAAAATATGATTAAAGAATATGATATAGATGTTGTTTTTGATTGTACTGGCGGAAGATTGAAAACAGATGTTTTCAAAAATATTGATATAAGTTGGTTGAAAAATACAGTAAATAAAGATATAAATAAACAATTAATGATTTTAGAAAATAAAAATATAGTCCATTTAGTTGATTATCCAAAAGAGAAAAAATTTAAATTAAATCATTTCTATGCATCAATTAATATTTATGATGATAAAATGATGTTTGTTAAAAAAGAAGATATAGATATAATGAATATAGATGATTTAAAATATTTAAATAATATTAAGAAAAAATATTTTAGCTATGATAATATGGTATATTTATTTGGTGGTATTAAAAACGATGTTACTAGAAATTACTTGTATAATTATTTACTTGAATATCAAAATAATAAATATTTTTATATGATTGATGTTTGGAGTATTTACATTAGACATATAATAAAACCATCAGAAATCTTTGTTGTAGAGGGTAAAGATAGATTATTTGTATCATTAGGTGATAGTATGTATCATAGTCATTTTATAATTGGAGCTGGATTGAATAAAACTATAAATTTAGCTGTACATGCGGCAAATCAATTAAATCACATTTTATAAAAATTGAATAAATATATAAATATATTAATATATATATAATATATATTAATGAATTTTATTAACAATTCTTCATCCACTCTTTCTGAATACTTTGAAAATATTGGAAAAACAATTTATTCCCATAAAAAATTTAATAAAATTGTACATGATAATATAAATATTGTGGTTTTCCCAAATCCAAGTAATCGTGTTCTCAAAGAAGCCATTGAAAATATAAGTAATTTTGATTCATCATATTATATCCTACATACAGCTCATTTTACCGGAAATTATACACTGGTTCTAACAAAGTTTAAGAAAAATATATACAAAGTATTTTACTACTATAATGATAATAATGATATTGCATATTCATATTATATTCATTATTAATATTATTTTAAGTAATCGTAACAGTATTTAAATTTGGTGATATAGTTAGTAGAGAATAATTATATGCAAATAGTCTTAACCTACCACTCTTATAAAAATTATTAAAGTATGTTGGGTTTATTTTATTTTCTTTTCCGATATTTAAAATTAATTCTTTATTATCATTTAACATACCAAAATTTATTGTTCCTGTTGGTTCAACATTCGTTGGTTCTAAACTAAAACTATACACATTTATACCGTCCGTTGGTTTATTATTAAAATTATAATATGGAACAATACTATTGAAATAATTTGAATCTCTTTGTTGAAATTTTTCTCTACCATTCAATAATAACGCTGAAGATACAATTGGATTATCAGTTCTATTTATATAATTACCATAATTAAAAACGTCTCTAATATTTAATGTATGATTATCTAAAAATAATGTTTGTTCTGAGGTTGTATTACTACCTTCTTTTATTTCATCAATTGTCTTTGACATATCTTCAAATGTTATTGTATTTTCAGTTAATACTACATTATCTATGGTAGCATTTGCTTGAATTTTATTATTTACATTTTCAGCAAATAAAATTATCCCTTTTACTTTATTTGCGAGTGTTTCTAATATTGTATTTCCACTTGTTACCATTTCTGGTATTTCTCCAATATTTACAAAATCAGAACTAAAAATAATTTTTGGATTATTTACATCACTCATATCTAAACCATTTCTAGTTGATAACCATACTAATTTTGCAAATTCATTTCTTGCTTTTTCAAAATCATTATCAAATGCAAATGATAAAAATTTATTTCTATTATAAAATCTATCTAAATTTGTTGCCCATATAATATATTTACAAGGCTTATCAAATGATAAATTAACCCTTGATGTTTGCAAATTAATATTATCAGTTAAATCCTGAACTTGTTCAATTAAATAATTATGTTGTACACTCATAAATTTTTCTCGTTCTGCAACATCTAAATAAACATAATCAACTAATAAATATGAAGAAATAACATTTGGTAAATCAGTTGGTTCTACCGTTCCTTTATAATTAATACAGTCAATTGCATCATTTAATGTTACTTTAACCTGAAAATTTTGATTATTTATAGCACAAACTGGAAAAGTTAAAAATGTTGATTTTGTAAACCAAAAATTTAATGGAATATATAAAGTATATTCTTCGTGTTCAACATCAATATTTTTCATGCTAGATACATTACCTATCATTATATCAAAATTATCATCATGTGAATCATTTCTATTTAACTCGTTATATATATACATAAAATCACCATATTGAATATCTAATTCAGTACCACTAACATTTATAGTAATATTATCAATAATTGCGTGACCCAATCTGTTTACATAACCCCATGTTTTTGATGTATTTTTTTCTAACTTAATAACAAGAGTCATTTTGTAAATTAAATCACCTGAATTGTCAATTGTGGCTGTTTGTGATGTACCAAAATTTACACCGTTTCCATCAAAATTAATTTGAATAGTACCAGTTGAAAAATTAGAATATCTTTGTATATTTTTTTTAAAAAGACTTATTTCTGGATTACTTGTTAGATAAGGATCCTGTGATCCTAATGCTGCTAATTGTAATAATGCTCCACTCATTATAATATAAATATTATAGAAAATAGTATTTATATATGAACAAGAGTTTTTATATATTTATTTAAATATTTAAAATTTATATTTTAAATCTATTTCACCATTTTTTATTTTCATATAATTATATGAATATGAAAATATAGTAAAAAAAGATTCAACATTACTATTAACTACAATACTAAATTTTTTTGAACCGGTATTAGCTTCTCTTAAATTTATCTCACCAGTATGTTTATGAGATTCTGGTTCTAAGCAAAATGGATAACAATGTATACCAATATCAGGATTTCCACTATGAAATTTATAAGGTAATACATTATTAAAATATTTTGGCTTTCGTGGTTTTGAAGAGAATATATTTTTTCCATTTAATTTAAATTGTATTGAATTAATCGTATCTTTAAAATTATTTGTAAAATTTGTAAATTTATCCAAGTTATTATTTATTGGTCTATTAACCCAAAATAATTCTTTTGTTGGTAAATTAAAAGGTAAATTAAAGGTTTTTGTTCCTGTTGATGCCATATTTCTTTCAAATATTTGAGTTGTTTCAAAAACGTAATTTAATTCATTCTGTACCATTTCTAAACTTTCTTTTTTATCTAAAAAAATATAATCTACTAATATTCTTGCATTACTAATATCTCCTTCAGGAATAGTACCCGATTGAATACAATTTGATTTTTTTTCAAAATAAAATTTTAAATTGATATCTTTATTTTTAATTGCAAATAAAGGTAAAGATGAATTATAATCTCTACAAAAGAAAAACATTAGTGGAATATTTAATGTTCTTTTATTATTTGCAGTAAACCCATTATTTTCTCCTTCTAATCCTCTAGGACCAACTAAATTATCTAAAATCTCTTTTTTACCCGATGAATGAGTTAATTCAGACCAAATATACATCCATAAACCATATTGTTTATCAATAATCATATTTCCTATACATAATTCTATTTTTTTTATTAATTTAAATCCAACTCTATTAACCCATTGTGTTGAATTTAAAGATGTATCATGTGGTAAATCAACTTGAAGATACATTTTACTTATTAAATCACCGTCATGTAATATTTTTACTGTAGATGTTGAACCAAATGTAGGCTTGTTAGAAAATAATAATTCTCTATTTTCTATAGCAAAAGGAGTATGTCTTTTATACATAATTTTAAAATTTGTAATCTCATTATTAGAAATTAAATTAATATCTTCAGCACCAAAAAATTTTAACTGCATTAAAGCACCTTTCATATATATATTATATTTAATATAGAAACTTTTAAATCTAATATATTAATAAATAATTTTCTTAATATATTAAATGTTTATTTTTACCTTCTTCAAAATATTTTTCAGATATTTTCTTAAAATTTGAATTAAAATTATTCATTAATTTATAAATACTATCATCGTCTTTTTTTAATTTAAAATCAATTAACATTTTATGATAAATACTAATATTTTTTTCATTTTTTGTTAAATATTTTTTTATTTTTTCAAATGTGGACTTTATGTAATTATAATCATCTTGTTGATATAATTTTCTTTTTAACATTACTGCATAACAAGATTTTAATCTTTTAATAAAATTATAATAATTATTTATATTAATTTCATTTAATGCTAAAACACATCCCTTATATATTTCACCTTGTCTTTGTGAATTAAATTTATATTTTGGCATAACTATAAATTCTACTAAATAATTATTTTCTTTAAAAGAATAAATAAATTCAAACCAAATAAAATTATCTACTATTGAATCCTCTAATTTATATTTTATATCATCAAAAGTTAAATAACCTTTTAAAACATCTTGGTATGTCCATTTGAGTTCTAAAACATCATCAATTAATTTACGTAAAAAATTTTCGTTTAATTTATTTTTAATACCTAATTCTATTCTTTCGAAATCATATTTATTAATTAAATTTTTTTCATATAATTTAGAAAAATAAGATAAATCATAAATATCATTCACTTTTACTTTTCCACAATTTAATACTAGCATTTTTATTTTATTATCATCATTAAATTTATTCATAATTTCATTAATTAAATCAATAGTTATATAATTATTTGTAAGAAAATTGATATCTATGTCATTAATAAATTTTTTTTCAAATCTATAAAATGAACCATATTCTATAAATATACCATGTTTATTTATATCTAGTCCTCTTTTAAAATATCTGATTTCATTTATAATCTCTTGAGTTTTCTCCATAGTTTTTAATATATACTATATTATATTTTAAAAAATATTATTTTTAATATAATTATTAATTAATTCACCATATAATATTTCCAAATATTTTGATGTTATCTTTTCATTTTTCTTACACATAGTATTGTTATAAAAAAAATTAGTTGGGTCTATTTCTAATTCATTAACATACAATCTAACTTTAGAATCCATACCTTCAATATTAACAGAAAATTTATCCATAAAAATAGGGTCAATCGCATATGAAATATCAGTTCTAAATAAAATTGGATGACCTTTTTTCTTCCAAAAAAGGGGTAAAAAATCATTGTATACTTTTTTAGAGAATCTTAAAACTTCAATTAATAAATTTTTATTAAATTCTTTTGTAATTCTTTCATCATCTACTTGATTGCCTTCAGCATCATAGACTTTATAAATGTATCTTTTATCATTTGATAATGTTATATTATCATCAATATTTTCTATATCATTTACACATAAATTATCAAAATCTGTTTTCCAAGTTATATATTTAGCATGACCATTATAAAAAAACACTCTAAATTCATTTAGTTTATCTACAACAATTTCATTATATGGCTGTATTATATAATGTCTATCAATTCCAATATCCATATCAATTGCACTTGACTTTATATTCCAAAAGTGTTTTGTATTTAATCTTCTTGCTATATCTCTAAAATCATAAAAATCAAATATTAAATCCTTATCTATTACTTTAACTTGTTTTCCTTCATAAGAGAATCCTTTTTTAATTACAACTTTTGGATATTTATCTAATAAATATTTTGCAGTATTGTATAATTTACTTGTTATAGTTTTTTCATCTTTATATCCTTGATAATTTTTAAAAGTATATACTTTTGAATCAGGTAAAACCGAATATGGCATATTTTTAATTAAAGTTTTATAATATTCTTTTGAACCAAATAACATAGTTTTTTCAATTCCTGGATATAAATATATATCATGATTATTTTGTAGATTTAATAAAAATCTTTTCATTTCCATAATATTCATTTTATTTAATATTGAATCTGAAAATACATCATGGAAAAAGAATATTGCTTTAACCTTATCTTTACCAATTGAATTTACATTTTCTACAAAAGCGGTTGGTCCATTTAATATAATATATTCATATTTTGAATTATTATTTTTTAGAGTATCTAATAAATGTGTAGCAGGTCTATAACTACTTGTATATTTTTTACCTTTCCATTCATAGTCTCCTTTAACTTCAAACCAATATTCTTCTCCAATTATTATTATATATTTTTTCATATTATAAATGTATTGAAAAAATATATATTTATTAAATTTATTATAAATTTAATTTAAATTTAATTTTAATTTATTTAATATTTCTTGTAATATATCTATTAATTACATTACCAAATAATATTTGTAAATTTTTATTATTAATATCTTTATTATTTTTGCATAATAAGTTATTGTAAAAGTAATTTGTGGGGTCAATTTCTATTTCATTAATATATAATCTAACTTTTGATTTAAATCCATCAATATCGATTGCATGTTTATCTAAAAACTGTGGTTCTGTTGCATATGATATATCTAATCTTAATAATATAGGTTTATCATCATATTTCCAGAACAATGGTAAAAATTCTGCATATGTTTTTTTTGCAAATCTTAAAACTTCAATTAATAAACTTTTATTTATTTCTTTTTTAATTTCTGGTTTTGCAACGTCCATTTCTTTTCCTTTTTCATCAAAATATTTATATTCTACCATTTTTGAATCTTTATTAGAAATTACTACTTCATTTTCCATATTTTTATCTATATCATTTGTACAAACATTATGAAATTGATCTTTCCAAGTTACATATGTTGCTTTCCCATTTATAAAGAATACTCTAAATTCATTAAATTCGGAAGTTACAACAGGATTATAACCTTGAAGAATATAGTATCTATCCATACCAACATCCATATCAATGGCATTTGATTTTATTCCCCAAAATTTTTTTAAATTTAATCTTCTAGTAACACTTGCAAAATCACCATAATCAGATGCTAATTCTTTTGTTATAACCTTTACTTGTTTCCCCTCATAAGAAAAACCTTTTTTAATAACAATTTTATCAAATTCTTTTAACATATCTTTTGACATTTTAAATAATTGTTTTAAAATAACTTTTTCGTCTTTATATCCATTGTAATCTTTATGATGCAAAACTTGAGATTTTGGTAGAATTGTATGTGGCATTTTCTTTTCTAACATATCATAATATTTTTTTGAAGCAAATAGTAATGTATTATCAATACCTGGATACATAAATATATTATGCTTTTTTTCAATACCTCTTAAGTAATTTTTAATTTCTCTAATAGACATATTATTTAAAATGGAGTCTGAAAAAACATCATGGAAGAAAAATATAGCTCTAATATTATCATATCCGATTTCTTCTATATTTTTAACTAAGTTTTTTGGTCCATTTAATATTTTGTATTCATATTTTGAGTCATTATTTCTTAATATTTTTAATAAATGCTTTGATTTTTCATATGTTTCTTCAAATATTTTTTTTCTCATTTTATGTTCATACTTTACATCAAACCAATATTCTTCTCCAATAATTATAATATATTTTTTACTTGACATATTATAATTATTTTAGATATTTTAATATTATTTTTAAAAAATTTAAAGAATATTTTTTAAATAAAATTAATGAAATCAAATAATTATGAATATTTGTTAGAAATTAAAAGTAAAACTGTTATTTTTTTAAAAGGATATTGTCAAGTTATTCTTGATTTATCAGAGTTTTGTCTTGATAATTATATATTTTTTTAAAATTATTATTTATTTTAATAATTTTAAAAATATTTATGATAAATAACAAATTATTATATAATTAATCTAGTTAGCGTAGGCGAGACCACCCATACCTGAGGCAACACGGAAGACGTTGTAGGAGTGAGCCATAACGTGGAGTTCGGTGCATGAACCATCATTTGGGGTTACGTCAAGGTTAATGTTATCAATTCTTGAGAAGTTAACGGTACCGGATGGTTGGTGTTCTTCTGGTTTGAGGGCGAATGAGTAAGCGTTAATGCCAACGTCTGGTTTACCGGTGTGGTGTTGGTATGGTTGGACGTAGTTGAAGTAGTTGGCTGCTCTTTGGGCAAATCTGTCTTGACCGTTAAGTTTGAGTTTACCGTTAGCGAGTGAGTTAAGAGCGGTACCAGCGGCACGGAAATCAGTGAAGACATCGCCAGTTGGTGATGAATCACGGCAAACCCAGATAAGTTCTTTTGTTGGGTGGTTGAAGGTAAGACGGACACTGTTAACACTTGAACCGGAGAGAGTGGCTTCTTGGGTTTGGACAGTTTCGATGAGGTACTCGTGTGGGTTAGCGGCAAACTCTTTGCGTTCTTCGGCATCAAGGAAGACGTAGTCAACCCAGAGGGAAGTGTTGGAGAGGGAGCCTGATTGGGAAGTGGTACCATCACTCATGCATCTGGCAAGAGTTTCGAATTCGATGTGGATTTCGACTTCGTGGTATTGGAGAGCAATGAGTGGGAGAGCAAGACCTGGGTTTCTGCAGAATGAGAAAAGGAGTGGGATGTTAAGAGTGGTGGCTGAAACAGCGGCATCGGCAACAACGGCACCATCAGTACCTTTAGCACCAACAAGTTTATCGAGGAGAGCTTTTTGGTCAGTGGTGTGTGTGAGTTCAGTCCAGACGTGCATCCAAGTTGAGTATTGACGGTCAATCATTTGACCACCAACTCTGAGTTCAACTTGTTTAAGAAGTCTCCAGCCAACGCGACCAACATAGTTATCTGATTCAGATAAAGCAATAGCTGGGAGAGTGGTTTCGACGTAGCATGAGCTCATTAAATCACCATTACGGGAGACTTTGCAAACGACTTTGTTGTTGAAGTTAGCAGTACCGTTAAGGGTTTGTTCCATGGATTCCATGGCGAAGTTAGTGTGACGTTTGTAGACAACTTTGAAGAAGGTAACTTCTGGGTCAGTTGTGAGGTAGGCGTCTTGAGCGCCATAAGCGACGAGTTGCATTAAAGCACCGGCCATATCTTATATACATTAAGATAGAAAAAAAAATTTATAATATTTTTTTTTATTAAACTATATATTTTTAAAATAAAATATATATTTTAGTAAAAAAAAATTCTATATATTTTTTATAATTAAAATTTTTAAATATTTTTTTTATTTTATTAAATATATTTTTTTTATATATTCATTAAAAATTAAACCTTTTAAAGAAAATATCATATTAAATGTATATGTCAAACTTTCGAATTAAGAAAGTTAACAATAGAGAAGAAAACATAAAAGGTTCTAATACTCTAGAGAAAAAACATATGGATAATGTAAAAAAAATTAATGATACTAAAAATAATATAGATAATTTAAATAAACTACTTGATAATATAAATATTGAATTAAATATCTTAGATGAAAAGAGAGAGAATAATGAACTTGTAAATTTAGAGCACAGAGCAGAATTGCTTAATAAAAAAGATAAATATGAGCTACAAATTGAAGAAATAAAAAAAAATACGAATGAAATAAATTATTATGATTTAACTGGTGATTTATTAAATAAATATTATAATTTGAGAGAAGAAGATAATACAGGTAAATCTTCAATAAATATTATGAATATTTTAAATTCAAAAAATAAAAAAGAAAAAAGTAAAGACATTGAAACTAAATCCAGATTATTTGAAAATTATTGTCAGCGTGTTGATGGTATTAGAGTTAATAAAGATGATGGTTCAAATAGAATAAAGTATTGTGAATATTGTTCTATTGAAATGACATTAGAATCAGAGTCTTCTTCATATGTGTGTACAGAATGTGGATTGATGGAATATGTATTATTGGATGAAGATAGAATGATAAAAGAATATTCGCCATATGAAAGAAAGAATCACTTTAAAGATTGGTTAAAACAAATTCAAGCAAAAGAATCAGTTGAAATATCAGAAGAAATATTTGATAAAATTGTTAATGAATTGCGAAAAAATAAATATTATTCAAATAAGAAAAATATTAATAGAAATATTATTCAGAAAATTTTAAAGAAATTAGGATATAGTAAACTTTATAAACATACACCATTTATTATAAATAAGATAACAGGTAAACCTGCACCAACTATCAGTAGAGAAATAGAAGATAAATTTATTAAAATGTTTGAAATGATTCAAGAACCATGGGAAATATATAAACCAAAAGGACGGAAAAACTTTATATCATATCCATACATTTTGTATAAATTCTGTGAATTACTTGAATTAGAATATTTATTGGATTATTTTCCAATGTTAGACTTTCCAAATCTTGCCATACCTGATAAGGTATGGAAACAAATATGTAGTCATTTAAAATGGGAATTTTACCCAACGGAATAATTTTATTTTTCATATATATATAAAGGATATTATATTATATTATATTAATATAATATGTCGGATAATTCAAGATTAACTACAACACCATCATCTCAAAACTTTGCATGTTTATCTTTTTTTGAAGGTAAAGATAAGGAAGATAAAAATTTAATGTATATTCGCTTAGGTGGAGTGACTGATACATACGAAAGTGCATGCGAAATGGCAAAAAATATTAATAAAGAAGATAATGTACATAATGTATTTGTTGGAGAAGTTGGAAAATGGCTACCTGTTGTTAGTAATGTTAGTAAATCATCATCTCAATATGTTGAAGATGTTGAATATGCGAACGAACAACTAAATGAACTAATGAAAGGTTATCATGCTAATCAAGAAAAAGCTAAATTATTTTATGAACATAATAAGAATGAAAAGATGATTGATAATATTAATGATAATCTTGGTGAACAAGAAAAAAATAAAAAAGAACTTACAAAAAAATTAAGTAAAGCGAAAAGTATCGAAGAGGTTAAAACATTAACAAGTTCACTTGAAAATATTGATACTCAAGTTAATAAACTAGAAGAACGTCTAAAGGGTTTAATGGAAAATCAAAATGAATTACAGAAAAAAATTGGAACTGATATTACCGCTCCAGTTGAAAATTAATTAATTTTTTAAATTAATTTTTTAAATTTAAATATTCCTATAATTAAATTTAAAACAATTAAAGACATTTTATATTAATATTATAATTATATGGATATTTCTACTTTTAATGTTAGTACTCTAGATAACAATTTTGCATTGCATAATAATTTACTATCAAGTGTGAGTACACCAAGACTTGTTAATCAAATCCCAAGTGTTTTTACAAATGAAATAACACCTCATGTAAAATCGTCTAATCAAAAATCTAGTGGTAGATGTTGGATTTTTGCAGCCCTAAATATGTTGCGTCGTCAATTAATTGAAGATATAAAATTACCTGATTCTTTTGAGTTTTCACAAAGTCATGTATTTTTCTATGATAAATTAGAAAGAATGAACTATAATTTAAAACTAGTTGAAGATTTAAACTCTCAGGAAAGAGGATGGAATGATAGAGTTGTACAACATATTCTTAAAGAACCATTTGGCGATGGTGGTCAATGGGTAATGTTTACAAATATTGTTAATAAATATGGATTAGTGCCAAAAGATGCTTATCCAGAAAGTACTCATAGTAGTAGATCATCGGGAGTTAATATGGTGCTATCTAGAATGTTTAGAACATTTGTTAAAGATTTTTATCATAACTCTAATAATTATAATAGACAACAATGTTTAGAAAAAACATACAAAGTTCTAGTTAGATTCTTTGGAGAACCACCAAGGACTTTTGTTTGGAATTATAAAAATGACAAATCAGTTAAAACATTTAATGGGACACCGCATCAATTTATGAAAGATTTTTGTAAAATTGATTTTAGTGATTATGTATCACTAACTCATGATCCAAGAAATGAATATAATCGTCTTTATGGTGTAGAACATCTTGGTAATGTTGAAGGAGGAGATGTTGTAAAATACCTTAATATTAATGTTGATAGAATGGTAGAATTAACTAAACAAGCAATTGATGATAATGTTCCCGTTTGGTTTGGTAGTGACGTAGGTCAATTTTTTAATTCAAAACTAGCAATTCTTGATGAGAATAGTTTTAATTATAATAATTATCTTGATTTAGATGATAGTATGAATAAAAAGGAACGTATAAATTTTGGAGAAAGTTTAATGACACATGCTATGGTATATACTGGATATAATACTGATCCTTATGGCTCTATAAATTATTGGAAGATTGAAAATAGTTGGGGAACTGATGGACCTTATGGGGGTAGTTTAATTTGTAGTGACAAATGGTTTAGAGAATATACTTATCAGTTGATTGTTCCTAAAAAGTATATTACCAATGAGGAAAAAAATGTATGGAATGGGGAAATTAGTAGTTCTTTTCCGATTTGGGACCCAATGGGGTCATTAGCCTAATTAAAAAAATTTACTTAATTTTTTCAATAATAATATTATTTTTCTTTTTTCTTGAACTTAATGATGCTGGGTCAAAAACTTGTATCTTTTTATTCCAATTATCATCGTAATATTTTTTATGATGTTTTTTATATTTTTTTGAACCCATTGTAAATCTAGGTGTTTCTTTTGCTTTGAACCAAAATACTTTTTCAGTTATATCAGTTGTATGAATTTTATTATTTATTACCATACAACCAAAATCTTCTGTTAATACTGTAAATGCATCATTAAAACTAGCAAAATCGGGAAACATACCAGCGTAGTGTTCATATAATCTTTTTCTATTATTTGTAAAATCTTCCGCTAATAAAAATATATAATCAAAATTAGACCTCATTTCAGGTGGAATACCTAAACTATATTGCATTGTAAGTATAAATGATAAATGGTGGTGTCTACCATTAAAAAATAATTCTAAAATTGGTTCTTCTTTAACCCATGAACCTTTACTTGACATACAATCATCCATAATTAACATCATTCTATCATCTTTCGGTTTTTTTCCATCTTTAATTCTTTTCTCATTATCTTCAAAAATTTTAGATTGCCTTGAATAAACTTTTGAAAGTAATTCATTACTATAATTTTCATAAATAAAAATATCAGGAATAAAATTACCATAAAATCTATTTAATCTTTCTGTTTTACTAATAGCAATTGTAGTTGGAATATGTCTTTTATGAAATAATAATTCTCTTGTTAAAAATGATTTACCAGAACCTCTTTTTGCAATCATAGCAATAGTTACATTATCGGGCATAGATTTAATATCAAATTTTTTGATTCTTAATCGAGACCGTCCGTATTTTACATTCTTAGTATCCATATTATAAATATAATAGATATAATTATAAAATGAATTTACATTTAATTCGTTTTTAAAAAAAATTTAAAAACATGGTTGTTTCATAAACAAGTCGGAGAAAACTTCTGGTTTTTTCTGTGTCATAATATCATAAAAAAATAATTATAAATGTTAATAAAATTATAATAGGTATAATTATTATATAATATAATATATTTTATAATAAATTCTAATATAATTATATAAATGAATAGAATTGAAACTATTATCAAATCTAAAGCCACTAAAGAAGATAAATTGGCTAAAATTTTAAAATATATTTTTGTTAATATATGTAAAATAGATCAAAACAAATATTTTATATTAGGTTCTTATGCTCTACGCAAACATAGAAAAATTAATGATTTAGATATTAATTTAGATGCTCGAGAATTTTTGAAATTAGAAAAAGCAGTTCTGAATGGGTATGGGAAAATAGAGTTTTATGATAGTCAAATTAGATGGGTTTTTGATATGACTAAATTATATAATCGTTTAACTAAATCAAAAGAAAAAGATTTTTCTATTGAAGCATTTAAAAAAGATCAAAAAGTAGGATATCCAAATAGAACCTTTTCTTTATCAAATTTAAAAAGAAATCATGGATTGTCAAAAGACAAATTCGGTCATCAATTCTTTAGTTTAAAAACATTGTTAAAATGGAAAGTAAAAATGAATAGAGAAAAAGATAAAAAAGATATTGAATTGATAAAAAAAATATTATAATTTAAAAACAAGGTTGTTTCATAAATAAATCTGGTGATATCTCTGGTTTTTGTTTAGTTATGATATCATAAAATAATATAACAATACATGTTATAAAAATTGGTATTTTTAATTCTTGATAAATTTTAATTTTCTTATTTTTATAATTTTTTTTATTTTTAAAATATCTATCTTGTAATAAAAAAGTTAATATGAATGTTAATAAAGTTATAATTGGTATCATTATTATATAATATAATATAATATATTTTATAATAATTTCTAATATAATTATATATTATGAATTCAACAAAAGAAAAAACAAATAGAGCTATTAAATATGTATTAATGGCATTAATTACAGCCATTTTGGTAAGATATATACCTACAATTATGGTTAGTGATAAAAATATTATAATTATATCAACTTTAGTTTCAATAAGTTATGCTATGTTAGATAGAATTTCACCATCTATTAGATAATTATTTTTTTAAGTAACTATTATAAAAATGTTCTTTATCTTTATTTAGTGTTTTTGACATTTTCCTATTTGTATTATCTGGTACTTCACTATTTGAAAAAATATCTTGATATTTATCATTACCATCTTCTGGATTATATGAAACGGTGTCTGTCATTAAATCTTTCATTAGTTTATTTTTAACACTAGTATCTATAGATATATTATTTGTTGCAGTATTATATCTTGTGCTATGTCTTGATTCTTTTGAACTATGTCTACTTGAATTTCGTAAACTTTTATTATCACTAGGTGTATTATTTTGAGCACTATGACGAGAACTATTATGAGCACTATGACGAGAACTATTATGAGCACTATGACGAGAACTATGACGAGAACTGTTACGAGCACTATTATGAGGAGTATGATGAGCACTATGGTGAGCACTATGGTGAGCACTATGGTGAGCACTATTATGACCATCATTATTTTCAAATGATTCATTTACTATTTTTTTTAAAGTAGAGGAAGATTTAGGATCAGCATCAGAAATATTACCATATTTTGGGGTATAACTATCGAATGCATTTTTATTTAATTCAATTGTACTTTTGTCAGATTCTGAAACTTTTAAATTTTTATTAATAATATTTAATATTTCATCTTTATCATTTAAATTTCCACCTGATTGATTTACAAAATCTTTATTTTCTCCTAATTGATTTCCAATAGGTTTTTCTATGGTATAAGTATTATTTAATATTGAATCTATTATTTTTTTTGATATTAATAACTTTCTAATTGCAGATAATATTGATTCTTTTATTAATGAAATAATAATAATATGATTTCTTTTTACTTCAATTGGATTTAAATTTTTTTCGTAAAATAAATATGGTTGAGACCATATTCTCCTAGCTGATTCTACATATACTTTTCTAATAAAATCTTCAAATGTTATTTTTTCAATATTTAATAATTCATCATCTAGATTTGTGCTTTGAAAATTCATAATCTGAGTATTTACTCTTAATACTGCTCTAACTATATTTTGTAATTTTAAAAATCTTTCTTCTGAGTTTAATCTTTTTTTTAATATTTCAATTACATTTCTAACTTTAGAATCATCCCATTGACATATTTTTTCCATGCATTTTTGAAATGTTTTCATAATTGTTGTATCATTACTCATTTCTTTAGTACCCGTATATATTTCTAAAATACCGTCAAATATAGAAGGAGATAAGTCATCTATGATTAATTCATTTAATTCATGTTTCATTTCTATTAATATATTTATATTAATTATATTTGCCATATATAATTAATATAGAAATTTAAATATTTTAAACAAATTATTTGATATAAAAACCAGGTTTACCAGAATTATTTATAAAGTTATCTTGTGGTTCATATGCTGGTAAATATTCTTTTTTTTTAACAGCTTTTAATAATTTTTCATGTCTTTTAGGATATTCTACTAATGGTTCATTATTACCTAATGGTTCAATTTCAAATTTTGGTCTTTTATCATAAAAATCTTGTAAACTATCAAATTTACTATTATATTGTTTTCTTATAATATTTTTATTTTTATTTTTATTATTTTGAATATCTTCTTTTAATGTATTTTTAGAATTTAAAAATGTATCTTTCTTACTTAATAAATTTAAAAATGTTTCTTTCTTATTCATTAAATTCAAAATTAAAATTATTATAAGTAAAATATAAAACAATTCTTTACTTTCCATATATATTTAATTAGAATTTTTATTAATTCTTTTAAAAAATTGAATTTTAAATTATTTTATTATTTATTTAATAAGATATGGATAATTTTAAATACAAACCTCGAGCACGTGGCAAAGATAAAGAGAAAAATAAATTAAATAAATTTGGTAAAAATACATCAAGGGGAGAAAGAATTAAATCTAGTAAAATTAGCAATAATATTAAAAAAAAATCTAATATATAATATAATGAATACATACAAATTTATTTGTATGATTATTATTTTTTTAATTTTTATTTTATATTTAAATAATATAAAAGAAACATTTTCAGATAAAATACATCCTATTAACAAATATTTTACTAGCGTAAATGTAATAGCTATTCCTAAAAGAAAAGAATATATGATAGATACAATGAACTATTTTGAGATTAAAGCAAATATAATTGATGCTACTTTAAAAAAAAATATAGATTATAATGAATTATTAAATAATAATTTTATTACACCAAAATATTATTCTGAAGAAAATAAAGGTAGAATAGCATGTCATTTAAGTCAAATTAAATTAATAAAAGAATTTTATAAATCAGCCAAAGATGATGATACATTATTTATTTTTGAAGACGATATACAACAACAGAAATTTAAAAATTATAAGAATATGATTGAAGATAGTATGAGTAAAATACCTTCTGATTGGGATATTGTATTTTTTGGTAGATGTTTTGATGATTGTAATAAAATGAAAAAAATTAGTAAATATTTATATAAAGTTAATTATCCTAAATGCAGACATGCGTATGGATTAAGCAAGAAAGGTGCAAGAAAAATTTTACAATATACAGTACCTATGATAGATAATGGTGATGAAATGTATGCACAAAATATTAAAAATGGAAATATAAAAGCATATGCTATACACCCAAGTATATTTTCACAAAATAGAGTTAAATTAGGTTCAAATATAGGAAATGATATAAAAAATGTAAAAAAAATATCGCAATATTTTTATAAAGCTTTGGGATATTTAAAAAAAAATAAATCCTATGAAGGATATCCACCAACATGTAAATAAAAATTAAAACAATTTTATTACTTTTTTCTTATCTTTCGTTTTTAATGTAATAAACTCTATTGTTTTATCAATCTTTAAACATAATTCAATATCTTTAATATCTAATTTAGATTTATACTGTTTTAATTTATTAATAATAATTTCATAGTTTTCATTATCAAAACAATAATTTGTTAATTTACATAGTAATAAAATTTCCTCAACTGATTTATTTCCTATTATTTTTTGTAAATTTATTATATTCTTTTTATTAATATTTTTTAGTGATGTTTTATTTAAGTCAGAACTAAAATTTATCAAATTTCCTAATATATTATAATTATATTCATTACATAATTTTGATGGTTTAATACATGTAAAAAATCCATGAATTTCTTGTAAATACCAATTTTGGTCTGTATATATACTAGTTTCAACATTATCTCCAAAAGAGATTGAATCTGAAATATTCACAATACTATTTAATTTTTCTTTTACTGATTTTTTAGAATTACATATTTTTTTATAATAATTTTCTTGAATCATAAGAGGTAGTAATACTTTTTCACTTTCATATATTTTATAAATATTATCAAACTCTAAATCATCATTTAATAGAATTCTAGTGGCATCATATAATCCAATATTAGTATCCTTTAATAATGTTTGTTTTTCGAATTTTGTTATATTTTTATTTGATAGAATTCTATAATTATAACTAAAATCTTCAATTAGATTTAATAATCTCCTAATATCATATTGAGATAATTCTATAAGTATATCTATAGATTCATCATTATCTATTTTTATTTTTTCACTTTTACAAATTTTTTTTATAAATAATTTCAAATCATATGAAGACGGAGAGTAAAATTTTATTTCATGACAATTTTTTTTTAAATCATTTAGTAATTTACTATGATTATTATTACAAATAAAAATTATTGGAATACTTGAATTAATTTTATTCTTAAAAATATTCATAATATATTTTTTTTCACTAGTTAATGTAATTGTCTCAGTTTCATCGAATATTAAAGCGATTTTTTTGTTTTTAATATTTTTAAAATCTATCTTTTTATTGATTGAATTATCTAAATTATAAAAATCATTAAATTCATCATTTTGTCTATAATTTTTAATATCTTCTGGATATATAATAATTGTATTATAATCATATGTATTTAATAATATTTTAGATATAATTGTTTTACCTATTCCATTTTTACCACTTAATATTAAAAAATTTTCATCTCTATCATTTATGCTTTTTATCCATTTTTCAAATTTTGAAATAGATGATTTATTACCAATTATTTCATTTATATTCTTTGGTGAATATCTCTCAGTAAAATGAACATTACTCATATTATATATATATAATTATTTATCTTTAAAAATATTATCTTTCAATTATTTATATAAATATAAAAGATATAGTTTTTATAAAAAATAATTTAAAAATATATAAAAAAAATATAATATAAAAAATAATTTAGATTTTTTGTAAATTATTTTTCTATGTATAAATATATAATATGCCAAGAAGATCATCCAGAAGATCAAGCTCAAAAAGAGCTGGTTCATCAGTCTCCGGTGAAGTTCAAAAATTATTTAGAGCTGGAGACCAAGTTGATACAGCTTTACTCATGCAACTCAGAAACAGATACGGTGATGAAGAACTCGCCGATAGAGTCAGAGATGCTTTCGTCCAAAGACACTCTATGGTTGTCAGAGGTGCTAAAAAATTCGCTCAAGCCATCCGTTCAAGATATGCTTCCTCAAACATCCCATACCACCAACTTTTAATGAAAGCTCAACTCCATGCCCGCAAACACGGTCTTTCACAAGCCGAATTTGCTGAGTTCCAAAGAATGTACGAACAAGAATTAGCCGGTACTTCCCGCGCTAACGAAGTTGTCCTCCCACTCACCACCATGATTAAAGTTCTCGGAAACCTTTCTGGTGATGGTCGTTCATCTGGTGTCAGCATTAGCGAAAACGACTACAGAAACCTCCAAGAAATTCTTAAATTACACGAAGCCTCAAGACCACTTCACTCACAAGTTGTCATTCAAAATTTAGGTTACAATGATACACAATTCCAAACAATTGTTACTAAAGGAACATTATCTAAAGCCAGACACAACCCAGGTGAACACGTTCACCCAGTAGTTGCTGCTTTATTCGGTCCATCTATCCCAGTTGTTCAAAACCACTTCCTTTACTCTAACTTATCTGGAATTATCAAAAACTTATACAACAGAGAAGCTTTAAGAACTCGCCCAGATTATGAATTATACTACAATCTTATCACTGACCCAAATGATGTTGTCTGCGATAACCGCACACCAGTTGGTGATTTACTCCAACGTTGCAACCTCCAAAACCAACTCTGGAATGCTGTCCTCCACTTACGTAATGGTCAACACTACAACAGTTCATTCCGCGAATTCATGACTGCAGTTGATGTTTGCCGCCTTAACAAACACGATAGCCCAGACCTTGTCTACGGTCGCCACGACGGTACTGTCTTTAAAAGATTAGTTAACGCTTTCTCATTCAGACCAACTGTTGTTGCTACTGTTCCAGTCCACACTGTTTTCGCTAACAATCCATATGCTCAAAACGTCCGTCCAACTATCACTAACATTCCAATGATTAACGTTAGATTAATTTCATTCCAATCAGTCTCACCAGTTGCTATGCAAGCTGGTACATTAACTGGTGGTACTCCAAACACAGGTCCAGTAAACCTCCAAAATGCTGTTAACCAAGTTCAAACCTTCATTGAAGGTAATATGCTTGTTAACCGTGCCACTAACGTTATCTCATCAAGACAAGTTCTTTTCTTCTACGTTGACAGAAGAGCTCATGTCATGAATGTTGGTATGAGACATTTTAACCTTAACAACCTTCCAAAATCAGTCGCTGGTCTCGAAAGAACAAACGAAAAAGAAGTTACTGTCCCACCAATGCTTACAATTGGTTCAAATAATACACAATTCCACTTACGTTCAGCTGTTTGCGTTAAAACAACCCCATACAGTAATGTTATTGGTACATCAAATGTTGATAGACAAGCTTTATCTGGTATTTCTCTCGTTACTGGTTCAGAAGCAGTTGTTATGAAAAACAACACAGCAACAAATCCATTTGCCCTTGGAAGTCCAGACATAACTGGTGCTGCTCCAAATAGTAACCAATATGTATACGATCCAGTCGGTCCTATTACTAATACTGACGAAGCTGAAAACCCAAATGTCAAATGCTGGAGTGAGACTAATGTTGCAAATAGACTTAAAACAAGAGCTACCATCCTTGTCTACCAATCCAACGAAACAGATGAAATGCGCAGTTTCCTTGCCGTCTAAATTTATTAAAATTACTAATACTATTTAAAATATTTAAATTTAATTTTATTAAAAAATTAAATTTAATAAAAAATATTATTTAGAAATTAAAAACACTTGAAAGAGGTCTTAAATCAGCTTTATCCATCTGAGTATTTACTGGATTACTCATTGGGACATTATCTGCTCTATTAAATGTTTCCAAATATTTTAAATGTGCTACAAGTGCATTGTAAGCAGTAGGAACAACTTCTTGTAAAAATTTCTCATTTAACCTTTGAACTTCAACATTTAATTCATACATATTTGTAACAAAAGCATAATAAATATATCTCATTACAGTTAACATTTTCTCTCTTTGTTGTGGTTGGATTCTATATGCTTTTCCTAATTCATTCTTTGATATTTCTAAAACTTCATTTACTATACTATTATTTAATAATAAAATATTCTCTTCGCTAAAAAAAGTAAGTGAAACATCATTAGCTTCGGTATCAAGTAATCTACTAACAAATTCAAAATGAGGAGCGTCTTTTATATTATTATAGTTGTTAATATTATCATATAATTTGGTAAAATCATCGACTGGAAAGTCTTTTTTATTCATATATAATTATCATAGAAAATAATTATATATTAATATATTTAATATATTTATACAAAGTATTTATATAAAGTATTTATACAAAGTATTTATACTAAGTATTAGATACTATATATATCTAGTCTATGGTCGCTATTTAATTTGTAATTGTCTCTATATGTTTGCAATACTTCACCGCCATTATATTCACATAAACTATGAGGGAATACAGATTTAATACTATCTTTTTTTCCATCTCTATCTACAAGTAATTGTTTTTTATTGCCATCTTCTTTCATATAAACAGCCCATACATATTCTTCATATCTTCTTTGATATACAACCATATCTCCTTTTAAAAGTTTTGGAATTTTATTTACAGATATTAAACCTCTTTCACTTGCAGTTATAGGATTTCCTATCTTTGTATGCAAGTAAGAACCAAAGAATTTTGTAATATAATGAGATATATCATTATTACCTAAATCTATTTCTTTATTAATATCTTTAATTAAATTTATAATATCTTGGTCTGGACTTGTAATATCAGTATTTGGGTGTAAATAATTTATGGCCTCTTTAAATTGTTTAAATATTTCTGTCTTATAATCATTAATAGGGTTTTTACCTTGTTTATCAAAAATAGGTGATAATATTTTATATTTATATTCATCTGTTATTCCCCTATCTTTATTAAAAAGTATATTATTATAATCAGTATCAACATCAATATATCTACTATCAATCATAACAAGATATCCTAGATTTGGAACAAAATATTCAACACCATTTATTTTATATACCCAATGACCAATATTTGATGGATTAGCAAATAAATCTTTTATAAATACATTGTTCTCAATACTAAAATTTCTAAAGTAAATTTTATGTTTTTGTAATATATACATAGAATGAATTAATTGAAATAATACCGATTTCCATATCTTACTATTATGATATCCAGTATTTTTCATCTCTTTTCTAGAAGCATTTAGTTGGTATACCTTTGACATCCAATATTTCATACTTGTAGTTGGTGCTTCAGTTAATAATATTAATGATTCTCCACTATCTTTATTTGGTTCATCACCACTATTTAAATTTAATTCTTTATTTCCCCAACTACTTAAATTCTTTATAACCCCATTTAATACATTATTATTATTTTCTAGCTGTAATTTACTTTTATGGGTTTTAATAATCTCATTTAACTTTTTGTAATCTAATTTAGAATGTTTATCAAATTTATGAGTTATAAGAGAAATAAAATTTGGAGATTCTTTAGTTTTTAAAATACTTTCTCTAACATATTCATAATATTTAAATTCTCTCCATAAATCAAAGTTATCATGTGTTAAATCAGTCATAGTCTCTACTTTTTTAGCAGCAACACTTAAATTATAAATACGAATATTTAATCCAGAAGCAAATTTAGCAATTTCTAATCTAGATTTCTCCGCATTATATTTGAGTGGATAGGCTGCATTATAAATCATAAAGTCAATTGGAATATTATGATATGGAGTATCACCATTATAATATGGGTTAAATTGAAGCACTGAAATGTATGATAATAAAGATTCATTTCCTTTACCAGCTTGAAGGGTCATATCTTCACCATCTCTTCTTTTATTAATAGAATTTCTTAAGAAACTTGTAAGTTGAAATCTTTCTTTCAATGAAGAGTATGATAAAGTATGTTGGTCCATAGGAAGTACATCTTCATAAATACTATTCAATTGTGAGTGCCCTTCACCCGGATTACCAAGATTTATATTATAAACATTTTGTAAAGGAATTTGGTTTGGTTTATAAAGATTTGGTATTGGATAACCAGGTGGCATATAATTATACTCTGGAATAAATGGGGATGGATACATTTGATTATTATAAATATCAACAAAAGCCGGCTGGTAGTTCTTAGGATGTGAATGCCCTCCCGCACCAGGTGTTGGCATTGCAGGTTGATACACTTTTTGTTCTGCTAATATAGGTGTTTGGGTTACATTAGTTTCATATTTTGCCTTGTATGGTCTATTAGATGGGTCATATGTATTATTCCTTTCGAATTTTTCTCTAGGGTGCATATCTCTAGGTGGTCCACCTTGTCTTGGAGGTCCATGTGGTGAATGTGGTCTAGATGGTCCATGTGGTGAATGTGG
>CEUJ01176192.1_pt1 | contig 25958 bp, 22 predicted proteins | sample 361531 | NCBI WGS metagenome assembly CEUJ01 (sample SAMEA2622842, study PRJEB7988) | marine metagenome | biome: marine biome (ENVO:00000447); feature: marine epipelagic mixed layer (ENVO:xxxxxxxxx); material: "saline water (ENVO:00002010), including plankton (ENVO:xxxxxxxx)" | depth 140 m | reverse complement strand
TTCAGAAAAAAAATATTCAACAGCTTTAACATCATGATTAATAGTAGATTCAATATTTTTAATTTGGATACAATCGGAACATGAAAATTTTTTATAAATATTTCTAAGGAGAAAAGTATTTGAAGGAAATAATTTAAATTCGGGTAATTGAATTTTTTTTAAATAAATTAAATATTCAACTTCAATCATTAATCTATATTTAAATAAAGCAAATTCAGAAAAATAATTTTTTAAAGATTTAGTATAATTATGATAACGTCCGTCAATAGGACTAATAGAGTAAATGGAATTATTTTCCATAATAATAATAATTATAATTAATTTTTTATATATGTTAAAAAAAAATATAATATTTAATAAATGGAATTTATTCGTAGTCGCATAGACAATAATGAAATTATAATGTATTATAAATCGGAAGATGGAAAGGAAATAATTGAAAAAAAATACCCTTATCAACGTTTGCCACCACTAACACATAAACGACCTCATAAGAAATATCCACCTAATACAGTTTCAACTTCCGATATTTATAATAAAATTCATAATTGTAAATTTAAATTTGAAGATCAATTCAATGATTTAGAATTTTAAGCACTAACAGAAGAATCAGTCTTTGGGAAATGATCTTTTAGATATTTTTGAAGACTGAAATAATTTAAGTCGTCATCTTTTTTTAAGTTTAATAGTTTAGATAAGGTAGAATCAGCCTTAATTTCTTTTTTGTTGGCAGGATTTTGAAGATTATGAGCCTTAATATATTTATTTACTTCTTGTGTAACTTCGGTACGAGCCATTTTAGTACCACTTGGTTTATTTAAAAATTTACATAATGCTTCTGAAATTAAGGAAGGTTTGGCAAAACCAGTAGGTGGTCTGTTAGGATCATGCTTACGAGTTTTCTTGGAAGTTTTTTTTTGATAAGATTTAAGAACTTTTCTTAATTCAACTTTGGCTAATTTTGATTCTTTTTCAAATAATTCAAATTTACTAATAAGATTTGTAATAGATTCAACAGTAGGATCTACTTTTTCATCACTATCAGTTTTACTTTCAGTATCAGGTGCGGTTTCAGTAACAGTTTCAGTTACAGTTTCAGTTTCAGGTTCGGTAACAGGTTCAGTTTTTTTTTCAACTGATTTAGTTGTTTTTTTTGCAGGAGTTTTTTTTACTGCGGGTTTTTTTTGTCCTTTTGTTGCTGCTGTCATTTATGATTAATATAATTATCTTATCTTTAAATAATATTATATAATATTAGATATAATTTGGATATAAATTAAATTTAAAATTAAAAAATTTAAATTAAAAATATTATATTTATATAAGTATGAATTTAGAAGAGTTAATATTAAATAAAAATCAATTAGCACCATTTATTATAACTATTTTATTAACCTGGGGTTTATATAAATTTTTAAATAGATATTATAATATTTCAAATAATAATATTATTGCTTTTCCAGTATTACTATGTATAATATATGTAGTATTTTTAATTGTATATAGAATAGTAAATACTGATACAAATTTTAGTAAGCCATTAGTAAATTATATTATTACTAAAAAAAATTTTAAAGAAGAACCTTATCAAATTAATTATATTAATCCATTTATAACAAATTTAGATAAAGTTGATTTTAATATGAAAAAAAGTACTAATAAAAAATATATCAAAAGAATTTTAAATGAATTATTAATTAGAAAATATGTTCAATTTGAAAATGTATTAGCATATAATAAGGATCCCTGGAAAATTATTAAATTAACTGAAAAAGGAGACCAAATAAATTATTCAACAGAAGACGACGGTGATATAAAAATAAAAGATAATAAATATTGTAAAAATTATTTAGAAGAAAAATTTAAAATACCTGCTAGTGATACTAGTTCTACGGGAAATGCTGAAGGCGCAGCAAAAAAATATATAGAAAATTCTCAAAAACAATGTTTAATTTTATATAGAAAATATATAATACAATTTGAAAAAAAATTATATTTTATATTTGAAAAAAAAAATAAAAAAGATTCAAAATATTATTTAAATGAATGTATATCCCAAGTAGTAATAAATTCAAATGAAGATTATTATTCTATCATAGATACAAGAGATTTATATTATGATAGACAATATATTGTATTTATAGATTTTCCAATTAGTGGAGATAAAACAAAAAAACAATGGGGAAGACCTACACCAAGAGGAAATGTAAATGATGGTTATAAATCCATTAGACTTAACAATACCGTAGCTGGTAAAACAAGAGCATTAAAAAATACAATAGGTGATACACCAGATAATAAGGTAAAAGTATATACTAAATTTTTGGATACACCTATTGAATATTATTGGCAAAATGATCATCCTATAATTAATATTCAAACTAATACTAGTGAATATTCTAAAAATATAGTAGATACATGGAGAAATATATATGTAATTGATATATTTTTCATATATAATGATATGGTAATTTTAGATGAAACTAGAAATATAGAAAATTCTATGGATAAAACAGACGGAAATGCTGAAAATACTGCTGATTTTAGTCTAAATAAATATTATAATAAAAGAGATTGGATTATAAAAAGATATTATAATTTTATAAGAAATCAGTTTAATGGTAGAGTTTTAGAAAAAAATCTAAATGTTTATTTGAATAACACAATTAATGATATATCTACTATAAAATTTAGAAATATTGTAGGTAAAAATACATTTGATACAGAAAATGTAAATATAATGATTTATATTAATAAAAAAAATTTAGATAGGAGTTATACAAATGAAATAATATTATATGAAAATTCTGATAAAAATAAGGAAATAAAAATAAATTTTGAAGAATATATTAAAAAATATATTCAAAATAAAGATGTTGAACCTGGTGAATTAGTTATAATTAAAGATAAAAAAAATACAAAATATGATAAAAATAATAGTTTAGTAGTAGATAAATCAACTATAAATTATGTATCATTTAATTTTTTAAATATTAAAAAAGCAGAAGAAATGAAGAAAGGTGATGGAAGAAAAGAATATGCTAGAAGAATGAATTATATTGCTGATGAAATTTTAAAAAAATATTTTGATTCTCAATTAAAAAGTATTGATAAAATAAAATACAATGTGGAAACATTACAAATAATTCAATTAGATAGTTTATTTAGATATAATAAGGGAAGAAATAGATTAGTATTAAATGGTAGAATTATAACACCAAATAATATAGGTACATATTTTAAAGATATAAGTAGATTAAGAGAATCATATAAAACATTTTTAGAACAAACACTTCAATATAAAGCAAAATTAAATGAATCAATTGAGGAAAATAAATTTGATTTGAACGTATCAAATATTAAATTATTAGAAATTTTAAATACAAATTCATTTAATACTAAATCTAAATTCATAGCAATAATAGATAAAATTTCACATTCTGAGGAAACTAGAAAAGATTTTACAACAGAACAAGACACTGATCCGAATCTTAAAGTTTTGAATACACAAACAGCTGATAAAAATTATAATAAAAGTATAATATTTGGATTAAATAATAAATTAGTAAAATTACATATATCACAAAAACAAAATGGATATAGAAAATCATCTTCTATTCCATTATTTGTTAAATTTAATGCAATTGTAAATATTAATGGTTTTAATATTAATCCAAATAATGTTTATGTTATTCATAGAATACAAAAAAATGCTACTTTAAATCCAACTGCAATTTATTTAGAAAATTATTTATTAGAACCAGATATTAATAATAATAAAACAAAAGTTATGCCTATAACAGAAGGTACAAAATTACTAAAAAATTTGAAATTATATGATTGTACTAATACATTTAGAAAAGAAACCATAGGTGTAGCAAATATAATAGAATTATTAAGTGAAAATAGATTTAAAATATCTTTTGATAATGTTCCATTAGAATTCAAAAAATTAATTGGTGGTGATACAGAATCACGTGGAGGTGATATATATATTGATGAACCTATATTTGTTATGTTAAATGTATCAAAAATAAATACAATAGGAGAAATTCAAAAAAATATTTATGAAAATCAATTATATAGAGTTGAAAAGGTTGAATCAACCTCATTAAATTCAAGTGCTAGTATAACAGTAATTAGTAATTATAAATTAGATATAGATTCAGAAGACGAAGAAGTAAATTTTATATTTAAAGATATTTTAGTATCTCAATTTATAAATAGTAAAAATTATATAGAAAACGTATATTTTAAAAAAGTAGAAATTCCTCCCGAAGATAGAGCATTATCATCTTCACCTTCTATTTCATATCAAATAGCATTGAAAAAACAAATTATTACTATTGAACCTCCTATTACTCGTATGGAAATAACATCAAGTAAAGAAAAATATATTGAATTAATGAATAGAATTATAAATTATATTTATGAAAATGAGGCAAAAAAAATACATTATGAAATTCCGGAAGATATTGGAATATATAAGGATACAACTGCTGCTGTATATTCATATAAATATAAAAATGAGTTATATGTTTCTTATGATAAAAGAAATAATCCTATAAATTATTTTAAAAATACAAATTCTCAATATTTATGTCGTAAAAAATATGATGGAAATACTTATTTTATGAATATTAATGCTTTATATAATTTAGATTCATTTAATAAATATTATATATATTTTAAAAATATGTTTAAAAATATTATAGGATTACATGATGAAATAAATAATCAATGTAATGAATATTTTAAATCAGGTAGAATGATAGATAAATTAAAAGTACCTATAACATTTAATAAATATGTAACATTCTCTACAAATTTTATGTTATATTATAAAGATCAACAATTATTAGATGATATAGATCCGTCATTAATAGGAAAACATATTGTTATTAATAATAATGTTTTAGATAATAATTTATTAAATATAAATAATTCTAATCGTAATAATTCAAATATTTATAGAACATTTATAAGAGATATTATATATACTCATAATATAGGTGCTAAGGGTTTTGAATACGATGATGCTAAAAAAATATGTGAGCGTATATACACTGTTTATGATAAAAAATGTGATAAAGAAGTACCAACTTATAAAATTCAAGGAGAAGATTATAATTTAGCTTTTTATAAAAATAATAAAAAAAGGGATGAATGTTTTAATATTGTTTATAATACTCAAAAAGAAATGAACAATGAACAATTTATTGCTAAAATAAAAGGTTTTGATCCAACTGTAGAAGGTAATAATATAGAAAACAATTCTAAACATGATTTGCATATTGATCCTATTCCAAATCATTCATTTTATAAATTAAGTAAAACACTGTCAACTACTACCTCCTCACCCCTAATAACACTCAATGCTACTAAAGGTTCAAATTATGAAAAATATACTTGGTTAAGAAATATGATAGATAAGAAGGGTGATATAGTAGTTGGCAATTTAAATAATAACTATTATAAAATAGAACAATCGCAAAAAGACCAAAATACTATAAAAGAAAAACAAGCACAACCCACAGATCTCACCACCACACCTCCCACTATCGGAACTCCGTCGGGGGTTACTACGGGAATAAAAGTTAAACCAAATTATGCCGGCGCACCCAATGCTACACAGACGAATGATCACCTATTTAGATTTGCTTTAGATTATGAAGGTTATGAAATTAGCAAAGATCCGGATAGCAAACTAGCCGCGCCAACCACATTTACTTTGGCAGATGTCACAACACTAGATAAAAAAACTTCAAATCTTGCTAGTATGTACTATCAAATAGCAGGAAAAATTCATATACCTAGAGAAAAAAAAGAAAAATGGTTACAAGAGAAAATAAATAAGTTTGGTGATATAATTATTCTGAAAGTAACTAGTAGTAGTGGTACTCCTAAATATAATGTATATAAAATTTCTTCTGCACCTCCAAAAGAGGAATTTATATTTACACATAGAATTAAATTAACTCCTGTTTTAAAAAATAATTCAAGAGAAATTTTAGATCTTCCAACAAATGTTTGGCCAGGGACAACAACTATTGTTGGTAATTATAGATTTTATAAGGGTCAATATAATTTGAAGAATATAAAAGATAAATTAGAACAAAATAAATGGAAAACAGATAATGAAGAGGCTGTTGAAGAATATGAAAAACAAATAAAAGCATTAGAAAAAATAGGAAATATAGAGGTAAAACCTCATCGTTTAGCTGAATTAAATGAAATTAAAACAGCTGCATATTATAATGCAGAATGGGATAATATAGCATGGATAAATGATAATAATCCATTAATATATAATAAATCTAATTTAATAAGAGTAAAAGATAAAAAAGTTTTATGGTTTGATAAAAATGATCCAAATGCTAAAAATAAAGGTGTAGTATGTTATGGTAGAAAATTAGATCAAAATAAATTGGCACAAAATAAAAAAAATGAATTATTTAATTTCCAAATGGAAAAAATAGAACAAAATATTAAAGATTTGCAAAAATATGAAAATGTAAGTAAATTTAATAAAGAAGTTTATAGTAGGTGGAATTTATAAATTACTATTAATATTCATAATTATCATTAATATAATTTTCATCAAAATCTGATTGAAGACTATCTTCATTATCAGATTTTTTTATTTTTTTTATTATTTTAGAAGAATTATATATGTCAGTATTATTATAAATAATATTGAAAAAATCAGAAAAATTAGGATTATTATGAATATTTATATACATAGGATCACAATATTCAATTATTTTATAATATGTATCTAATATATTATCACTATATTCAACGTTAAAAATATCATATGTATCTATTTCAGATTCTATATTTGAATTATTCATATTATATATATATGTATATTTAAACATTTATATAGTTTATTATATATACAATATTGATATGGATAATATTGATATGGATAATATAAATAATATAAATATATGTATTAAAATGGAAAAAATAGATAATTTATTTATAACAACAAAAACAACACCAACAAATATAATAAAATCTGCTTTAAATAAAATAACAAATAATATAATAGAAAAAATAGAAAATAATGAATTAGAACAAGATATTTATTTTGGAGATATTTATGAAAATTCAATTCAAGGATATGGATTATTAATAAAAAAAAATAATTTAATGATTGAAGGCAAATTTAATAATATAGACAATATTATAAATAGTAATGTAAATTTTGATAATATATGTGTAAAAGGTATAATAAAACATGGTGAATTATGTTCAGGAACAGTATTTAGTGATAATATAAAAATAATAGGAACATTTAATAATGGATTACCAGATAAATCAATAAAATATTATAATAATGGAATATCTTATGAAGGACAATGTAAAAATGGTATAATAGAAGGAATAGGGTTATATAAAGATATTAATATATCATATGAAGGAGAATGGATAAATAATAAATTTGATGGAGAGGGAATTTTAATAACAAAGGATTATACTTATAATGGTACTTTTTATAATGGTAAAAAACATGGTAGTGGTAAAATATTAATAGATAATAATGAATATTTTATAGAATATGATAATGATATTGAAATAAATAGATTAGATTATAATGAAAAAAAAATAGAAGATTTAAATGAAAAAATAAATTTTTTAGAAATAACTGAACAAAATAATATAACAATTATAAAACAACAAGAAGATCAAATAATTGAATATAATAATAGAATTAAAAATATAGAAAAAGATAAAAAACAATTAGAAGAACAATTAAATTGTAAAATATGTTTTAGAAAACTATCAAATATTGTATTACATCCTTGTAATCATTATTCTATGTGTGAAGATTGTGAAGTTTCAATAAGAAATTCGGTACAAGGTAAAAAATGTCCTATATGTCGAAAACCATATAATAGATTTACTAAAATATTTATATCTTAATTAGTTAAATATATAATATGTATTTAAAATAATTTAAATAAATATATAATATAAATAATGATAATTGAAACACTTACAATTCTTTATTATTCTATTGCATCATTATCTATTGGATTAGTTTTATGTCAAACATATAATAATCAAATAACACAATTTATTAATAAATGGGTATATAATTATGAACCAGTAAATACAGAAGAAAATGATGAAAATTGTATTGAAGAAAATGATTTAGGATTATATAATCAATTAAATAATTTAGATCAAGAAAATAAATATATTTTATTTAATGAAATGAATGAAATAAATAATAATGAAATAAATAATAATAATAATAATAATCAAAATATTAAAACAAAAAAAAATGTAATTATTGATTTTGAATAATAAATAATAAAAATAAATAAATAAATAAATTTATGACAACTATTTATGAACTAATTTTAAAATAAGATAAATTGGGATTATTTTTTTCTATATATGTTCCTAAAATAATTTTTTTTAATAAATCAGGATTAGATTCACATAATAATTCACCCTGATTAATTCCTCTAATATTATTACATTGCAAACCTTTATCTGTATTAATTATATCTAATTCAACATATTCACCTTTAAATAAACATTTATATCTTAAATCAGATTTAATATTATTTTTATGAACAAAAATATCTGTATTATTATTTAATATAGTAATAAATCCATATCTTAAATCAAGATTATACCATTTTACCCTACCTAATTTTTTTTTTGAATCAATAGTTGTCATATAGTAATAATTTATAATAATTTTTTAAATACTTTTATCTTCTATATAAAATATATTATTAAATAATAATGATAAATAAAAAAAATATTAAATCAAAAAAAAATATTAAATCAAAAAAAAATATTAAATCAGAAAAAAATATTAAATCAGAAAAAAATAATATAGAAAAAACATTAAATAAAATAGAAAATATAAATGAAATAGATGAAAAGATAATAGAGAAAAAAATAATAAAAAATGTGCTAAAAGGGGGGTTTTGTTCAAAATATAAAAATGATGCTTGTAATAAAATTTCAATTAAAATAGATCCGATTGCTCCAATAGCAGATTTTTTAAATTTTATTTTAAATTTAGTGCAAGATGGACCTTTAAAATTTTTAACAGATGGTTTTGCTTTTATTATTAGAGAATGGAATACAGGAATAACATATTTATCTACAACAATAGAAAGATTTATAATTTTAATTATATTTACTATAAATGGATATACAAATACATTAAATTTTATGTTAGATGAAGTAAAATTAATTTTACGTATATTAGTAGTGGTTTTAACAAATGGTTCTCCATGGATATTAATTACAATTTATACTATGCCTGTTGTAAATGAATTAATAAGTTTTTTTATGGACAGTGGCACAATAGATGTAATTACATCGCTATTTACTTTTAATTTTACTCCTATATATAATTTAATAAAAGCATTTTTACATTTATTATTAGGTAAAACAATAAAAAGTAAATGTAATTTAGAAGATTATGGTAATAATAAAAATTATATGGATTCAGAATGTTATTCATTTTCTGTGCCTAAATGTAAAGTAAATTTAAAAACTTTATTTTATATAACATTTGTTTTAATAGTTTTAATATATATATCATCATGGATAAGTTTCTTAAAAATATTTTATCCAGATTAATATTTTAAAAAGGAATATTTTTTTATATTTAATTATTAAGAATATATGTTAGATAATAGTGTTAATTATTTTCAAACACCAATTAAAATATCAAAAAGTTTTTATTTATTAATTATTTCAATATTAAAAACACTTAGTAGTAATTATATTCCTTTATTAATTGTTGCATGTGCAATATTTTATTTACTTACTTTTTTATCTAAAAGAAAATTAATTTTACCATGTAATGATTGTGAAAATGGTTCATGGTGGTATAAATGTAAAAAAAATACAGGATTTGGAACTGCTACTTGTACAGAATATACATATATAACAGATATATCACAAGATTTGTATAAACTTATAACAGGTGGTCCTGATAAATTATTGAAAGCAATATTAATGTTAATAACACATTCAACAAATGTTTTAAAAAAATCAGTTCAATTTTTTGATGAAACAACCAAAATATTATCTTTATTAATGCCACATTGGTTATTATTTAAATATATAGTACATCCAGTAACAAAAGCTATATTTTCAGGATTTGATAATGTAAAAAAAGCATTAGATAGTTTTTCTTGTCCATTTACAATACCAGTTGTTAATGAAAAATTAGATTTATGTAAAGCTATTGTAACTGGTATTAAATTTTTATTAAATATAATAGAAATAGCATTTGAAACAATATTAGATTTAATAGATTTAGTTATTTCATATATTTTTAGTTTTATAAAAAAATACATATTTTCAGGTTTAATTAAAATTATTAGTGGTGCAATAAAATTTATTACAAGTAATATATTAAATGTATTTTCAAAATTTGGAGAACTTTTAAATGAAATAAAAAAACCTTTTAATATTATTTTTGATATTCCATTTCATAAATATTTTATATTAGTAATTGATTATATTATTTCTACTATTATAGATATTATACCTGGTGGTTCAATTATTAAAAATATTCCTTCTATAATTATTGGTTTAGCTTTATTACCTTTAATATTAACTATTGTAGTTCCTTTAATTGGTTCTACAGTAGCTTTAATAGCTTTAATAAAATCAATAATATTTGCTATTTTAGGATTGGATGATAATGATGATTTTATATTTTTATTTAAATATATATTTAATTTTACTATAAATTTTTTTGGGAATTTATTTAGTAAGAAAGATTAATTAAATCTTAAAAAAATATTTAATGAAAAATAATTATTTTTTTTATATGTTTTATAATAATATGTATGAAACATCCTCTAAATTAAATGAAATTCTTGTACTAAATAGACAACTTAGAAATTATTTAAGTATGAAAGGAGGTGGTACAAGACAAAATCTATTTGAATTTAAAGAAAAATTAAATAAACATAGATATTATATATTTTATTTATTTTCGTTATGTGTTACTACAATATTATATTTATGTTTTTCATTTATGCCTTCAAATAAAAAATTTATAGGTGGTCAAAACACATTTAAGGATAATATTAATGAAAAAATGGAAGAGGTATCTGAATATTTTAGTGATTTATTTGATGTTTTATCAGAAAAATTTTTTGATAAATATGATGAATTAAAAGAAGATTTGTCAGATAATATTGAAGAAGTTATTGATCCTATAATTGATAAAATAAACGATGGTATTAATAGTATTAAAAAAGTTGTTTCTAATATTTTATGGACAATGCCAATTGCAGGATTTCTTCCACCTGCTATACCACTTATTATTATAATATTATTAATAATATATGGTTGTTGTAATTTTATTTTAGATAGAAAATTTTATTTACCATGTTGGGGTTGTCAAGATGGAAATATAGTATTTAAATGTATGCCTGGTACAGGAAAAGGGTCAATTAGTTGTACAATATATACTGAATTTTTAAATACAATTAAAACAATTTTAAAACAATTTAAATTTATAGGAGATTTTATTAATATTATTAAAAATGCTATAAAAGAAGCAATTAATTCTATTTTATATATAGTTAATCATATTACAGGTTGGGTTACTGATGCATTTAGTCAAAGTATTGGTAAAATTTTTGACGCTTTAAAATTTTTAACACATATGATTGTACCTGATAATTGGGGATTTAATTTTGGTGAGTTTTTAATATGTCCAGATTTTTCTTTAAAAGGTAATGATTGTATATATTATAAAAATGGTAAATTACGAAAAGAACATGGTAAGGGACCATTATTAGAAGCATTTTTTAAAGTAATTAGAGTTATTTTAGAAGTTCCTCCAAGTATTCCTAAATTTCCATTTGGTGGTGGTATGAAATTAGAAACAACCGATTTAAAAAAACCAGGAATAGAAGAACCTGGTATAAAAAAACATAAAATAAAAACACCAACAAAATCGCATTCAGAAAAACCAGTTCCAGTTGTTAATGATAAAAAAGATATAATTTATGAAAATTTATTAAAAGTTTTAATAAAAATAGAAATTAATCCAATAAAATGGTTAGCTGCAATTTATAATTTATTAGTTGATGCTATTAATCTTGTTATAGACGGAATATTAACAGTTTTAAAAGAAATTATGACTTTTGTATTTTCTATTATTACAGAAGCTGCAAAAGCATTAACTGGTGCTATGGGTAAATTATTTAATCAATTATTAGTACCTATAAATGAAGTAGTAGCAATTGCTGGTAAATTACCTAAAATATTATTTAAAACAATTAAAGATATATTTGATATAGGAATTTTTTCAATTATTAGTTATTATTTTCACTCAATGCTAACAAATGTTTTTCCATTCTTAAAATATATTAAATCTTTTATGATTGTTATTACATTAGTTATAATTATTATGAGTATTTTAATTGTTTGTCCTATGATTGGAGCATATTATTCCTTTTTTAAACCTTATAATTATGTTAAAACTACAATAGAAGGAGTAATAGACCAAATAAAATATACATTTAAAAATGCTAAAAATTTCCAAAAAACCATTATTAATTTTGTAAATTCATTAAAATTTGCTGAAGAATTAAATAAACAACTTAATGATATGAAGGATAGTTATAAATATGCGAGTGGTGGTGTTATTGTTGTTATTATTATATTTATTATATTAAATATGTTTACAAATGTAAATAGACAATTTTTAAAATTTATTAGAAATATAATATATAATAATTACAAAGGTAAATATACTGATATTCGTAAAAAATTTGCTTCATATAAATTAAATAAAATAATTAATGAATCTAATGAAATGAAAGGTATATCAAAAAATTTTGATACAATAAAAAGAATTAGAAAAGAAGAATTAGATAAAAAATCACAAGAAAAATCAAATAATAATTATAATTTTTCTATTTTAGACAGAATTGATTCAATAAAAAATTTAAATATTAATGAATTAAAATCTTTTACTTAATTAAATTTAATTTTACCTTAATTTTTTTTTTTTATCTTATTATATAATATAAATGTCAAAAACAGGAAGTAGAGCTCAAGTATTTCACGGCAATGCCGATAAAACCACAGGAGGTTTAAAAAAAGAAGATTTAAAACAAAATGATAGTGGAAAAATTGTTTCTAAAAAAGCATCCAATGCTGCTAAAAAAACTAAAAATTTAGGCAAATTTCAAGCAACTGGTAAAGGATTTGCTTTAGCACCTAAAAAAGGTACTCAAGCTCATAAAGATTTAAAATCAGGTAAAAATTCTCGTAAATCCTCTAAAAAATCTCGTAAATCCGCTAAAAAATCTCGTAAATCCGCTAAAAAACCACGTAAATCCGCTAAAAAACCACGTAAATCCGCCACTAAACCACGTAAATCCGCCACTAAACCACGTAAATCCGCCACAAAACCGCGCAAATCAAAAAAATAATCTGATAAATTAAAATATATTAAATAAATAAAATTACTTTTTTTTTATTTAAAAAAATAAAAATATATAAATATAAATGAAAGATTATTATAATATTTTAGGAGTAAATAAATCTTCTAATAAAGAAGAAATAAAAACTGCTTATAAAAAATTAGCATTAAAATATCACCCTGATAAAAATATAGATAATAAAGAAGAAGCTGAAAATAAATTTAAAGAAATTTCAGAAGCATATGAAGTTTTATCAGATGATCAAAAAAAAAATAATTATGATAATGGACAAAATATAGTAATTCATAATCATAATCCATTTGATATATTTGAAAACATGTTTAAACAACGTCACCATTCTTTTAATATTGATATTAGTAATTTACATAATATGAATTCAAATTTTTCAAGTGTAAATACAACTACACGTATAATAGGAAATAAAAAAATAACCAGAATTGAAAAAACGGTTCAAACACCTAATGGAACTCAAACAACAGTAGAAGAAAAAATTGAAATGATCTAATCTGAATCAGAATTTACTATTTTTGTCATTTTTCTTAATTTATTTTTAATATTTACTAATTCATTTACTGTAACAGATAATTTTGGAGGACCTGTATTTTGAGGTTTTTTTATTTCTTCTTTTTTTTCAACTGAATTAATAGAACTACCATTTCCTCTTCCACTATTTATATTATTATTTGAAATAAATAAACCTTTTCCTTTACCCTTGCCTCCTTTACCCTTACCTATATTTATATTTTCTATTGTATTTTTATAAATACATATCGAATTGCAAAATACACATTTTTGAACAGTAATTTCATTTTTAACTTCTTCATTAGGATCTTCTTCATTATCACTGTCTATTATCATACATTTATTATAATCAAATTGAGGAAATACTCTACATTGAAAAACATTCCAGTTTAATCCATATTGTCTTTTTTCGGTATTTATCCATATATCTTGTAATTTAATTAATAAAATTATGTCAGAATATAATTCAATTCCTGATTTTGATATTTGTTTTTTATTTTTATCAAAAATATTCATATTTTTATCATTAATTTTAAATATATATTTAGTATTACTATTATCTCCTACAAAATTAGAATGTAATTTAAATTTTTTTTTTAATTTTAGTTTTATTTTATCACCTGCATCTATTTCTATTTTTTTTATAAAATTAATAAATGAATCTACTTTTTTTGTTGTATTATTTAAATCTAATACAATATATCCTGATTCAATATTACTATGAAGTGGCGCTTTTGGTGTTTTTAAAAAAATACTTTTTTTATTTATAAAACAATTTAATTTATAATTATTTTTATATTCATATATTTCTGATAAATCTATTGAATACTTATTCAAATCAGAACATGTATAATATTTATCCATAATATATTATAGTGTTTTTTTTTTATATAACTATTCTATAATTACAATATAAGTCAATATCTTTAATTTTATTTGTTTTATATGTTATTTTACATATACTAGATCTAGGAAAACTATAAAATTTAATTAATTTATCAGATCTTTTTATTTTTGGTAAATTATTATCTTCTAAATCTTTTTCAGAAAATGCACTAATATTTTTTCCATCAACTATTTCTATATGAGGAACATATTTATTTTTTGTTAAATTAAATAGTAGATCTTTATAATAATAATATATAGGTATTTCTTTTTGAGTTTTATTAAGTTCTATTAAACTTATTACAATAAGATTTTTATTTTCATAATCTATTAAATCATTTTTATATTTATCTTCTATTTTTTTATTAAAAAAATCACGTTTATTAACATCTAACATTATATATATATCTAAACTATCTATTTTAAACATATATCCTTTATATTTATTATCAGATTCTCCAAATGTATATGTAGAAGATTCTAAATTAGATTCATTATTTATAATATTCTCAACAGTATCTAAAATTTCTTTATTTTTTTTCATTATATTTGTTTTTAATCCAATAGTTATGTTTCTACGTGCTAATAAACCAATATTTGGTTCAAATAGTGTTTTTATAATTTTCTGAAATATACTTTTAGATTCTAATGTAGTATTTTCAAAAGATTTTAATAAAATTTTACCTATATCCATTTTATTCATTTATATATATATATAATATATATTTAAAAAATTGCTTCAAAACCTAATTTTTTTATTATATTATCTTCCGCTATTTGTTGTTCTTCAATACATTTTTCTTCGGTTATTTGTTGTTTTTTATTAAATTCTTTTATATTTTTTTCATCATCTAAAATTTCATTTTCTAATTTTTTTTCTTTACTTAATGTATTTTTAGAAGGTAATTCTGATATATTACTATATATAATAGGTGATTTTTCTAAATTTATATTTTTTAATTCTGTATCGGGTTTTTTAGCTTTCCAATCAACCATAATAACATAATTTGTTTCGTCATTTAATACTTCAAAAAAACCTCTTTGAGTTTCTAATTTTTTTTTATAAATTACATTAAATGGTTTAAAATGATGTGCTAAAGAATCTAATAAATCATATATTAATTCATTATATTCATCATCATAAATTATAGCATAATCAAAACCTTCTTCTGCATTTTCTTTTATTATATTTGATGCATTTTTAGTAATATTAACAAAAAGTTCCTTTTTTAATCTGGCTTTTTTATTTGCTAAATATTGTTGTCTTTTATAATCTTTTTTTTCAAAAGTTTTAATGCAAAAATCATATAATTTATAATAATCAGTCATATTATATAATTTATATTATATATTAATTTATTAATTAAAACTTAAATAAATTATTTAAAATTGATAAATATATTTATATTATTTATATTATAAATGGAAAATCTTATACTAAAAACTGGATTTGATAATTCATTACATAATTCTTCAAAATCAGAAGAATATGAACTTCAAATGATGGCATTAATGACAGTATTTATAGAAAATGCTATTAAAACAGCAGAAATTTATACTAAACATTCAAATAGAAAAACAATTACATCAATAGATATTTTATTAGGATTAAAAAAAGAATTATTTACATTTTTAGATAATGACGATATTGAAGAAAGAGCATTAGCAATTTTTAACGAATTTAAAAATGAAGAACTTGCCGCACCTAATAATGATAATGAAGAAGAAACAGACGAAGAAGAATCTGAAGATGAAGAATTTGCATCACCTAATAGTGATAATGAAGAAGATCCATTTGGTAATTATTGTCATTTATATAATTCTGAATGTAAAGAAAAAAAAAATGAATTAGAAGACGAAGAAGAGTTTAAAAAAAGTGAATGTGAATGTGAAATCTGTAAAAAAACAAATGAATATGCTGAATTATGGAAAACTTGGAAACCAACTAATAAAATTGAAGAAATTTTATATTCGTCTATTAAAAATATAGAAGATAAATTTAATTTAATTTAATCGTTTAATCTTATTTTCAATATTTAATATATTTTTTTTTGTTTTATTTTTATTCTCATTTTCATTTATTTCTTCTTCATTAATATCAACGTCTTCTTCATCTTCTTCATCTTCTTCTTCCTCATCTTCTTCCTCTTCTAATTGGATTTCTTCATCTTCTTCTTCATTATATTTAATATAATCAGTATCTTCTTCAATTGTTTCATCTTCAGGATTAGTTTCACAATTAGTATCATTATCTATTTCAATATTACTTAAATCCTCTTCAATAATAGTATTATTAAAATTAATTTCATTTGATTCTTGTTTATTATAAAAATTATTTATATAATCTTTATATAATTCTATAAAATCTAAATTATTTGAAGTTATATTTTTTTCTACAATAAAATGATAAATAAATAATTCATTTGTTGTTATATTTTTTTTATTTAAAATAAATTTTAAAATATTTACATAATTATTTAATACATTTTGTTTAATAGAACATTCATGTTTTATTTCGTCTAAATTTTCAATTATTAATTTTAAATTTTTAATATTTTTAATATTTTCATTTGATAATATATTTGCAATAGAATTAATATGATTTGAATTTTTACTAAATTTAAAACCTAAAATTTTTACATAAATTTTATCACCTTTTTTTATATTTTTTATAATATTTATATCTTGAGAATGTTTAGAAATTATAATTTTAATTGGTATAAATGTTTTATTTCCATATGTATATTTAATACAACACATTATTCCAATTTTATTTATAGATAAAACTTCAACAAAATAAATATCATTTATATTAGGTTTAAATATATCAATATCACACTTAACTTTATATTCAATAAAAGGTACAAAAATTGTAGGATTTAAAAATCCGGATGATATATTTTTAATTTTAATACTATTTTCTTTTATATAACCTAATTCACAACATTTATTTTCTAAACTTCTCAATTTAATATATAAAATATCTTCAATATTTTTAACAGAATTTAATTCTTCCATATTTATAGAAATTTTTTGAATAGAATTATGTGTGTTATAGATATCCATATATTATATAATTAATCTTAATTATAAATCAATTTTAATATATTTTTAATATATTCCAATCATTTTTATATTCGATTTCAAATAATTCTATAGTGGTTTCTGAATCTTTTTTTTTATTTGGTATAAAACTATATACATAATTTGCAAAATAATATGTATCATATGAAAATCTTAATCCATAGTAAATTGTTGCTGTATAATATATATAATTATAATAGTAATATATAGAATAAATATTATATAACATAAAATTTTATTTTTTTTCTTATAAATATATATGAGAAATTATTTAAAATTTGAAGATAATTTAATTAATAATAATATAAATAGTTTATATTTAGATTTTAAAAAAAATTTTACAAATCAAAAAAAAACATTTAATAATTATAAAAAAAATTTATTAAATGAAGAAGAAAATTTTATTATTTTATCAAATAAAATTAATTCAGATTTTAATAATTTTAATAATTCAACATTAGATAAAAATAAACTTACAGAAGAATATATAAATATAATAAATAATTCAGATAAGATTTTTAATGAAAAAAAAAGTAAAATTTATGAAAATATAAATAGTCTTTTTATAAAAAATAAAAAAATTATTCAAAAACTTCAATATATTTATTCATATTTCAAAAATTTATTTTATTTAAAAAAACATATTTATAAATTTATTAATATTTCTTATAGAAAATATAATAAAAATAAGTTTAAAAATAATATAAATAAAATTATTTTTTATAAAAATTTATTAGATAATAATTTAGAAAATTCATTAAATATAAAACAAAATAATAAAGATAACAATATAATTTTATTGCAAAAAAAAATTAACAATATTTCTAATATTATTGATAAAAATAATATTTTATTAGTAAATTTAAAAAATAATATAGATAATACAAAAGAAAAAAAATATAAATATTATTTAAATATTTGGTATAATAATTCACTAAACAATAAAAAATTATTTGGAGGAAAATTAAAAGAATATTTTAATAAATTAAATAATATTACGCATAATATTGATAAAGAAATTAATAATAATAATAATATAAATTCAGAAAAATATATAGAATTAATAAATTATATAGAAAAACAAAATAATTCAAAATCTCATAAAAAAAATATGAGTAAAATTATTAATTTACTTATATCAATACTTTTTAGTAAAAATAATATAAAATTAACGAAAATAAAAGAATTAATTGAAAAATATTCAAAAATATTTTAATAATATTTCAATTATTAAATTTATACCGCCATTTCACCTTTTAAATCATTTGGATGACTTTTATATCCTATTAGTTTCATATCTTCATATGTAAATTCTTCAATTTTCTTTTTTTTATTTAAAATTATTAATTTAGGATAAGGATATGATTCTCTTTCTATCATTTTTTTAGATAATTCTATATGAGTTTTATATATATGAGCATCTCCACATACCATTGTAATATTTCCAGGTGTTAAATCAATATTCTCTAAATTACATAATAAATGTACAAATAATGCACCTGTACAAACATTCCAATTATTTGCTAAAAATACATCAGAAGAACGTAAATAAATTTGAACATTTAATTTTTTTTTATCTGTATCTACATAAAATTGATATTGATGTAAGCAACTAGGTAAAGCAGCATTACATGTTGTTTTAGGATTCCATAAATTTATTAAAATTCTTCTACTATGAGGATTATTTTTAATTTCATTTATTACATATTCTAATTGATCAAATCCATTATTTTTATCATATTCTGTTTTACAATTTATATATGAACCTCCATAATGTCTCATATTAAATCCATATGTTTCACCCATATCACCTTCTGGTAAATGAGTTAAACCACGTTTATCTAAAAATTCACGTGTTGTATTACCATCCCAAATATGAATATTTTTTTCTTTTAATATATTATTATCAGTTTGACCTCTAATATATAATAATAATTCTTCAAAAACAGCACGTAAAAATCCACGTTTTAAAGTACATAATGGAAATGTATCTTCTAAATTATATTTCATACTATACGGTGCAAATAAACTTACAGTACCTACACCTGTTCTATCGTCTCTTATTAAACCATTTTCTAAAATATTTTTAATTAAAGTTTTATAATTTAATTCTTCTTGATTTATATAAAAATCAGAATTATTTATTTTTTTAATATATGTGAAATATCTAAAATTCATATCATTTTCATTTTTAAATTTACTAACTGTTTCTATTTTAAATATATTATTATCTATTTTTGGAAAATATCTATCACATTCTATATTTTTATATATTTCTGTTACATATAACAAATTAATATTATTTATAAAATTTTCCATTACATATTTATATAAATATTCTCCTCCAATAATAAAAATTTTACTATTTAAAAATTGTAAATTTTTTTCATTACATTTTTCTATATATTTTATAGTTTCTTCAAAAGAACTACCAATATAATCTATTTTATCTGAATCTATAAAATTTTTTTTAGAAGATAATACAAAATTATAACGATCTGCTAATGGTCTAAATTTTTTAGGAATAGATTCCCATGTATTTCTACCCATTATTAAAATATTTTTACCATTTCTATTATTATCACTAGTAATTTTTTTAAAATTTTTTAAATCATCACTTAATACCCACGGTATTGTATTATTATTTCCTATACCATTTTTATTGCAAAATGCTACTATTAAATTAAAATGTATCATTATATATATTAAATATTTTCATATATTTAAATAATTTAATTGATTTTTAATTATAAAAGTTTTATATATATATTATATATATGTTAGATACTACTGAACCAATAATATATCCAACAATAGAAGATCCACAATTTAATGAAAAATTACAATCGCTTCCATTATTTAATCAATATAAATATCAAAAAGATGAATATTTTATTGAAAAAATGATAGAATTATCAGAAAAAAAATGTAATGATACAGGAGGATATATTTATAAAAATATTCAATTATTTGTTTCTAGTTTTTTATCTATAAATACTCCTTATAATGGATTATTATTATATCATGGTGTAGGGGTAGGTAAAACATGTTCTTCAATATTGATAGCAAATAATTTTAAAGAATATGTAAAAAAAAATAATAAAAAAATTATAATTTTAACAAGTCGTGCAATTCAAGATTCTTTTAAAAAAGAAATTTTTAATAGTGAAACAGAAATGAATAAAATAGATTTAAATGAATTTACATGTACTTCAAATGAATATTCAAATGAATGGAAAGATTTTATAAATAATAATCCAGATATAAGTAAAATAGATGCAGATAAACAATTTAGAGACGGTATTATTGGAGAATATTTTCAAATTTTTGGTTATCAAGAATTTGTTTCAAGATATAAAAAACAAATAGAAATTAGAAAAGATATATATAATAAAGAAAAAATAAATGCATTATTTTCTAACACAGTTTTTATAATAGATGAGGTTCATAATTTAAGAGATAATAATGGTGACGCTGAAGGTGAAGGGGAAAGTGAAGGTGAAAAAGAAAAAAGTAAAAAAAGTAAAAAAAAATCTGAAAAATTAGATGTAAAAGGTATAAAAAAAATAATTCAGGCTATAATGCAAAATTTAGATTTGCCGATTAAATTAATTCTTTTATCTGCTACACCAATGTATGATTTATATACTGAATTTAATTTTATAATAAATTTACTTTTATTAAATGATAAAAAAGAATTATTATCTTCTGATATAATTGATAGATATATAAAAAATCAAAATGAAGAATATAAATTAGAAATATTAAAAAAAATAAATGGATATATATCATATATAAAAGGTAATGATCCAACAATTTTTCCATTAATATTATATCCAAATAATAATAAAAAACTTTATTTTGAAACTGATATTGATTTAAATCATTCCGAAAAAATAAATGTTTATTTATGTGAAATGAAAGAATATCAAACAAATTTATATAAAAAAGTAAAAAAAGGTATAATAAATAAAAGTCTTAAAGAAAAATATTCAAATATTACATTTCCTATAAATAAATCTAAAAATGAACTATATATATTTGAAACTTTATTTGAAAATAAAAATAATATTTATATTCCAACAAATAAAGAAATAGCAAATGAATTTTTAGAAAATATAGAAAATTATGCTATTAAAATTTCTGAATTATTAAAAAATATAAGTGAATGTAAAAATGGTAAAATATTTATTTATACCTCAAAAAAATTAGGTGATTATGCAGGTACATTTTTTCTTCAAATTATTTTAGAACATAATGGATATGTAAGAAAAACTATTGAAAAAGAAAAATTAATTATTAAAAATAGTTATAATTTAAATTTAAATTCTTCATCAGAAAATTTTAAAGGATATTATACAATAGCCCCCGCAGACACTGATTTTGATTCATATATACAAAATTTTAATAATAAAAATAATAATTTAGGAGATGAAATAAAAATTTTAATAGGTACTACAAATATGTTTGAAGGTGTTTCTTTAAGTAATATAAGACAAATTCATATATTAGAACCGTGGTATAATATGTCTAGAAATGAACAAATTATAGGTAGAGGTTCTCGTCAATGTTCTCATATTGATTTACCATTTGAAAATAGAAATTTTACTGTATTTAATTATGTAGCAATTTCAGATATAAATAATAAAGATAAATATGAGGAAGTAAAAGATGGATATATTGTTAAATATAAAAAAACTTCATTTGAAATGGATTTTGATATTCGTAAATTACAATTAGCTACTGAAAAAATAATAAATATAGAATATTTAGATAAATTATTAAAATCAAATGCTATTGATTGTTTTTTAAATAAAAATGTAAATGATATTACAATTAAAAATATAATAGAAGAAGAACAAAATGTTATTGAATTTAAGAATTATAAAAATGAATCTAAATTTGTATCATTTGTTTCTGATAGTGATATTATATGTGAAAATATAGAACAAAATGAAAATGATATATATAAATACCAATATAAAACATTTTTAAATAAAAATTTAATTAAAAATACTTGTTTTTTCATAAAAACCATTTTTAAAAAAAGTATAGATAATCAAAATAATCATAAAATTTATTATACATATGAACAATTATTTGACCAGACTAAATTATATAATTCTGAATTAGATGATAATTTATTTAAAATATCATTGCAAGAATTAATATTAAATAAAGAAATTTTTTATAATAAATTTAATAATCCGGGTTATATTATTGTAAATGGTCCATATTATATTTTTAAAAATATTAATTCCGAAAATATAAATATTCCTTATGAATTTAATACTTATCCATATAATATAAAAATAGATTCTATAAAAAAATTTAGCGATTTTTCAATTAATATTATTAAATCCTCAAATTCACAAAATTCTAATAAACCAAAGGATTTAGAAAAAATAGAAGAAATAAAACAATCTGAAGAGACAAAAAAATCAGAAGAAACAAAAACACCAGAAGAGACAAAAAAATCAGAAGAAACAAAAACACCAGAAGAGACAAAAAAACCTGAAGAGACAAAAACACATGTAGATACAAAAAAATCAGATAAAAATAAAAAAAGAAATATTCAAAATGATTTAAATAATTTGTTAAATATTTGTTATGAAAATGGTTTAGAATTATTATCAAGAGAAGATTTAAAAAAAACTTATGAGAGTCTTCATAATTCATTTAAAACAAAAACTCAAAATAAATTTGAAGCAATAATTAATAATAATTTTAATTTTACATTAGCTAGTAAAGAAAATTTATATGAAAATATTTTTAAACAATTATTTAGAAGAAATATAAATAAATCACAACATAAGGAAATAGATGAAGATTTATTAAATAGATTTTATGAAAGTTATTTTACTTTACCATTTTTATTTAATTATGGAGAATTTATTACAACACATTTAAAATGTATTTTTTATAAAAAATTTATAAAAAAAAAAGATTTAACAGACATTGAAGAAAATATTTTTAATCATTATGAAAATTTAATTGTATCTGAAGAACCACTTATTTTTAAATTTATAGATTGGTCAGGTAATTCATCTATTTTAGGTGATTCTAATAATAATTATTCTTATAAATATTTAGGAATTGTATATTATGAATATTATGAAAATGAATGGGTTTATTATAATAAAATATATCAAACTAAAATAACTAGTTTTAAAACTCTATCAAAAATAAATTTAAATTTTTTTAAAATTATGATTAGTTCAAAAGAACAAACAACATTAGATAATATTTCAAAAGATTTTATAAAAAATGAATTATATGGTTCTGAAAAAGATATACAAGAAAATGAATGGAATAGAATTTATAATACTTTTAATTATCATTTATATACAAATACAAATATAAATAATGGATATTTTAAATATAGTGGAAATCCTAAAAAACCATTCTCAGAACTTTTAAAATCTGATAAAATTTTAAATAAACTAGATAATATTATAGGATTACCACTTTTATATTATACAGATAAAGAATTATCATTTTATAAATTATCAAGAAATATATTTCCATTATGTCTTTTATATAATTTAAAAGAAGAAGATAGTGGAAGATTCACATATTTTAAAAATGCTTTTCATTCAGATTTTAAAGGATTAGGTAAAGAAATTTCAAAAGAAGAAAAAAATAAACATATTATATATTGTATATTAGATCAAATAGAAGAACTTAATATTAAATTATGTTTAGAAATAATATTAAGTAATGATGTATCTAAATTATGGAAAGAAGAAGATGAATTCAAATTTGAAATTTATAAATTATTAGAAAAAATAAATTTAAAAAATCCTGTATTAAAAGAAGAAGAATATAATTTATTAAAAGAATATTTATCAGATTTTGAAGAAGATTTTACAGATATAGATAATTTAGAAGATATAAATGAAAAATTAAATAAAAATAAATATAAATTTTACACAAATTTACCATTTATTTATGAAATTTTAAATTATATTTATGATTCTAGCTATATACAATTAATTGGTTATATTTTATATGATTTAAATAATTTAAATTTTTATAATAAAAAATGGTTATTAGGCATTTATGAAACTAGTCTTTTAAATAGTGTTGTTCTTGATATAAAATTAACAAATAAAAGAGATAAAAAAACAGAAAAAATAGGAAGATTAGGAGATACTTTTTCTATTACAAAAAATTCATTTATAAGTGCAAAAATACCAGATGAAAAATTTAAAAAAAAATCACTTGAATTAGATATAATCAAATAAATTTAATTATATAAATAGTTATATATTTCATTTTCAGATACTTTTTTTTTATTAAAAATAATACAATATAATTCTAAAGCTTTATAATATAATTTTTCTAAAATAATTACATCCTCAAATGCTCTATGATGTTTAGTACAATCAATATTATATATTTCACATAATGTTTTTATAGAATGAGAACGTTGATATGGTGTTAATTTACGAAATAACGTTAATGTATCAATACATTTATATTTAATATTAAAATGTTTTGACATAAATTTATAATCAAAATTATCTCCATTATGTGCTATTAAATAAACTTCATTAAATATTTTTTGTTTATTATCAAAATCAAACCAATTATTTATTAATTCATATGAACGGTCTATATTATTTCTATATTTTACTTTTTTATTACTTATACCAGTTAATAATTCAATTTTATCAGGTATTTCTTTATTAGGTTTAATTAATTTTTCAAATACATTTCCAAAATTATCTTTTGCGCCTATTTCTATTATTTCATCATTTTCTGGATTTACACCAGTAGTTTCTAAATCATAAAAGATCAGTCTATTTATTTTTGGCATTTTATATATAAATATAATAAAATATCAATTTTAAATCATTTTTTTTATTTTATTTATTATTTCATTTGAATTATCCATTAAAGTGTTTAAAACACTTTTATTATTTGGTTTATTTACAAATATATAATCATTTTCAATATTTTTTTTTATATCAATAGGTTTAGTCATAGGAGTATTTATTG
>CEUJ01025293.1_pt1 | contig 26014 bp, 34 predicted proteins | sample 361531 | NCBI WGS metagenome assembly CEUJ01 (sample SAMEA2622842, study PRJEB7988) | marine metagenome | biome: marine biome (ENVO:00000447); feature: marine epipelagic mixed layer (ENVO:xxxxxxxxx); material: "saline water (ENVO:00002010), including plankton (ENVO:xxxxxxxx)" | depth 140 m | reverse complement strand
ATGAGTGAGGATAGCGATGATGAAGATAGTAGTGATGAAGCAGAAGATTTAAATAATAAATTTAAAAGTCTAAGTAAAAAATTATTAAATCGTAGTAATTATAGCAATGATTTAATTAAGAATATTGCTAAATTAGCAAATAAAAAGAAAAAACGGAAGTCGAAGAAAGATGATGAAAAGGTAAAAGAAGCAAAAAAAATTAAAGCAAATGTTAAAGAATTTCAAAAACTATTAAGTAATGATGATAATCTAAATGATATAAGCTATTTTAAAAAGCAATTAAATGTAGAACAGCAAAATACAGTTATTGAAAAATTTAAGACAATAAGTGCATCATATAAAATAGACAAACCATATAGATTATTACTATTAGAGACAGATATTCCAAATGAATTTAAGATAACAGCATTAAAAAAAATAAGTATGCTAGAAAATATGGATCCATCAGTTAGTGAATATTTTAAATTAAAAAATTGGATAGATACATTTATGAGAATTCCATTTAATAATGTAGAAAACTTTCCAGTTACTTTAACAGATGGTATGGAAGCTTGTAATAAATATATGCAAAATGCTGTAGAGATTTTAGATAAAGCAGTATATGGACTAAATGATGCAAAAATGCAAATAATGCAATTATTTGGACAATGGATAGTAAATCCAGGAGCTGTTGGATCAGCAATTGCAATTAAGGGACCAATGGGTACTGGTAAAACAACATTAGTTAAACATGGAATAAGTAAAGCACTAAACCGACCATTTGCATTAATTGCACTAGGAGGAGCAACCGATGCAAGTGTGTTAGAAGGACATGGTTATACATATGAAGGAAGTACATGGGGTAAAATAGTTGAAATTTTAATCCAAACAAAATGTCAAAATCCAATTATATTCTTTGATGAATTAGATAAAGTAAGTGATACTCCAAAAGGTGAAGAGATTATTGGAATTCTTACTCATTTAATTGATGCAACTCAAAATAATCAGTTTCATGATAAGTATTTTTCAGAAATAGATTTTGATCTCAGTAAAGCACTATTTATCTTTAGTTATAACGATGAAAGTAAAATAAATCCAATTTTAAGAGATAGAATGTATAGAATTACAACAAAAGGTTATACAGCAAAAGATAAAGTAGTAATTGCAAAAGACTATCTATTACCAAATTTATTTGACCAAATAAAATTTAAAAAAGATGATATTAATTTAGCAGATGATGTAATTCAACACATTATTGAACAATATACCGAAAAAGAAGATGGTGTCAGAAATTTAAAAAGATGTTTAGAAATTATCTTCACTAAATTAAATCTATATCGATTAATGACTAAAGATAGCAATTTATTTAAAGATGAAAAAACCTTAGAAGTAGTATTTCCTTATACTGTTACCCGTGAAGTAGTAGATAAACTAATTAAAAAAGAATTAAATGGTAATGAGAATTGGCGTAGAATGTACATGTAATAATATTTAATAAATTATTTAATATTATTTAATATTTGTGATAGCCATATTTTTGATAATATGGACATTTTTTTCCAGATTTTGGGGAACAATGAGTACCGCCACGACGAGATTTGCGACCACCAAATTGAGCTGTTCCACAGGCCCAAGGACCCATTGCTCTTTGAACACCTTCTTGGCAACGTAAAAGCATTGCACCACCTCTCTTTTTTGAATAAGCTTTCCGAGCAGTTTTTCTACGCATACCTTTTCTAGTACTACGTTTATGATTAGAACCTCCTTTTCTTAATCTACTTTTACATGTTTTACTAGCAGCTTTGTCAACAGCACTTCTATCAGGCGTACCTTTTTTTGCATTAATTAATGGAGTAAGATATTCAGCACTAGCCAAACCATCAGAACCTAGTATAGCAGCAACATCAGCATTTTTAGCATCATTAATAAATTTTTTTAAAGTTAACATACAATCACTGGTAACTTGTTTTTTTCCATCTGGTTGTTTTAATATTTTATCCATAATAATATTCATATGTGACTGAATTAAATTTTCATCTGGACCCATAACAGAATCAACTAATTGTTTAGCTTTTGCATCATTCCAATCTGTAGTAGGTGTCGAAGTAACAGGTGTCGTAGTAGGAACTACTGTAGAAGCCGATCCATGTTTTTTAAGATATGCTCTACAAAATACTGGATCTTTATTTGCAAGATCATCCCTAAATTTTAAACATTTTGGATCAGTTTTATTACCAGTATATGCATTACATGTATCAAAAGATAATAGCTTAAGACCATCAACATCTGCCTTCCAAGCTATTTCTTTACCGCTTTTAATCGCTTCATCCTGTGCTTTTTGTGCTGTATCACAAATAGCTTGTGTGACTGCACCACCGCGTCGTGTCTTTCTTCTAGATCTTGATTTACGCATATATATTAGAATAATATTATTTAAAAAATATAATATTATCTAATGCACCGTCTGGGAATCGGACCCAGGGCGATCGCTTGGAAGGCGAACATGTTACCACTACACCAACGGTGCTTAAATGTGAACTTTATATTAAAGTTATATTAATATAATAATATTTTTTTAAATTGATAAAAAATAATATTATTTTTTAATACAAAAAATGAGTCAAGCAATTGTTGAACATTTAATTACTCTAAAGTTTAATATTGAAAAAGAAATAAATACTATTAATGATAATGATAACTATTTAAAAATGCTCAAACAAATACCCCCAGAATATAATAAAGATTTTCAGACTATTAGCGCACAATATAAAAGCAATATAGAATCACATGGAAAACCATATCTTGATACGCAAATGGAATTACTAAATGAAATAAATAAACAATTAGAAAAACTATGTCAACATGAATGGGTAGATGATGTTGTAGATGAAGCATTTAAATCATGGGATTACTGTTATTGTCAAAAATGCTTTATTCGACAAAAACCACCAGATTTAAAGAGGATAAGAAAATTCTAAATAATACCTAGGATTAATTAAATATTTTAATGGTTTAGGATACAATAAAACTCCAGATGATTTTGCAATGTTATTTAATTTTTTTTTATAATCAGTTAATGAAGTTTCTTTAGCAAATGGATTAGTACAAATTTGCTCAATACATAATAATCGTTTTTCGGGATCAATATGAAAACATCCAATAAATTCTATGTCCTCAAATTTATTAGGTTGATAGCCTATAAATAAATCATATTTATCAGGTTCCTTACTACTATATGTAAGTGTGCTTACTAAATCACTCATTACAAAAGTAGGATGGACTTTAGGTTCATTCATTGTCTCATATAACCAAGTTATAACTTGATCTTGTGTAGACTTAGCACTCATTAATTTTAACCCATTAGTATAACCTTTTGTACTGTTTAAAAAATCAAAATTATTTTGATTCATTTTAATATTGTGATTTGAATGAGGTAATATTAGTAAACTTTTAGATATATATGAAAGTGATATTACTATCAAATTTAGGCCTAACATATATCATACTATTAGAATTTATTTATTTAAATATTTTTTCATATTATACTAATATATATGTCAATTAAAGTAGTTCAATATCCTAGAGGAAATGGTGTGAATGTAGCACCAGTTTCTATTAAACAATATATTAATAATGGGGCTACACTAGTACCAGGTGGTGGTGGTATGCCTATGAAACCAAGATATGCAGATAATTCTACAACTTTTGCTATTGGACGTCAAGCTTATACTAATACACCAGTTGGATTTGGTTTTGTCCAAGATTATGATACTAAATTACAATGTAGTACAGGTTCTATTCGTGTAGATATTAAACCAAATCCCAATGAAAATAATATTACTGCAAAATCACTAGTTAAAAATCCAACTGTAACACAGAATACTTGGAGTACTAGTAGTTATAGAGCACCCACTAGAACAAATTATATTAATATTCAAAATGGAAAAATGTCAAAGGTACTAAGTTCGGATGAACATATAAATCGTAGAAAAAATTTAGCTATAGGCAGGGGAACATATGGATCTACTAAACCCTGGAGTGAGGGAGCATTGTCATTTAATGCAAATAACTTATATGGAAGTCATACTAATTATTTAGAAGTAACAAATGCTAGACGGAGAACAAGAAATGGTGGATATGTAGTTCCTCCAAAATGTAGGGGATTAGGTTCAGGCCCCAGTGGACCATTTGGTGCTGTAACAAATCGTGGAACATTAGATGAAACTGGACCCGGCTTACAACCTCAAAATCCGAATGGTAATTCATGTGGAAAAGCAGGTTGGTCAGTAAATACTTTATTAGGAGGAGATAAAACCGCACCACCTAATGAGATAATTACTACTAGATTATTTAATTTAGCACCAGCTCCATTAGGTGTAACAACTAAATCTGAAACAACTCCTATAGCTTCTTTTAGGTTTCCGTTAAGTCCACAACGCTGCCCCCCATACGTCGCGCCGACAAACGGTGCACCAGATTGGATAACACCATATATATCAGCATCAGATTGTGTTGTTTATAATGGTCCTACATTACTCCCTATAGCAGGAATTACTTTGTCAGTAACTAATGATGATCCCACTGGTATCACTGAGTTCGGGTTCCTCTTCAACAAGCCCTTCCCCGGATTGACCTCAGGAGACGTCACGGTGCCACCGGGCAACATCGGCACGTGGACCTGTACTATATCGGGTGATTATAGTGGAGAGGCTACAGAATTAGTTATAGTAGCCTTTGCAAGAAATAGTTTCGGATTAACAGAAAGAACTTATATTTTGCAGTTTACTAGCTAGTAGCTTAATTTCACAAATAATAAAATTGAAAAATATTATTTAATACTATTTTTCAATAATATGCGAAATTGGGAAATGTTAGCATTCCTTAAAAAACATAAAATATTTTTACATGCAAATGCTTTATGGCAATATAATAAAAAATTAGGAGCATCTACAATTATTTGGCCAAATGATAGTGCTCGTATTCGTATTTGGCATAATAAAAAAGATAAGATTGTTAAAAAATACTAACTTGTTTTTGAAATTACTTAGCAGTAAATGGAACATGAGCAATGGGATCAATTCCAGGTTTTTTATTTGTTAATTTTCCATGAACAACTGACTGAAAATTATAACCATGAACAACTAGTATTGTTCCATCTTCAATCCAAGGACAGCCAGGCCCACAAGAATTAGTTACTGTAAAAGTTCTAACAGTATTTGATAAGTCTTTAATACGAGGAGTACCAAAAGGAGCTGCTAATGTACATAATGGATTATTTACACTACAGCAGGGAGAATTTTTACCAGATTTATTTTGAACTACTCCATGTTGCCATTGATTAGTTGTTCCTAACCATGCTATAATAGGACCAGGACTGCCCTTATTATTAGTATGTATATGGAGAGCACTAACATCAGCTAAGTTTTTATAATTAACAGTTATAAATAATGTTTGTCTATCAGCAGTTGTTGTAAAACTTACATCTGCATACTGAGTACTTGCTTCAAAGGTAGTATTTTTAATATTTTCAAATGATTGCATAGATTTGTTAGATAACAAACATGGTAATAAACCAACAACGCATAAAATAACCAAAACTATTATAAAATAAACTACAAACTTTTCGAGTTTTTGCATATAATATAATAAAAGATAATTATCAAAATTTTTAGATTATATTACTAAATATTAATAGTATAAGTCTTTACAATGTTTTAATAAAATAGTTCGTCTTTTTAAAGCCCTTTTTAACTGTTTTCTAGTAAATTTATTATCACTTTTAATACGTCGTCTAGAAAAAGATTTAAGTGACTTACAGAAAGACATTTTTTTTTTGGCTGTACAATATCTATTAATATGTTTATTACGACTTCTATATGCTATCTTAGATTGTTTTTTAAAAGCTTTTAAAAAACTAATTCTACGTTTACTTCTTTTTTTTGCATAGGTACAAAATGCTGTTTTACTCATTGATTTTCTTGTTTTTCTATTTTTAGCTCCACCTTTTTTAGTATCACTATCTAGAATTTTTTCTGGTGCTGGTGCAGGAGGAGGATTATATGTTGGTTCATTCTGCTGAAAAGCTAGTTCATCAAAAATCCCTTGATTTTGTGCAGTTAGATTATTTAAGTTAGCACCTTGTGAAGCACTATTTGGACCATCTGGGCCGGCTGGATTAAAAACATCTGTTTGAGGGACTTCTACTTTAGTATATCCATCTGTGCTACTTCCACCACCCATACTATTATTTAATGTAACTTGTTGGTCTTGCCAATTCTCTAAGGCTTTTATACCATTTTGTTGTTGGCTTGTTGCTCCATTCTGGAATCCATATGATAGTCTAGGTTTTGATCCCAGTGTAACTGAAGAACCTAGTATTTGGTTAGTCATTTATTATAATATAAGATAATAATATAAATAAATTTATATATATTATTTAAATGGAACCTTCGCTCTCTCCAGAAGATAGACTTCAATTACAAAAAATGGTAGCAGATAGTGGAGCTACTGACCAAACTGATTTAATTCGCAATGTTAAACATAGTGACCAAATTAGAACGCAAGTCAAAATTTTAGAAGAACTTAAATTACAACATTCCGATTTACTTAAAAATAATAAAAATGATTTTGAGGTTATAGCATTAGAAAAATGTTTCTTTCTTTTTCAACACTATACAGAAATATATAATAAAGTATTAAAAGATGAAATTGATCTCTCTATTCTAGAAAAATTTTTAGATGCTCTAAAAGAAATAGAAGATGGTACATTAAATCAGCATGAAGCATCTGTAAAAGTTGGAAAATTTTTAAAACAATTATATGTAGATAGTGCATTGAAAAAAACAGAAAAAAATGATAAACTTAATTCTATTAGTGAAGATAAAGAAGTAAATCAAGAACCACATTCAATTAGTTGGGTTGAATTTAAAGCTCAACTCAATTATCGTCGATAATTACTTTCTTATTTCTAGGAAGCATAACATTTAAAATTTTTTCTAATTTAGCAATTATATCATTAGGAATAGTTTCTTTACCTTGTTCCCAACGTGCTAATACTTGCTGTGAAATGCCTAGAGATTGTGCAAATTTTACTTGAGTAAACCCTTTTTGTACCCTAGCTTGACTAATTTGCTTATGCAAAGTTGGATCAGAAATTAAGGTATGTTTTTTAGGTTTATTAACATGTGCTGCCTTTTTGACTGGCTTATTAAAAGTGGTAACTTCCCAATCTTGATGTTGCATCTTAAATGAATATACATAATATCTAAAATTTCAATTTTTTCTTTTATCTCAACATTATATATATATGTTGGGGACATTATTAGTTTTTTGTTTAGGGCTTCATTCTAAAATTTCTTTTAGTAGAAGAGGAATTATTCAAAGTTCAATCTTAGCAGGTACAGTTCCTAAAAATAATGATAATACGGAAGAATCTGGGTTGTTACGAGCAGTCAATAATGAAATTTATTACGCTGGACCAATTACTGATCAAGCAATTTTTGCCCTATCCTCAAACATATTAAATTTGCAAAGTGAAAATAATGATTTTATTAATCTACACATGCAAAGTGGAGGCGGATCATTATTACCTACATTAGGATTAGTAGATTTAATTCGTACATCTGATATTCCTATAAATACTTTTGTTAATGGTTACTGTGCCTCTGCGGCATCATTAATTACTGTTGTTGGTACACAACGTTTAATTAATAAATATGGTGTAATCTTAATTCATCAACTTAAAATGGGATTAGAATATGGTAAATATAATGAAATAAAAGATCAAACCGAAAATGCAGAGACTTTAATGAATATAGTCAAAGATATATATCTTGAACATACTAATTTAGATAACGATAACTTAGATTCATTATTAAATCATGATTATTGGTTAAATTCTACAACATCAAAGTCATATGGTTTAGTTGATATTATAATTTAAAACTTATAGATTATCTGTTAATATGTTAACTGATATTCTTTGTGATGATATTTTAGATTTAATATGTAAAAAATGTAAAATTCAATGTCATACATGTCAAAGGAACTTTCATTTTAATTTTTTTCTAAAACAAAAGAAATTTTACTATTGTAGTGAAATATGTTATTATCATATATAGAAAATTGAATAAAATATTCATTTATTAATATAATTAAATGAATATTACAAAAATTAATAAGGTTTATACAGATGGCTCATGTTCGTGTAATGGAAGTCTTAGTGCTAAGGCTGGTATCGGAATATATTTTGGACCTAACGACTCCAGAAATATTTCTAAACCAATTAGTATAAACTATTTTAATAATATAAATAAATTAACAAATAATGTAGCTGAATTATATGCAATTAAAGAAACATTACAATATTTAATTGCATTAACCAATATAGATTCTATATGGGAAATTATTACTGATTCAGAATATGTTATTAAGTGTGCTACTACTTATGGCGAAAAATTATATAACAAACAATGGAAGTCAAAAAAAGAAATCCCAAATTTAGAACTAGTTAAAGAGGTATATGAATTATATAATAATCATAAAATTCATAAATTTATAACATTAAAACATATTTATGCACATACATCAAATACAGATATAGATTCTATTGGAAATAGAGAAGCTGATAAGTTAGCTACTAGTAGCTACCTAGATAATTAATTATTAATTAATTTATAACAATACATACCAGAAAATATAGTATCAAATACAAGTCCTGATATTGAAAAAGATAACAAAATATATTCTATAATGGATTTATCTTTTATTCTTAAAAAGTAAATTGTTAATAATAGAAAATATGGAATAGCTAAAAAATCTGCATAATGACAAAGATTGTCTAATATATAGTTCATATAAATTCAACATATTATAAAATTGAAATTAATATTTAATATCTAATATAGATTATAATGGATACAGTTATTAGCATTCTGAAACCGTATAAATGTAATATTCATAGAGAGAATGATACCATATTTTTTGAAAGCGCTAGTATAGCGTTAACATCTGAAGTTATTAAAAAAATAAATAATGTATGTGAAGAGAAAGAATTAGAATTTGAAAATTTTATAGTTACAGATAGTGAACATGATATTTTAAGTATAGATGCATATACACCATTTTCTATAACTATTGCAAATGAATGCTTAACCTATGACTCTGTAACTGCTGCATTTAATGACTTAACATCTAGATTTAACTTTAAATCAAATGTAGATGTATATTGTAGTTATAAAATTATGTATATACTCAATCTTTTAAAATTTATTCAAAATAAAGAAGCACAAAAGTTACTACTAGAAACCAATTATCCTATAATTTATAAGAATAGTACCGATCTATATTGGGGCATGAGTGTACCTGAATTTAAAGGTTGTAATGTAATGGGTGAAATTTATAATAGTATTAGGAATGATTTATCTAATAATATTACTGCTTAGCAGTACTGACTAAATTATCTTTGCGCATTTTGATATTTATAGGGATTGCGTGTAATAAATGGAGGAATAGTCTTTCCACCCAAAGTCTTTTTCTCTGATAAAGTAAAAATACCTTGACCTTCTGGATCTTCCCAGTCTGCTCCTCGAGGATAACCAACTCCTACTTGAAAACCAGGTGCAATATTTAGATTCCAAGGCCACATATTTCCCCTTAACGATTGCTGGAGCGCCTTGGAGAGTGTCTCGGAGGGCGACCAGCCAATTAGGAAGATGCCTCCTCCTCTCCAATCCTCCCATCCGCCCAATATAGGCTCTAATGTTGATACTGCACCTCTACATCCCTTTTGACCAAAATTTGGCGCTGGTATCGGACGGCGCAAGCCGTGTCCCGAACACCTGACGCGCTTGGCTAATACACTGTTTGCACTATTTGGTACACCATTAGTTCCATAACTTACAGTTAAAATTCCGGGTTTAACTATATTACAACTTGGAGATGTTATAGGATTTAGTGGTTGGGTCGATGTTCTCCACTGTAAACCTGGTAAGGGCTGGCGTGCTTTTGATTGATTGCCTGTAGTATTAATTAATGTACCAGGTGGTTGTTGAGATTTTAACAGACTACAGGTACTAGTTTCAGGCATGAGTGAATCCCCTATTAGATTTTGGTCTGTAGCAGGGGACGATAGCAAGTCTATTGTTTTCTGTGGAATACCAAATGTACTTGGATAACGTCCTTGTGGCACACTTTGGAGCCAATACATGCCTTCGCCGGCTGTTATCCCAATAATTCCTAAAAATGATTTTCCGTCGTTACGCCACGTGTACCCCTGTGTCCGTCTGTAGTTCTCGACGCCGATGAACTCTCCACCAAAACATGTTCCTATTTGACGTTTTAAACGAATATATTCGCCAGCAGAAAATTCAACAGCGCCATTACCATTAGAATTTGCTTTTACCCAATTTACAGAAAGAGGTCCAGTACATTGTTGTGTATTATTTTTCTCACATTCTGGAAAATATTGTGTTTCAACATCATAAGCTGGTACAATAATTTGACCAGTTCCACAACCACATGCTGATGGTTCACTGCAATTAAGGGATTGACTTAAAGCTACTCTAATAGGCGCAACTGGTACTTGTTTTTTAATTCCTCTAAGTCGTCTACTTAACATACCTCGAGTATTAATAACAGTTGTTTTAACTACAGTTTCATCATTGGTACAAACAGCAGCAGGGTGTCCATAAATACCAGGTCCAGTAGGTTTACTTGGGCTAGAACCAATCATTTGTTGTGGGCCAGTTTGTGCACCAGGAGCGAGATTAGTTTCACGACCCATATAGTTACCACGTCGAGTTCCATTTAATGAAAACCCAAATTTGCCATTATTAGATCCGGATACAGGTGCTAATCTAGGATTGCCATTTAAAGTTTTACGTTTCATTATTGCTAAGGACATTATATAATACTAAAATATTATATAATTTAAAAATAGTCTAAAATACACTTCCAAAGCTACCACCACAAGCCTCATTAAAAGGCATTGGTTCAGGATTAGAAAAAGATTCAGCTAATTTAGCATTTTCTTGTTGTAACATAGCATTAATTTGAGGTCCAGCAAAATCATTATTAAAATTATGTTGTTGTGCTTGAGATTGTACAGTATCACGATGTAATTGATGAGTATGTTTACCTTCACTTTCTGCTCCCTGATGACGATGTGGTTGATTTAAATTTATATTACTATTACTTGGGACACCGTATACAGCATCCCGTCCTTGTGGAGCATTTGGTGCTCTTTGATTATTAGCTATAGGTTGTGTAGTTTTAACATTAGGATCATTATTTTTAAGATTAACATTTCCATTATATACATCAACATATCTGTCTATTAATATATTTAATTTTGTACCTAATTTAGTATTCATTGTAAATAGAATTAATAATAAGGGAATAACAAAATTGGTTTCATTAAAGATAGGATAAGGCATTTTACTAAATGTTGGAATATATCTAATTATTTTATTAATAAACCAAATACCAAGTATTATCCATACTAAACTAAATACTATATCAAGAGTAATTTCTAAAGTTCCTTTAGTTTCATCTACCTCAGGAGTAAAATAATTCATACATTTTAAAACAATAAGAACTAAGGGTACAGCTATAAAAGTATATTGAAAAAGATTAGTAAATTGACCTTTATTAGTATCATCAAAATTAAAAACATGTCCAAAAAATCCTAATTTTTTAGTATCTTCTGTAGGTAATTGTCCTTCCATATGATTTATAAAAAGAAATTAAAAATATTAATTGTTATTAATATAATTATGCTAAAAAGTGTATTAGCAAAAATTAAAGAACGAAATGGTAATATTCATGATGAGAATCAATATCTACAATTAATTCAAGATATATTAGAGAATGGTACTATGATAAATGGTCGAAATGGGAACGTAAAAACAGTATTTGGAGCAGCTATGCATTTTAATTTAAATAATAATACTTTACCAGTATTAACAACAAAGAAGGTAGCATTTAAGACTTGTGCTAAAGAGTTATTTTGGTTTATTAAAGGACAGACTGATAATAAAATATTAATAGATCAGAATGTACATATTTGGGATGAAAATGCTTCAGAAGAATTTTTAAAAAGTAGAGGATTAGATAATGAAGTAAATGATTTAGGGCCAATATATGGGCATCAATGGAGATTTTTTAATGCTAAATATGAAAATTGTAGCACAGATTATACTGGTAAAGGTGTAGATCAGTTGCAATATATTATAAATTGTTTAAAAGACCCAAAAGAAAGATACTCTAGAAGATTAATTATGTCTGCATGGAATCCAGAACAATTAGACGAGATGGCCTTACCTCCTTGTCATGTACTAGCTCAATTTAATGTTATAGGAAATAAATTATCGTGCTCTTTATATCAACGTAGTGGTGATGTTGGACTAGGGGTTCCCTTTAATATAGCTTCATATAGTTTATTAACACATATTTTAGCAAAACATTGTAATTTAGAACCAGAAGAATTTGTATATTATTTAGGAAATGCACATATATATGATAATCATATAGAAAGTTTAAAAGAACAAATAGAGAGAATACCATATAAATTTCCGATTATTAATATTAAAGCCCAGTATGAAAGAATAAATGAATATGATATTAAAGATATAGAATTATTAGATTATAATTTTCATCCTCCAATTAAAATGAAAATGCGAAAATAATCGATTTTTAAAGTATATATATTAGAATATATGAGTGGCGCAGCAAGTTTAGCAGCAGCAAAAAGAAGACGTAATCCTCCTGAAATGAATGAACAAGTAACTCCTAAGTTATCTGGATTGGCACCTGATGGTACCAGAACTAATCGACCGACTAATCCAGAAGTACATCCAGCTCAAATCTTACGACAACATGATAGACAAATTTTTATTTTAGAAAGAAAAATAGAATCTTTAGAAGAGGGAGGAGGAAGTGGTGGAGGGAATGGTAGTTCATATAATCCTGAATTAGAAAATTTAGTTGTAAATTCAAATGCTGAAATTAAAATTCTTAAAAATACTATTAGCAAACAGCAAAAAAGTATTCAAGAATTAACTAGTTTAGTAACTAGTTTACGAGCTACAGTTTCTTCTCAAACATCTGATATTTCAGTATTAACTGAACAGCTACAAAGTAAATTAACTACATCAACAGAACCAGATAAAAATACTATTAAATTAGATATATCAGATAGCAAGTAATTAGGTAAAATAAGCAAAAATTATTATATACATGAATTAATGAATATAATAATAACTTTATTTGTATTTGTACTAGTATTATTTTTATATCTACATATATTTTTTCACATTAAAGTTAGTGATGATTTAGAAGTATTTGAAGTATCTAATTTATCTAAAGAAAGACTAGAAGAGGTCTGTGACCTACGTCAACCTGTAACATTTTATCTAAACTTAGACTGTTTTAAAAATTTGTATTTAGATAATGTATTAGAAACCTATTCTGCTTTTGATATTAAATTACGTGATATTTCAGCCCAAAATCTAGATACGGAATTATTTCTTCCAGTAGTTTTACATAAAGCAAATACTGTTTTAAAAGAAAATAAAAATCAACAGTTTTATTCTGAATCAAATAAAGATTTTTTATTAGAGACTAGTCTACATAAAACTTTTTGTGCAAATGATGGATTTTTACGACCTCCAATGCTAATGAACGCATCATATGACTATATATTAGGAGGAATTAATGTAACAACACCCTTTAGATATGATATCTGCTATAGAAATTTCTTTGTTGTTTTAGATGGATCTGTATCAATCAAATTAACTCCTCCAAGAAATAAAAAATATTTATCACCAGAATTAGACTATGATAATTTTGAATTTAGATCCCCAATAAATCCATGGAATGTTCAAGAAAAATATAAAAATGATTTTAATAAATTAAAGTGTTTAGATGTTAATTTAGAAAAAGGGCAAACTATTTTTATTCCTGCCTATTGGTTTTATAGTATAAGGTTTAATTCTTCTAATACAACTATATTGAATTTCAAATATCGAACCTATATGAATAATATGGCTATTTTTCCATATATTTTTAAATACTATTTGCAGAAGCAAAATATAAAACATAATATAGTAAGTAAAATAGAATAATTACATTGATAATACCATAGTATTATATCTTGGTGGAGTTGTAGGTGCATTTGGAAATATACTAGTAGGAGGAGATGGTAGTATTAATGGATTTGTATTAAATTGTGGTGAATTATTGATTTTATAGGTAGGATTAAGATTAAATAATAAATGATCTGTATGAGTTGTAGTGGGTTCATTTGGTAAAAAAGAAGGAACTGGTATAGTTTGATGTTGTATTTTTTTACGTTTAAGACAACAACATTTACTGAATAGATTACCCATATATAATAATTTTATAAATTAATTTATAAAATTGAGTTTATATATTTTATACATTAGTGTTAATAATGAGCTATAAAATATATATGGAAGATGCAAATTATAGTGACTGGATTATAATTGATCAAAAAACTATGCAACAGGCTTCGGTAAATATTAATCCATTAGAAAAAAAATTACTAACAGGAGATACAATTGATGAAGATGGAAATATTTTAGACTCTATAATTAGAAAGCAATCATATTTAGCAGGTATACTAGTTTTAAAAGGTAAGACCTATGGGCGTAGTAAATCCGGTAATGGAAAATTTTATTATAAATGTATTCCCAATGATAAACGGTTACCAGCCTTTTTAATTCCATTTGAAAATAAAGACATTGGATTCAGTAAAGTAATTTTGAATAAATATATATTATTTCGATTTAATAACTGGGATGCAAAGCATCCTTATGGCACTATAGTAAATACAATTGGTAATGTAAGTGATTTAAATGCCTTTTATGATTATCAACTATATTGTAAAGATTTAGTTAAACCATTAAAGACATTTACTTCTGCAGCAAATCAGGCAAATCGTAGAATTGGGAAAGATATGTATAGCAATCTTTTAAAATTTAATATAGAAGATAGACGAGATAGATATATTATTTCAGTGGATCCAGAAAAAAGTACAGATCTAGATGATGCAATTGGGATAACAGACAATATATTAAGTATTTATATTGCAAATGTACCTCTATTATTAGAGTATTTACAACTCTGGGGTTCATTTTCAGAAAGAATATCAACTATTTATTTACCCGATAGAAAATGTCCTATGTTGCCTGTGTTATTATCTGAAAATTTATGCAGTTTATTACAAAATGAAGATAGATTGGCTTTTTGTATTGATATAACGATTTCTGATAATATTATTATTAAAAAAACTATTAAAAATGTTATAATTAATGTAAAAGAAAATTATACCTATGATTCAGAGCGTCTATTAAATAATTCTACATATAAAGAAATACTTAATATCGCAATAGGTCTAAATAAAAATTACAAATATATTAGAGAAATTAATGATAGTCACCATGTTATTGCATATTTAATGTTATTAATGAATGTTTCTTGTGCAGAATTATTGCAAAAATTTAATTGTGGCATATATAGAAGTGTTAAATTACAGGAAAGTAATAAACCAATATCCCAAGATATACCTAATGATGTATATAATACAATTAAGTTATGGCAAACATCAAGTGGTCAATATACTACCTTAAAAGATAATATAGGTCATCAGCTGATTAATAAAGGATTAGATACATATATTCATATTACTTCTCCCATTAGACGATTGGTAGATTTATTAAATATGATCAAATTAATAGAAAAAGTAGAGACTATTAATTTAAGTAAACAATGTTTGGATTTTTATGATCATTGGGAGAATAAATTAGAATATATAAATACTACCATGAGATCAATCCGTAAAGTCCAAACGGATTGTAGTATGTTACATTTATGTATTCATAATAAAGATGTTTTAGATTGCATATATACAGGATATATATTTGATATGATAGCAAAACATAATAATCTAAATCAGTATACTGTTTATATTCCAGATATTAAAATGTTTACTCGTGTTAATATCAAAACTATTTTAGCTAATTTTACCTGTCATAAATTTAAATTATATTTAATTCAAGATGGAATTACTCTTAAACAAAAAATACGAGCAGAATTAATATAATTTCTATATTAATATTATATGACAAAAAATAGAAAAGGCGGAGTTCATCCGATTACTATGAAGAAAAATAAACTAAAAGTTAAAAAAGATAAGACTAGATCAGTAACAAGAAGACAAGTTACACATGAGAATCCAACTTTATTACGAGCTAAACGATATTATGAAAGTGAGAGAAAACAATTTCAGGAAAGAGCTACTAGAAATTTAACAAAAAAAAACATTCGTAAAATACTCGATGATTATAAAAAAATGCCTCCACCAAAGTTTAGAATGTCAGGTACACCTCAGGCATTATCTAGACGAACACAGTTATTAAAATCTGTTACCCCCAAAGTTTTTCAACCTAGTTCACATCAAAGAATGTTCACTACCTTTATTAAAACCGGAGCAACCCCACAAGAAGCGAAAGAAATGATTAGAAAAATGCGTAAAAAATAATTATTGTGAATCAGTTTTATCAGTTTTATATTCCAATGAATATTTTTCTGTATCGTTACCTTTTAAGTAATTAATTTTATTGCATAAAAATCCAAGAGGAGATTTAACATTATTATATATTCTCTCTATAAAATCAATATGGTTAGCCATTTTTTCTGTATTTTTACCAATATTGTTATTTAAAATATCAATAATTTTATCTAACTTCTGATCTATAGTATCAGCTTTTTTAATTAATTGTTCAATTGAACTTTCATTAGTATTCTGCATATATATTTATATACAAAATATATTTAATTTTATTTATTATATATATATTATGAATTATTCTTTTTTTATTTTTGTAAATTTTATAGTATCTTTTATGAGTGATATCTTTTTAAATGATATAGCAAATAAGCAATTATTTAAAACTAGATCTGCTATTCTTTTATCATTACAATCATATTTTAAAGAAAAATCAATTATAATATCTGCTAGTGCAGCAGGTTTAACTGTAATACTTTGTCTAATTATAACATCATTAATCAGTAAATTAATTTTTAATTATTATTTACCAAATAATTTGTATAAATTATTTTCTTTTAATATGTTAGCTTTTATTATTGGTTATATTGCAGATATACTGATTGATCGTTTTGATATTTTTGGTAGATCATTACATAAATATTATCAAATTGCCGGAGCAGGATTTTGGGGAGCATTTGCTTTTATTGTGTCTATCAATGTTAGTTACTTAATTATATATATGTTGTGTAAATTTTTGGAAAAAAATAAAATCTGTTAATTAATTAACATAATACTAATAGAGTAGAGTATGATTGTTAAATATAGAGGGATTGGTTAGTTACTACATATTTCAATGTAAGTTCAGGAATAGTTTTAACTTTTTGTAATAAATTAATATTATTTAGTAATTCACAAATTTTTTCTAGCTCTTTTCCTATATTATTGATTTTAAGAATAGCTTTAATAAATTCTCCGAGAAACAATTCTTTTTCTATTTTAATACTATTAATAATTTCACCACATTGCATTTCATTAGTCGCATTACACCATTTAATAATATAATCAATTAATTCAAAATGTATATCATATTCAGCACCTGTATCTAATTGATATTCATATTCAATATTATAATATTTATCAATTAACAATCCTAGGTGCTTAGCCATAGTTTTTGCCTCAGCATTGATATGCATATCAATCGGGACCGATGATTTTAAATCAGATGGCATAGATATATTTGTGAAACAACTTAGTAGCCCAATTAGTTGAATAATATCTGTATTTATAAATCCATCAAATTTGTCATATAAATCACCAACAACAAGCGGATGAATTTCTTGAATATGCATAGCTACATTACCTTTATTAGTTAAGCCAAATCCATATTCTAGAAAATTATTAAGATTAAGAATTTGTACTATATTGTCTATATTTGTCTGTATATAATTAATTGCATTCATCTTAAAACCTCCATTTTCTTTCTGTTTATTAATAGTATCGTTAAAATTATTAAGATATTTAATATCATCTTTAATTGTAATATGTTCAGATTCAAGGGCAGTAATATCCCTTAGTAATTTTTTCTTTTGTTTATTACTGGTCAGAGAACATTTATTATTAAGATCACTATATTCTTCAAGAATCTTTTTAGGTGTTCTACAAATATTTGGATCATTAAGAGATAGATCAATTATTCTAAGTTTTTCTTCTAGTTCTTTTTCTATATTAACATAGGTATTAATTTCTTTTGTAATATCATTCTGAATAAAACTTTTTTCCATAAATGTGATTAATTCACTATCTATTTGATGAGCTAAACTATGTCCCTGTGCAGAAATAATACTTAAAATTAAATTAAATGAGATTCTAAATTGTGATATTAACATTTTAGGTGGACCAGTTAACATAGCTCTATAAATATTAATATCTGGCATCCTAAATAAATTATTACAATGAATAACATGACCGACTGTATCAATTCCACGTCTTCCTGCACGACCAGCCATTTGTGTGTATTCATGAGAAAGTAAATCTCTCATGCCTGTACCGGAAAATTTATTTAAAGCAGTAAATATTACTGTTTTTGTAGGCATATTAATACCTACTGCAAAAGTTTCAGTGGCAAATAGTAATTTAATATATTTTTTTTCAAAAAGTAATTCAACCATCTCTCTTAAAATAGGCATAATTCCAGCATGATGGATTGCAATACCTTTTTTAAGAAGACTTATAATATTTCTATATTCTTCTAGCATAATATATTCTTTATAATTTTTGAGTCGAGACATTAATATTTTTTCACATTCATGTTCTATTATATTAGGAGTTTTATCATCTTTATCAAATAACGATACATTTATTTCTTTTGCACAATTTTCTACATTTTTACGGGAAAATATAAAACATATAGCAGGTAACATGTTATTACGATTAAGATATAGAATTAATTCATTTAATACAAATTGTCTTTTGATATTTACTTTATTTTTAAATAAATAGTCCAAAATTTTATTAGTTTTATGATAATTATTATCATTAAAAATGTTTCCACTAGAAGCAACTGGTAGTAATTTATTAACTACTTCTTTTAATTTATATTCCATAGGTGTGCCTTTATGACTTTGAATTACTGATGAAGGACATGTACTCCATAAATAATGTGTAAGTGGTACAACTCTTTGATAAGTTGTTGTCATATACAATTGTTTATAATTTTCACTATTTACTCCTTTATTTTTTTCAGTTTCTAACCATTTTGCAAAAATTTCAGGTTTCTCAATTGTTGCTGATAACATTATTAATTGTATTTGTGGAGGTAAAAGTAAAATAGATTGCTCCCAAACAGATCCTCTATCTGTATCACCAATATAGTGGACTTCATCAAAAACTACTGCTCCTAATTCAGATTCTATATCTAAATCAAATTGTAGTTCAATAGGCTTAGAATCAGAATTTCTATTATTGATTTTTTTATTAAAAAGAGTATTTCTTAATATTTCAGTAGTCATTATAAGTACGTCTGCTTCAGGATTATCTTTAATATCTCCTGTTAAAATACCAAAAGATATATTTGGAAATTTTTGTTTAAAATCATATAATTTTTGATTACATAAAGCTTTGATGGGACCGGTATAAATAACTTTTTTGCCTTTAGATTTAAAATATTCGATCGCAAATTCAGCAGGTAATGTCTTGCCACTACCAGTATGAGCAGTTATTAGACTATGATGTCCATTAATAATTGCATAAATAGCCCATTTTTGAAAATCACTTAAAGGATAAGGATATTTATTAAAATATTCTGTATATTTTTGATCAGAGTCTACAAAAGATTGCGTACAGTGAATCACCATAAGTGCTATCTATTAAATAATAGATAGTATTTATTTCAATTTTTACTTTTAGTTTTAATCATTTTCTTTTTTTAGATTTTTTATTTTTAGATGTTCTCTTTTTAGACTTTTTTCCTCCAATAGCTTGTGTCCAATGGTCAAATTTATAAGTACATTCTGGATAATTAAATCTAGCAGATTTAATTCGTTCGTTACTAGATTCACCATAATCAATTATATATATATTATTATTGCTATCTAGTAAAATATTGTCAGGTGTAGTTAAATCATTATGGTAGAGATTATTTCGTGCTAAACAATCGTCTATATTTTGAACTTTTTTAATTATTTGGTGACAATTTGGTGAATCTAATAAAGATTGCAGTGTTTTAAGATGACCTAAATTATTATATAAAATATAAAAAATCTTATGATCATTATGATAGGGCGCGGTAACAAAGCCATAACTTTTAATTTTGGATGTACTATATGAGCAATTTTTTTGTAATCTAGGATTTTCTGCTTTTAATTGAAAATAAACTTCACTTAAAATTTTAGACAAACTAATATTTGTTAAATTTCTGGTTTCTTCAGTTATAAAACCGTTATCATATACAATTGGCATTAAAAAAAGTTTAATAAAATTATTTTCTGAAGGAAAGTCCTTTTTTCCTGTTAAATATTTTAATTTAATCTTTGAAGATAGTAATCCTACTGATGCGGGATACTCGTTAAATCTAGGCTTAGTTTTAGTTTTTGAAACATTATATTCAGTAGAAAAAATATTACCTGTAGGTCCTATAATAAAGTCTAATTGATGTGGAGTTTTATCTGTCCTGTTTTCATATATTTCTGTTAATGCATTTTCTGGAATAAATTTACTCTGTTCTTCTAAATTAATTGTCATATTTAAGGTTATTATAGGTGTTTGATCATCTTCACTATCATCTGTATCATAACTAGAACCTTCGCTTGATTCGTTGGGAGCTAATATTTGCATAGGACGTAAAGGTGCTCCTGCTCTTTTAATTGTTTTATTCCGCATTATATATTATAAGTATTAATTTTTACCAACAAAATGAAGTATTTAAATATCCAGTTGGTTTTGCAGATTTAATAGCACGAATTCTTAGCATAGTATAGCGAGATAATTGAGGAGCAAATTGACTTAATTTTCCATGTAGTTGATTAATTGTGTAATCTTCTGGAACAATTAAACGATGTTGTGTAATAAATTTTCCATTTTTTAAATTTGGTACGCGAGCATGTACATATATATTATTATTAATAATATCATTATTTTCCAAAATAGTAGGTAAATAACTCATAATTAAATCTGCTATATCATTTCCAAAACAATTTGATAGTGCTATTTTTTTACACTCTAAATATTGTTTAAACATACTAAAAATATTTTTCATATTAGTATGCCGATTAATATAAAATTCATATATATTACATTCTTGATTTTTGTCATAATATACAATACGAACTGGCCATTTATCTTTATACATCTTTGCCCAATGCTCTGGATACCTTAAACGAATCATTTCTTGATAATTATAGAGATCTCCATTGCTAATTGATTTATTATAACTAAATTTATTCAAAATAAATAAACGGTTAAGGTCTTTGACCTCTTCTAAATCAAGGATAGTCATTTACTATTTAATATATACTTTAAATAGTAAAGTATATAAAAATCAATTTTTTAACTTTTATCTAGTTTTTCTTTTCTTTGATTTTTTAGCTTTTCTAGCTTTTCTAGCTTTTCTAGCTTTTCTAGATTTTTTTCCTCCCTTATTCAGTGCATCATTTATTGTTGCTAATTCTTGTACTGCCTCTAGATAGCCAGGTCCCCCTGGGAATCCGGTCTCTGGATTTGGAGGAGCATTTGTTCTTATAACAGAACGCTCTAATGCATCGAGCGCTGCTGGTCTAATAGCTGTTAAAGTTCTTATTGTTTGCCATCCAATAGTTCGCCCATTGAGTTTTTTAATTTGTACATTATTTACGCCCACAAGAAGTTGTTGATTCGCGCCAGCTTGATCTCTTAAATTAAATCTAGGTGTACCTTGTATAACTGTTGGCTCTCCCCCAAATAATCCTTGTTGTATTATTTGATGTGTGTCATAATCAACAACAGTATAAGTACCGGGAGGGGTTGACCATGGATTCCATGTTCCAGGTGGTGCTACATATGGAAGTATCTCAATAATAGTTTCCCTAGGTAATGTATATCTCTGAGGATTAGTATTTGGAACAGCTATTAATCCGGGTTGAGCCATAAATACATTAGCAAACTCAGTACCCGATAGTATACCACGAGGAATACTCATTATATATAAACTGTAGATAATAATTAAAACTTACGTAGTTATAATATATAATATGACATATATCATATCGAATAAATATGAAATAATAGAAAAGATTGGAGAAGGTTCATTTGGTAAAGTTTTCAAAGGTAAAAATATTAGAACAAACGAATCAATCGCTATTAAAATTCAATTTAAAACAATAGTAAATGTATTACAACACGAGGCTAAAATTTATAGACAACTAGTAGATGTAAGTGGTGTCCCATTACTTAAAAATTACGGATGTGAAAATGGATTTCATTATCTAATAGTGGATTTATTAAGTAAATCATTAGATCAATTAGATTTATCACATAGTGATGTAATTAAATACTTGATTGCTAGTATTGATATTTTAGAAAATATTCATAATAAATCTATAATTCATCGAGATATTAAACCAGATAATTTGTTAATTAAATATAATAATAACTATCCTGAATTATATATCATTGATTTTGGTTTATCAAAATTATATCAAGATGTAAATAGAAAACATATAGATTTTAAAAAAGATAAAAAAATTATAGGAACAGTAAAATATAGTAGTATTAATATACATAATGGTAATGAAAGTAGTAGGAGAGATGATATAGAATCATTATGTTATACGTTTATCTCTCTCTATGGAAAAACTTTACCATGGTCTGAATTATGTAATAGATTAATTCATGAGGATAATAAGGAAATAGAAGATAATATTAAAAAAATTAAGGAAAATTCAATTGATTGGTTGAGAGATATACCAGGAGAATTTGCAACTATGTTATTGTATGCCCAAAATATTTCATTTACTGAAAAACCAAATTATAGGTATTTAAGAAATCTTTTTATAAATTTAAATAGTCTAATACTATAATATATGGGTTGTACAAGTTCAGTACCAGTAAGTGTGTTAGATGAGATTCGTGAGATTGAACATGCTGCATATCCACAAAAAAAATATAAGATAAATAATGGTAAGTTTAAAAAAGATAGTTATACAATCTATTCTATAAAACAATATAATTAGAATTACTTATTCATTGTAACTGCCCATCTTAACCCGCAGCAACCACAGCAAACTTCCGATTCAAAAATTTTAATTTTATTAAGAATTATATTATTTTCTTTTTTAAGTTTTTCTATTTCTTTTTTTAATTGTAGATTTTCTTCATCTAAGGTAATTATCGTCTTATTATCTATTTTTTTATTAATAGGTGAAGGCGGTTTACCATATAATCTATTATCCATATAGTAATATAGTATAATTAGTAGTTATACTATTAATTATAATAATTAATAAGTCTAATATGTTGGGGTCTATATATATAATCTTTTTGCATATATTTTTCATTATAAATATTCAAATAATTAGTTAAGGCTGTCCATAAATTAGTATAAATTTCAGACCAATTATCTTGTAATATTATATTTTCACCATTGTTATCAAACAATTGAGATTCGCGAATTTGAAGATTAAATAAATTCCATATTTTGGAAGATAAATTATCAAGAATTTTGTCATATTCATAAGTTGTAATAGAATTATATTTGGAATAAAGATTATAGATGTATATGAATTTTTCATAATAGCTTAAACGATCTGGAGTCGAGTTAATCCATTTAGGAATAGCCTCTACTTTTTTACATAAGATATTTGTAATAGATTTATTATATAAATTTAAATAATGAGCTTCTCTCATATGTAATAAAATAATTGTTTGAATTTCTCGGGGAAGAGGTTTAAAAATTATATTGATCTTTTGTCGAGTTTTATATCCTTTATAACATTTTTGAATATAAGTTACTTTTTCATTATATATAATTTTAGCATGTACATGACAGTACCGTTTACTTTCTAAATAAAATGTAGCTTTTAATTTACAGACCAAATTATTACGAGTAAAGCATTGGCAACGATTTGAGGGCATAATATCTGTAAGTAAAATTGTTTAACAATGGCTTTCAATTTTTTAGAAACATAAGAGTATTATTAGCTACTACAAATCTTATTTTGTTTCTAAAAACAATTTAAAAAGACCTTACTTTATAATGTATACAATGTCGTCACAGGAAACACATGATGTTTCAACCCAGCATGTTGCAGAATGCTCTACATCTGGTCGAGTAAAATGGTTTAATAATAAGGCAGGTTATGGTTTTATCACTGTAACATCTAAGGAGCATAACGGTGAAGATGTTTTTGTACATCATACCGCTATTCAAGTAAAACAGGAACAGTATAGATATCTTGTGCAGGGAGAATATGTTAATTTTAAACTTTGTGAGGTAGAAGATGCTCAGCATAAGTGGCAGGCGGGAGATGTTCATGGTATTGATAATGGAAAGCTAATGTGTGAGACTCGACTAGAATCTCGTGAGAATAGAACAAATCGGCGTGAAGTATCTGGCGAGAGTGATGCAGTACGTCGGCGTTCAGCAACCGGTGAAGGTGAGCGCTATCGCGTTCGAACACCGCGTGGTCCACGTGAAGGTGAAGAGTGGATGCTAGTTCGAACTCGGCGGCCTGGTCAGCATGCGCGAGCACCAATGAGTCAGCCTTCTGGACAAGAGACACTACGTGGCCGAACAAATGACAAGAAGTATCGCGATGACGGCAATTAAAAATAAATGTTTATACTAACTTTATATAAAGATAATATAAACAAATAAGTTATGGAGAATGAAATAATTATTTTGATTAATTTAATGAATGAATGCATAAATGATTTTGAAGAAGATATTAAGATATTAAGAAAAAAATTACAGAAGTGTTATGATGAGAGGAACAATAAGACCAAGTACAATGATACTAACAATAAAGATAATAATTTGAACTCTTTTATCAGGAGGAGTGGTTGATGTATTGGGTCTATTAGAGTAAGTTGGTACTAATAAAAGATTTTGGGATATATCATTATCAATTGGAACAATATATTCAGCACAAAAAGAATTATATTGATTACATAATATACAGGTAGGTTTTTTAGCGTGTTTTGAATACCAATCTTCTAAACATATTAAATGAACTTTATTTTTACAGCATTCAAGTATTAATGTTGGATCAGTATCATATATTATTTCTAAACAAATAGGACATTCCAAATAATTATTTGATATGTCTATTGTGTCTACTTTATTAGTGATCATCAATATAATATAATAAGAATTTTTAAACTAATATAAAAATATAATTTAATAATATAATGTCTCTCATGAATGAATGTAATACTTGTTCATTTTGTAAAAAACGTTTAAAACTAATTAATTTTTCATGTTCATGTAAAGGCGTTTTTTGTAATAAACATAGATTTCCAGAGACACATGATTGTTCTTTTAATTTTTTAGAAAAAGCAAAAGAACAATTAATTAAAAACAATCCAGAAATAAAACCTGTTAAAATCAAGTCATTTTAATTACTTGACTAAAAATAAATAAAAATAAAAATTGAAAATTTTTGCCTCTATGTAAAAAATATACAGATACTATGGAAGTTATTGTTAGTCATTCAGAGCAACAGATGTTTGAGTTTCTAGCAAGACAAATAATCGATACTTTAAGCAAACAATATAATTTTGACAGCAATGAAGCAATGTCAAAATTATCTTTAACAAAACCAAGAAAGGATCTTGATACAGTAGTAACAAAAAGAAGCAATATTCCAATTCCATTTTGTGGCGTAATTCAAGAGAATTGTTGTTATGGCATTAGACTAAATCATGGACTATATACCCAATGTACAAATAATCCATCCGATTATTCGAATACACATCAATTGTGTAGTACTTGTG
>CEUJ01015451.1_pt1 | contig 26164 bp, 28 predicted proteins | sample 361531 | NCBI WGS metagenome assembly CEUJ01 (sample SAMEA2622842, study PRJEB7988) | marine metagenome | biome: marine biome (ENVO:00000447); feature: marine epipelagic mixed layer (ENVO:xxxxxxxxx); material: "saline water (ENVO:00002010), including plankton (ENVO:xxxxxxxx)" | depth 140 m | reverse complement strand
AATTTGTCTGAAATTACACCTGCTAAGTTGGGGTTCAATATTCTGACTCCATCTCCAATTAAAATGGAAAAAGGGACCTTAATAGATTATACTATTAAACTGGCTGGCATTCCTTTGCGTTGGAGGTCGCTAATTACTGAGTATGATCCCCCTAAAAAATTTGTTGATGAGCAATTAAATGGTCCTTATTCGTATTGGCACCATACCCATTCGTTTAGAGCTGTTAATTCTGGAGTTGAAATGAATGACGTTGTCCGATACGCCATTCCCATGGGTATCATTGGAAGATTCATGCATGCAATTTGGATAAAGAGAGATTTAAATAAAATTTTCAATCATAGAAAGCAAGTAATTGATAACTTGCTTGCTGCAGAAAACAAATAAATATCATCTAAGGAAATAAGATAATGAAAGTAGCACTTTTTGGGGGAACAGGATTTGTTGGTTCATATATTATTGATGAATTAATAAAAAGTAATCACAAGCCTAAGCTTTTGGTTCGTGAGGGTTCAGAAAAGAAATTGCTGCAGGCTGACAGTTGCGAGGTTATCCCTGGGAATCTTGGAGATGCTAAAGCACTTAAAAAGACAATCTCTAAGGCTGATGTTGTTATATACAGTATCGGTCTTGTAAGAGAATTTCCCCGCAAAGGTATAACATTTCAAGAAACGCAATTCGATGGAGTAAAACAAACTGTAGATATTGCTATAGAATGTGGTATAAAAAAATATGTTCTTGTCAGCGCTAACGGGGCAAAACTTGATGGTACAAAGTATCAAAGTACAAAATATCTTGCTGAAGAATATCTTAAACACTCTGATTTGAATTGGACAATTTTTAGACCTTCACTTTGCTTTGGAGATCCTAGAGGTGGTGGTAGACCAGAATTTTGCACCCAGCTAAAAAGGGACATGTTAAATCTTCCCATACCATCTCCAAACTTCCATACTGGATTGATGCCATTGAACGCTGGAAAATTTGCCTTATCACCTGTTCACATTAAAAATGTTGCTGAATTCGTTGTAAAGTCAATAGAAATGGAATCTGCTAAAAATAAAACGTTTCCACTTGGCGGAGAGGCTTACTATTGGAAAGATCTTGTTCAGACAATGGCAGCTTCTTATGGTAAGAAAAAATGGATGGTTCCAGCACCTGCGTTTGGAGTAAAAATGCTGGCTTTTTTCTTTGAGAGGTTTTCATGGTTCCCAATAACTCGCGATCAAGTTACAATGTTGGTTGAGAGCAATGTTTGTGAATCAAAAGAACATTTTGACTCCTTTGACATTAAACCAATACCATACAACACAGAAACTTTAAGCTATTTAAGAAATTAATATTTTATAAGTTTTATGAAATTAATTGCTTTTTTTTCGTTAAGCCTCTTGACCTATTCAGGTCTATCTATTTTTTCTGGTAAACAGAAGATAGAACTAAAGATTGGTGATAAGGCTCCAAGCTTTAACCTGAAAGATCAAAACAAAACAGTTCACAGGCTTTCAGATTACCTTGGGAAAAAAGTTGTATTGTACTATTTCCCAAAAGCAGATACACCCGGATGAACGATTCAGGCTTGCGGGTTCCGCGATGACTACGATAAATATCTCAAATCAAATATTGTTGTTTTTGGAATAAGTTACGATTCTCCAAGAGCGCTTAAAAAATTTAAAGAAAAATGGAAGCTTCCTTTCAATTTGTTGTCAGATTCAAAGAAAGATGTAGCTGTAAAATATGGAGCAAATACGCCCCTATGGACAAAAAGAATAACTTTCGTTATCAATGAAAAAGGTTATATTGAAAAAATATATAGGAAGATTAATGTTAACACACATGCGGAGAAAATTTTAAGTGAGATCAATTAAAATTTATTTTATTTCCATTATGCTTGGAATTGGAGTTGTCTCATCACAGCAGAACTCTTACCAAGTTTATGGATTTATCACTGACAGTACATCTGGTGAAGCCTTGATTGGGGCGAATGTTTTCATACGTGAGACAGGACAAGGAATGGCTACTGATAATAATGGATATTACGTGTTATCCGGAATTCAGTCTGAGGTAGTTGAGCTAGTCGTATCATATGTTGGCTACCAGCAATACTACCAACCTTTAAATTTTATGAGTCAAAATTCACAGAATATAAACGTTGCTCTGAAGCCTGAAACTATTGAACTAATGCAGGTTGACGTAACTGCGGAAGAAATTGAAAGACTTAACCGTATTGAGCCTAGCAGGGTAAACTTGTCTCCAAGAATATTGAAGGCACAGCCATCGCTTGCTGAGCCTGATATTTTTAGAACCATTCAGTCTTTACCTGGAGTACTTACTACATCAGAGTTTAGCACAGGTCTCGTAATAAGAGGTGGAAATACTGATCAAAATTTGATTTTGCTTGATGGTATAACAGTATACAATCCTTCACATCTTGGAGGTTTATTTTCAAATTTTATTGTGGATGCTGTCAAAGATGCTGAGCTAATCAAAGGAGGATATAATGCTGAATATGGGGGCCGTTTGTCTGCGGTCCTAGATATTAGAAGTCGAGAGGGTAATCGCAACAAGTTTGAGGGAAGCAGTAGCGTCTCGCTTTTGACAGCACAGACGACACTTGAAGGACCATTTTTGAATGGTGCATGGTTGCTTGCAGGAAGGCGGACATATTTTGATAAGGTATTACCTTACGTAACGGATAGTTTTGATTTGCCATATTATTTTTACGATTTACAAGGTCATGTCTTTACGGACCTCAATGAAAAAGATAGAATTTCACTAAGTTTTTATCGTGGAGTAGATGATTTAGAATTTCAAGATCTTGATCTTGATTCTGATTGGGGCAACAAAACAATTAGTCTTGCATACAGAAGAGTGTTTAATGAAAAAATTATAGGAAACTTTCTTGCAGCTAACAGCCATTTTTATACACGATTTGGTCTTGGGGGTGAAGCAGGTATTCAGGAATATAATCCACTCACCGATCAAACTATCTCTGGTGATTTGGCTTACTTTTACAATCAAGATCTCAACGTGTTCTTTGGTGCTCAAGCAAAGAGTTTAAATATTAGATATGATTCAAAATTTAATGACAGAATTTTGTTTAACTCGAAAACCACTCCTTTTGAAACTGCTGTTTACACGAAAATTAAATGGAAACCAAACTCTAAGTTTATTATAGAGCCTGGCGTAAGACTTATCACCTTCTCCTCACATAGTGATGGTGTGTATCCTGATTTGAGATTAAGCTCTAAGTTTATAATAGATGAAAGTCGTTTTATCAATTTTGCTGTCGGCAATTATCACCAATTTATTTCAACATTTCAAGATGATTTTAACGCAAATATATTAGACAGTTGGTTTGCTATTGATGACAAAGGCGACCCTTCGAAAGCAACTCAAGCTGTCGTTGGTTATGAGCAGTATTTTAGCAGTGGGCTTAAATTTCAAGTAGAGGGGTACTATAAGAAGATAACAGGAATGCTTACCTATGAGGAATCAAGAGCTACAACTGATGGTAGCTTTCAAAGTGAAAGCATATTAGACCTCCTTACCCAAGCTGATGGTTACGCATATGGCGCAGAGCTTTTCTTTCAAAAATCATCAGGAAAACTTAGCGGTTGGGCTGGATATTCTTGGTCTGTGAGTAGAAAAATGATGAATGGAAAAGAATATTTTACTAATTGGGACAGATCTCATGTAATCAACGTTCTTGCAAATTATCAATCCAGTCCAAAATGGGAGTACAATCTCAAATTCACTCTCCAGAGCGGACAGGCGTTTACACCAATCAATGGTTATTTTTTGCAGAATTTGCCTGGTGATTCACAGCAAAATTACAGGACAATTCCTGCTACCCGTAACGGTGGAAGATACCCCTCGTATCATCGACTTGACCTTGGAGCTGTTCGTCACTTTGATTTCAAAGGTCGAAAGTTTGATTTGTTTATGCAAGTAATCAATGCATACAATCGTAAGAATGTTTTTACTTACACCTATCCTCTTGGAAACACTTTTAATGGTATTGATGATGATGGAGATTGGGAACAAAAAAAACATGATAAGAATGGCAATCGCAGACCAGACAGAGGAGAGCCAAATGTTGACGAGGATGATGAAGGCAGAATCCAAAGAAAGCCGGTTAGTTTGTTTCCAATAATACCTACCATTGGAATTACGTGGAACTTCTAATGAGGCATACTTTTTTACTAGCATTCGCTATTTTCATTGGATTCATTTCGTGCGATACTTTTAACGATCCAGAGTCTCCTTATGAGGAGAAAATTGTTATATTTGGTAATATTTCTGGAGACTTACCTATGATTGATGATACAATATTCGTCTCTCGATCTGCGTCACTAGATGAAAAAATAGATGCTGAGGCCCTTTGGATAAGCGATGCGAAGGTGACAATTTCTGGTAATGGCTCTGATTATGAAGCCTCTCCAGTGCCAAATAGACCTGGTAGGTATCAAACTCATAAATCAGCAATTTTTACAGCAGGAGAAAGCTACACCTTGAGAGTTGAAACTGGTGGTCAAACCCTGACGTCTAAAACAACCATTCCTAAATCCCTCAAAATCGATTCCAATACCACTTTGAAAGAGTATACCTGCAATGACGGAAACACATTGCCAATTAAAGTTATCAAAACCGATAATGTTGACTACGATGGTAATCCAATCCCCAGTCGAATTGATACCATTGAGTACAATTACGGAGAGTGCTTTACAGGAAGCTTCGCTTCTTACCCAATGTTTGCATTGGATTTTGAAATTGACGAATCCTCAAAATTAGTGCGTACACTGACAATGGGTCTGGACGCAGATGTTTTAGGATTAGAACCTGGAACTGATAACGATTTTTATGATTATAATTGGAATGGTAAGCGTGACTCAACCTTTATAAATCTAATTTATGATACCAGTTTTGTAAATGTTATTTGGAAAGGACCTTACCTTAGAGATGAAAACAACAACCCCTCTAGGGAGAACCCTTTTGTTTGGTCTATTGAAAGAGGACCAATAAGAATGAGTTGGCTATATTTTAATTATTATGGATTACAACTTATAACGGTACAAGCTACAGATATAAATTTCTATAATTACTTACAAGGTGATCCTTTAGAAAACAACATTTACACTTTGCCTGGATCAAACATTGAAGGTGGGTATGGGCTATTCTCATCGCATACCTATGAAAAATTTTACGTTTACCTGAAGAAAGGCAAGGAATACTAAGCTATTTAACTCCTACCCCATGCTCCCAAACGAGATTGCCGCCAATGCTTGCTGTATAAAATATTGCTACAACAATAGCAATTAATATAATTTGAGCCACTCTATCAATTCGCTTATCATCCATCTTTTTAAAATATAAATACAACCAAAAAATAAAAAAAATCACGGTTACCCAAGTAATTATATTGCCAAAAAGACGATGATTTTCAAGCATATTCACAACTTCCATTGAATTATCCTTAGCAATTGCCTTTACGTATTCAGACTGTCCAGTAATTGAAGCAATTAATAAGGAGATTGAAGATAATCCAGTAAGCCAAAGGCCAACTATTCTACAAATCCAATTTGGCCTTATCAAATGTACTGTCTGCAAAATTAAAGCAGCTACTAGGAACCCAATAGGAAAATGAACAAAAAAGGGGTGAAGGGGATAATACATAATTAAGAATTAACTCTTAAAAAAAGTAGCCCGTAGGGGAATCGAACCCCTGTTGCAGGAATGAAAATCCTGAGTCCTAACCACTAGACGAACGGGCCAACATCAAATAACGAACGCAAAATTATAAGACTTATTACTTAATGACCAAGTGATAAATGTTAATTTTCAGAAATATCTAAAATATCAAGTAATTCACCATTTTGATGAAGTTCCATTGCGATATCTGCGCCACCAATAAGCTTTCCTTTAACAAAAAGCTGGGGTATTGTTGGCCATCCAGATTGTTCTGACAGTTTCACTCGAATTTCTGGATCAGCCAATACATTTACATCTTTGTAATCAACGCCGTAATGATTTAAAATTTGAACTACTTGGTTCGAAAATCCACACATAGGCATATCTTTCGTACCTTTCATAAATAAAATAATGGGGTTCTCATTAATATCAGATTTTATTTGCTCACTCAGATTCACATTAGGTTCCTTTGTTTTTTTCTTTCCATTGTTTTTTTGAAAACGTTTTTATCTCTAATGCATGAATTTCATTAGTCATGTAAGACCCAACGGCTTTGTAAACCATTTGATGTTGTTCTATTAAAGACAAACTTTCAAAGCTATCGCTGATTACTACAGCACTAAAATGATCATTGGTACCAGTTGTATCAATCACTTCAGCCGTTGAACCAGCAATACCGTTTTGTATTAATTCTCGTACTTTATCTGCATTCATTTTTTAGTAACTTTAAAGTATTCAACTTTCATGTATAGTTAAAATTTAATATGTTGAAATAACTAATTAAATATTTTTAAAATAAAGAAAAGATTATAAAATGAGAATATTTTCATGGAACGTAAATGGTGTACGCGCAATTGAAAAAAAGGGATTCTTAGAGTGGATAGACGAAGAAGATCCTGATATTATCTGCATACAAGAAACCAAGGCTAAGATTGAACAACTAGGATCATCATTAATTGAAGATCACGGTTATCATACTTATTGGCACTCAGCTGAGCGTCCAGGTTATAGTGGAGTAGCAACGTTTTCAAAAAATGAACCTTTTTTTGTGCAAGAAGGCTTGGGCATAGATCGGTTTGATAAAGAAGGGAGGGTTCTTATAACTGAGCATGCTAATTTTCTTCTTTTCAATATTTATTTTCCAAATGGCCAAAAAGACGACACCAGACTTAAATATAAGCTAGATTTTTATGATTCTCTATTGCCCATTATTAATGATCATGTTGAGAATGGGTCTAACGTCATTGTGACTGGGGATTGGAATACAGCTCATTTTCCAATAGACTTAGCTAGGCCAAAAGACAATGTTAAAACTTCAGGCTTTATGCCAATTGAACGTGAAAAGTTAGATGATTATGTTGCATCAGGATGGATTGATACATTTCGCCATTTCCATGATGAGCCAGATAGATATACATGGTGGACCTATCGCTTTGGTGCTAGACAAAGAAATATTGGATGGCGCATAGATTATTTTTTTGTAAATGATGGCTTTATTAATAATATAGAAGATGCAGATATACATGAAACCGTAATGGGCTCTGATCATTGTCCCGTATCTATTACCATAAATTCAGATAGCATTTAATTATCTAAATCATTAAATCTACGGCTATTGCATCCGCAAAGCGCATTCCATTAGACTTAAGGGAAAAGTATTTATCGGTTTTGCAAAAAAATTGACCCCATTTGGACTCGTTTTTTTTAATATTCATCTTAAGTTGATCTAAATGAGATTTAGGTATTTTATTTAAATCAACACCTTCAGCCATTCGAATTCCAAATCCAAGAATTTCATTTGTAATATTTTTTTTCGTCAACTTCTCTTCAAAGCTTATTGGAAGTTTTTTATTTAAAAGTGATTCAACATATCCATCTATGCTTCTAACATTTGAATATCTTGTTTTACCATCAAAACCATGCGCTGAAGGGCCAAAGGCAAGGTAAGGATCAATTCTCCAATAATGAAGATTGTGAACACATTCTCTATCAATCTTTGACCAATTTGAGACTTCATAATGACTGTAATTATTGTCTGCCAAAAAATTTTGAGTATAATCATAAAATTGAAAACTGTCGTCATCCTGAGGCATGCTGACCTTGCCTTTTGAGACAAGTCCGTAAAGCTCAGTACCTTTCTCTACAGTTAAAGAATAGCATGATAAATGATCTGGTTCAATGTTAACCATTTCGTTTAAATCATTCTTCCAGCTTGCAAATGACTGTTCTGGTATATTAAAAATCAAATCGCAATTGATATTTTCAAACCCTGCTTGTCTGGCGTTATCGTAGGTTTCAAAAATCTGTTTTGGCTCATGGGGTCTTGATAAAAATTTTAATAAATCAGGATTTAAAGACTGCGCCCCTAGCGACAGCCTATTAAAACCTATATTTTGGAATGCATTAAGACTCTCAAGGGATGCTTCCCCAGGATTTGCCTCGATTGTTATTTCACTTACTTGCTTTAAATCAACGAACGAGGCGATCAATTCAAAGAGTTTTTCCATCAAACCAGGATCTATTAAACTCGGAGTACCTCCACCAACAAAAATTGAATCAATACTATCTATAAGCGGTTTTTGTCTATAAAGTTTTATTTCGCTAAATAACGCTTTAAAAAAGTCAGGAATTGCATCTTCGCGGTTTGCAACAGAATAAAAATCGCAGTACATGCATTTTATACTGCAAAAAGGGATATGAATATATAGACCAGACAAAAATTATTTATTTATCTGCTAGGCTATTTATATCATCACGAATGAGGATTAAAATTGCTGATTGAGGAACAATTAAAAAGTCATCGTTTTCAATTTTAATTTCAATAGAGGCTTTATTTAGAAAAAGAGCAATATCTCCAATGTCAGCTTGAGTCGGAATATATTTAACCGAAGAATTGTCATTGCTTGACCAGGGCTCATCTATATTGTCCTCAGGGTTTCCCAATGGAATTCCAGGGCCAACCTCAACAATTACACCGCTTAGAATTTCTTGCTTTTCAATAACGCTTGGCGGGAGATAGAGTCCTGCTTTCGACTTTTTTTCACCCTTATCTGGCTTTATTAGTACGCGGTCACCTACCACTAAAATTTGTTTATTTTTGCTTCGCACAGTAAAAAATTAGCAATTTTTAACTGTTAGTTCAAGCAAGAGAAAATCTTGAATATTGAATTAGGAGAAGCGAAATTCAGTTTATGAAACTAAAAATAAAGCTAGCAAGTTCTAAAAACGATCTCGAAAATGTACTTAAAATTAGAAAGCGTGTTTTTATTAAGGAGCAGCAAATTCCTACATCAATTGAAATTGATGAAAATGAAAATAAATCATTCTATATCCTTGCTTATTTTGAATCACAGCCGGTAGGAACAGCGCGCTGGAGAGATTCTGGTGAAGGTATCAAGCTTGAAAGATTTGCAGTTTTAAAGCAATTTAGAAAAAAAGGAATAGGTAGCGCCCTAACAGATTTTATTATCGATCACGTCCCTAAAGAAAGAAAGATATATTTAAACAGTCAGCATTCTGCAATTGGTTTTTATAAAAAGCTTGGATTTGTTGCAGAGGGCCCCACTTTTAAAGAGGCTGATATTACCCATCAAAAAATGATATATTATAGAAAATCATTCAAGAAAGCGTAAACTAAACTAGTCATTTATCTCTTATATTCTTTTCCATAACATCGATTTAAAAGCCGAAAATATTCAATGCAAAAACTAGTATATAAAAGAATGGGACAACTCATGATGGCTTATTGGCCATATATTATACTGTCGTCTTTGTCTGCTATAATTTTTGTACTGCTCAATGGCTTGTCTATTTGGCTTACCGCAACTCTTATTAATAACATACTTTTAGATTTTGATTCAATTTTGCAATCTCAATCTGAATGGTCAGCTAGGGAAGCTTTAACCCCAAACGAAGCTCTGAAGTATTGGACCAATGTTGCAATATTAAGAGATACACCCTCAGAGTCATTAAAAGTTTTATGTTTGACAATACTTGGAGTTTTCTTCGTTAAGAATATTTTTCTGTACTTAAAAAATATCTTATTGTATATGGTTCAATTAAATATCGTCAAAGACATTAGGGACAAGCTGTACAATCATATTCAAAAACTTTCGCTAGGGTACTTTAATAAAGAAAAAAGTGGTACTATAACTTCTGTTATTATTAATGATGTTGAACAACTTCAGGGAGCCTTATCAGTTGCCTTCCAAAAGCTTTTTGTCGAACCAATAAATATTCTAACATTTGCCACTCTTCTTTTCATTATTAGTTGGAAATTAGCCTTGATTGCTATTGTCATAATACCTTTAGCTGGTGTGGCAATAATTACAATAGGAAAAAGTATCCGTAGAAAATCTAGAAGAACACAAAAGAAGATAGCTGAAATTATGCAAATACTAAGCGAAAATTTATCTTCAATTAGAATAGTAAAAGCTTTTGTAAATGAAAAAGAGGAAATAAAAAAATTCTCAAGAGAAACCACAAATTATTTATCCCTTCATCTCAAAAGAGCAAGACTTGATCTTATTGCAGCGCCAATAACAGAAAGCTTTGGAGTTATTATTGGTGTAGTCTTGCTTTGGTATGGAGGTTCTGAGGTGATTTTACAGAGAGGGTTAATTGCTGAAGACTTCATTCGTTTCATATTAATATTATTTTCCATTCTAGGCCCAATCAAACAACTTAGTAACGTCAACATAAGAATTCAAGCTGGGGCTGCATCAGCCGAAAGAATATTTAACCTTCTTGACACGGAGCCTCAAATAGTAGAAATAAATAATCCTACCAAACTCCAGAATTTCAAAAATGAAGTAGTATTCAAGAATGTCAACTTTGAATACTTTGCGGGAGATGGACCCGTTCTTGACAACATTAATTTTTCCATAAAAAAGGGTGAAGTGGTTGCTTTGGTGGGCCCAAGCGGTTCAGGTAAATCTACTATCGCTGACTTAATACCAAGGTTTTATGATGTTAACTCAGGTTCTATCATGTTTGATGGAGAAGATATTAAAAATGCTTCACTTGCTTCGTTGCGAAATAATTTAGGAATCGTATCGCAGGAAGTAGTTCTATTTAATGATACAATTCGCAATAATATTGCTTACGCACAGCCAAATAAAGATGAGAGTGAAATACGCAAAGCAGCTGAAGCCGCCAATGCATTAGAGTTTATTGAAAAAACTCAAGATGGTTTTGATACCGTTGTTGGGGAAAGAGGAGTTAAGTTATCGGGTGGGCAGAAGCAGCGCCTAGCCATTGCAAGAGCACTGCTTAAAAATCCTTCAATCCTTATCCTTGACGAAGCAACATCAGCTCTAGATACAGAATCTGAAAAAAAAGTTCAAAAAGCGATAGAGTCACTAATGAAAGATAGAACCGCTTTAGTTATTGCTCACAGGTTATCCACAGTTCAGAACGCAGATAAAATAATCGTGATTGAAAAAGGAGTTGTAGTTGAAAATGGTTCCCATAGTGAGCTGTATGAAAAAAACGGTCTTTACAGAAGACTTTATGATATTCAATTCGATTAGCTTGTAAATGCAAAAATTAAACATCTTTTTCAGTAATTCTATTTCAACGCATAAATGGGGCGGCGGTGAAAAATGGATGGTCACTGCTGCTAATGGGTTAAAGTCTAGAGGTCATAATGTGACGCTTTCAGGCAAGGCAAATTCTGAATTTCTCAAAAGAGCACAGCAAGCAGGTTTAAAAACGATACCATTAAATATTTATGCAGATTATAACCCTTTAAAAATTTGGCACACAAAAAAAATCTTAAAAAAGCAATCAGTTGATGTTATTGTTCTTAATCTAAACAAAGACATAAGGGTAGCTGGTCTAGCTGCAAAGTGGGCCAGGGTCCCTGCAATCATAGCAAGAAATGGGATTCAATTGTTTTCTGATAAGTGGAAATATAAAAAGACAATAGAAATCGTTGATGGAATCATAACAAATTCCAAATCAATTCAAGCAGCATATAATCAGTTCTCATGGATGGATAAAGATAAGACTGTAGTTATTTATAATGGATTAAAGCTAAACGAATCAATTCAAAGGGTTAATATTCGCGATAAGTGGCAAATTAAAGAAGATGTCCCTATTTTTGTTGCAGCGGGCAGACTAACATCTCAAAAAGGTTTTGACTTGCTGGTTGATGCAGCAAAGCTTGTTGATTCCCAATCAAAGTCATTTCATATTCTCATTGCAGGCACCGGAAAAGACCACAATCAACTTCAAGCTCAAATTGAAAAAAATAATGTTTCAGATAAGATTCAGCTTATTGGATTTCAGGAAAATCTAGATTCAATCATTATGGCAGCTGATTATGTAATAATGCCCTCAAGGCAAGAAGGAATGCCTAATGTAGTCATGGAAGGAATGGCTCTCGGCAAGCCTGTGCTGGCTGCAAATGTTAACGGTGTTCCTGAATTAATGAAACACCTTAAAACTGGATATATTTTTGAACCCCTAAAAGTTGAAGCGATCGCTGAAGCTATGAATTATGCAATTGATAATCATGCAACAGAAACAGCTCTAAATTGGGGCGCTCTTGCAAAGAGGCATGTAGCTGAAAACTTTACTGTTGAGAGCATGCTTGATAAGCTTGAAAATTATTTTTATCAACGTATCAACGCATCTAGCAGAAAATAAAAATTTGAATGCTTCCAAATTTTATTATCATTGATTTCGACAGTACGTTCATCTCAAAGGAATCGCTTGACGAGCTTGCATCTCATGCGCTGCAAAGATCAAAATCAAAAGATTTAATTTTAGATCAAATTCATCAATTAACAGATGATGGTATGAGTGGAAAAATAACATTTTATGAATCAATAAACTCAAGATTGAAGCTTATTAGCGCAACTAAGGAAGATGTTAAATTTGTTTCAAATAATTTAAAAGCTCATGTAACAGATTCCTTTAAAAGGAACAAATATTTTATAAATGAGCATTCAGACAAAATATACATTATTTCTGGTGGGTTTAAAGATATGTTGATACCGGTTTTAACAAGTTTCGGTATTCCAAAAAAAAATATTTTTGGAAATGATTTTATTTATGATGGTGAAAAAATAATCAGTTTTGATTCAGAAAATCCTCTAACAAAAGTTGATGGAAAAGCTCAGGTGATTGAATCACTTTCGCTTAATGGTGAGATTCATGCTATTGGGGATGGGTATAACGACTATCAATTGAAAGCTGCGGGATCAGTCACAAAATTTTTTGCCTTTACAGAAAATATATATCGTAAGGAAGTCTGCGATCTTGCTGATAAAATAATTGGATCACTTGATGAATATATAGATTGCGTAAACGAATGAAACACTTTATTGGAAAAGTTTTTAAATTACAGTAATTAATTGATAAGTAAATTCTAATGACAATGCTTCAAAATACACTTTCTGAAAAAATACCTAACTGGCAAGAGTCCTTAAAAAATATCTTGAGCGAGAAAGGAAAAAAAGTCATCAGTGAAGTAACTGTTGAGCAAGCAGTGAAGGGTATGCGTGGTGTAAAAAGTTTAATCTGTGACACATCGTCTGTCTCAGCTGAAAAGGGGCTTATAATACGCGACCACCCCATTTTAGATATTACTCACATCCTCCCTGAAGAAGTACTGCATCTTCTTTTAACCGGAGATTTGCCAAGCGACGATCAGCTTGCGGATTTGCAAAATCAATTAAAATTACATCAAGATCCCCCAGATTATATTTGGAAAGTTTTGGAAGCAATGCCTGCTGATTCGCACCCCATGACAATGCTTTCAGTTGCTATACAGTCTATGAGAGTGGACAGTTTATTTGTAGAAAAATTTAACAAAGGAACGGTAAAAAGCGATTATTGGAAGTGGATACTAGATGATGGAATAAAGCTTATTGGAGTTTTGCCCTCAATAGCTGCTGGTATCTATAGAATGAGAACAGACAAAAACAATCGCATTTCTAATGATCCCGATCTCGATTGGGCTGGAAATTTCGCTCATATGCTTGGAGTTAACGAAAGTGATGATTTTAAAAAGCTAATGCGTCTATATTTAATGTTACACTCAGATCATGAAGGTGGTAATGTTAGCGCATTCAGTTCCCTCACAGTTGCTTCTTCGCTTTCTTCTCCATTTCTGGCAATTGGAGCCGGACTTAATGGTTTGGCTGGGCCATTGCACGGCCTCGCAAATCAGGAATGCTTAAAGTTTGTTTTAGAAATACGCGACCATTTTAATGGATCTCCTACTAAAGAAGAGCTTGCTGAATTTTGCTGGAAAAGGCTCAATAATGGAAGAGTTATTCCAGGCTATGGACATGCAGTACTAAGATGCCCAGATCCACGATTCACTGCTTTTATGAATTTTGGGAAAAAACATATACACAATGATGATGTATTTAGAATTGTTGAATCATTATTTGATGTTGTGCCCCCAGTTTTAAGAGAGCATGGAAAAGCAAAAAATCCCTGGCCTAATGTTGATGCCGCTTCTGGTTCTTTACTATACTATTATGGATTAAAAGAGTTTAACTATTACACAGTTCTTTTTAGTCTTTCAAGAGTGATGGGTATTGTATCTCAAATTGTAATTAATAGAGCCTTACGAATACCAATTACCAGACCAAAGTCTGTATCCATAGATTGGCTTAAAAACAACATTTGATATTCTCATTTTTCAGCCTTATTCAAAAAAATCAATTCACAACAGTACCTATTAAACCTTTAAGTTTATTTTTATTATTGCTTGCCTTGTGCTTTCACTCCTGCGCCTCACATCCAGTCGTTAACCCTCATTTGCCAGAAGCTGGAAAAACAAAAAAGGGTTATGCTGTTTCACTTGAAAACGTTGCACCTTTTCTATGGTATAGAGTTGGTATATCTGATAAAAGTGAACTAGGGCTTCGTTTAGGTCTGCCAATTTATGGTTCAGGTATAGATTATAGTCGACTTCTTTATAAAAAAAACAACAAATGGGATATGTTAAATTTATCCTGGTCGGTCAATCCAAATTACAATATGGATGCTACGTATTATAAATTTAAAACAAAAAAAACTGATACTGAATTTTTGAAATCTCGTTGGATTGGTTTACGAATGATGTCGATTCAAAAAGGAATAGTTGGTCACACAAGCAATCGCTTTGGGCTCTTATTTGGCTTTCAAAGAAATCCTAAATGGGGTATGGAAATTGGATATTTTCACGATCCAACTTCGATACCATTTACTGAAATTTTTAATACTAAATGGGATCCACTTTCTGAGCAAAATAGAGATAGATTTTCTAAAAAACCAGTTACCGATAAAGACTCGGGTTTTCCTTCAGAATTTTCAAGGGTCACAGGTATCTCACTAAGCATCTTTTTTGACCTTGATGCACCTAAAAAGAAATAAAGATGCTTTCAAAAAAAATAAAATCATTTTTCGATTTAAGTGTTTCTGCAAAATTTGATGGAGTCTCAGGTGAGCATCCTATAATTGTGCTCAACTCTATAAAAAATATTATTGGTGATAACAGAAAAAACCCATCCAAACTACTTTTAGATTTTGCTGAAGAAAAAGCTAACCAGTATCCTTTAAGAGATGATGATAAAGAAATATTGCAAGTGGTTGCAAAAGAAGGCGTTGGAAATTCAGTTTTTATCTCAGATCTTGAAGACGCATGTCAGTCAGGGGTTCCTGAAATCATTGAAAAAGAGGCTGCAAGACTCCAATGGGTTAGCGATAATGGACTGGGAGGATTTGAGGTTTTAGTAGAAATGGCATTGCAAGATTACAAAAGACTGGGAGTCTTTTCTTTTCATCTTTTGCGAGCAAATAACTTCAACAGAGACGTAGCAAATACCTGGCCTTACACCAGATGTCTTGTTAAAGAGATTATTAAAACCCCATTACCTGAGCCCCATCCGTTTACTGACTTAGATTTTCAATTGTTCGAATCTAAGGATAGATTAGAAATTGTAGAGTTAACCAGTGCACACCGTTTCTGGAACGGCGATTATGTCAGAAAGAATGGATACAAAAGAGAAATTTCTCATTGGTATAAAAATAAAAAAAAATCTAACTATGTTAATGACAAAGCTGTATTGGAAGACATCGAGTCATATTTATCAAAAGGTGGAGATTTTTTTATTAAAGCAGCAGAGGAATTAATTAATAAAGATAAAGACTTGGTTTATTTAGAATCGTTGCGCTATCTTATTAAGAACGATGAATCTTTTGCTAGCTTTGCCTCAACCCAAATTTCAAAACTTTTAAATAAAAATGGATGATAAAAAAAAGATTGAACTTCTTTTTGAAGAGGGTAAATCAAAATATTTAAATGCAGAATATTTTGATGCGCATGAGGTTTGGGAAGATCTATGGTCGGACTACTATTTACCAGACAGAAAGCTGGTTCAAGGACTCATTCAGCTTTCTGTGAGCTTAGTTCATCTTAACAACGGTAATTTAAAAGGAGCGAAAAGTTTGTTAATAAAATCAAAAGAAAAATTTGCCCAGTTTGAAAAAACAGATAGGCCAATAAATCTTAAGCTATTAAAGAGGGAATTAATTAGCTTAGAAAATGAATACGAGAAAATTCACGACCCAATAGATTTTGATTGGTCGTTAGCACCAAGGATAGAATAATTATGAAAAAAACAGCCTTATTTGTAAGTGATTTTCAGAAAGGGACTCAAATCTCTGAAAAATTAATAGCAATTGATTTCCAAGTAAAGTTTGTTGAAAAAATTGATGATATATCTGACAAATATGCTTTTATAATAATTGATTTAGATGACAAAAATTTTGGAAACAAAAATTTTGTTAAAAATGTTAAATCAAAGTCAAACATTTTTATTATTGGATATATGAACTCTCTTAAAAAACACTCTGTAGATTCATTTAAAAAAAATGGATGTGATTTAATTTTAAGCGGATCTTCTTTACTTAAGAATATCGAAAGTTTGAGTCATGAAATTTATAATAAGAGCTCGCAACCTTAAGTTGTCAAATTGAATCTAAATTAAAGAATAAATTCTAATGAGTTTTACTCTGTCATTATTAAATTCAAAAATCAATAATATAAAATTTTAAAATGAGTCAACCATATTTAACAAAAGTTTTTCATTTCAACGCTGCCCATCAGTATGGGCATGATTCTTGGTCTAATGAAAAGAACTGGGATGTATTTGGACCTGATTCAAAAATTCATGGACACAATTACACTTTAGAAGTAATGGTCACTGGGTCAATAAATCATGAAACCGGTTTTATAGTTGACTTAGGTCATTTAAAAAAAATTGTTAAAAAACATGTTATTGATATACTTGACCACAGCCTTTTTGATAAAGAGGTTGAATGGTTTAAAGACAAGCAGCCTAGCTCTGAGAACTTAGTGATATATATTTGGAACCAAATACATCCGCATTTAAAAGGTGTTAAGCTTCATCGTATAAGACTGCACGAGACCCCTACCATATTTACTGATTATTATGGAGCATGATCAAAGAATTAAAGAATATTTTTATCATATTCTTTCAGCGGTATTTATAGCATCTCTTGTAACCTGTAATTTAATAGCAAACAAATTTGTTACTGTTGATCTGGGTTTTAAAGTATTTATTGTTTCAGCTGGAATATTGCCCTATCCAATAACTTTTCTAGTAACAGATCTCATATCAGAGCTCTATGGTCAAAAGAAAGCGAACAGAGTTGTAATTTCAGGATTTATAGCTTCGCTTTTTGTTCTATTATTCCTTTGGCTAGGTGGTCAATTTAACGCCATACCTGAATCTGTTGTTAGTGATCAAACCTATAACGCTGTCTTTAGAAACGCATGGAGAATTATTGCAGCCTCAATGGTAGCATATCTTTTTGCTCAATTTGTTGATGTGAGAATATTTCATTTTTGGAAAAAACTAACAAACGGGAAGCACTTGTGGCTCAGAAATAATGGTTCTACTATAGCTTCTCAGTTAATTGATACTACACTGGTCATATCAATTCTTTTTATAGGTGTTTGGGATTTGAATCAAATAATGAATGGCATTCTTGATGGTTGGTTATTCAAAATGCTTATGGCATTTATTGATACCCCAATCATTTATGGAGTCATTCATCTGTTAAGAAATAAAATCCCCATCCATCAAGAATGAAGACACTCATTATAGCGCTATCGATATGGATTTATAAAAAATTTAAAAAAATTAAAGAGGAAAAGAATGAAAGATAAAATTGAACAAATCGCTAAGCTTTCCAGAGACTTGCTTATAAGCGTTGGAGAGGATCCTCAAAGGGAAGGTTTGTTAAAAACTCCTATGAGATCAGCTAAGGCATGGAGTTTTTTTACACAGGGATATACCGCAGATACTGACACAATCATTAACGATGCAATTTTCAACGAAGATTGCAATGACATGGTTGTTGTAAGAGATATTGAATTCTTCTCAATGTGCGAACACCACATGATACCTTTTTTTGGTAAAGCTCATGTTGGATACATTCCCAATGGAAAGGTAATTGGTCTTTCAAAAATTCCAAGAATTGTGGACATGTTCTCAAGAAGATTGCAAGTCCAAGAAAGATTAACTCATCAAATAGCTAATACGCTTAAAGATAAGCTTAATCCAACGGGAGTAGCCGTAGTGATGGAGGGAAGGCACATGTGTATGCAGATGCGCGGAGTTGAGAAACAAAATAGCTTCGCAACAACTTCTGCAATGCTTGGACAATTTCGTAAGTCAAATGAAACTAGAGCAGAATTCTTGAGTTTTATAGGAAAATGAATCACAAAATCAACATTGTTGATCTAGGAAAAATGGATTACAAATCTACTTGGGATTTGCAAATACAATTTCAAGAGAAAGTCCTTAAGGGATTTGAGCAAGATACGCTTTTTCTTGTTGAGCATGAACCTGTTTATACACTAGGAAAGAATGCTAATAAAAACAACCTTCTCAAAACTAAGAGCTCAGATGTAAAAGTCTATAATGTTGAAAGAGGAGGTGATATTACGTATCATGGACCTGGTCAGTTAGTAGGTTACCCTATACTTAATCTTAATAACTACAAAAAAAACATAGCATGGTTTATGAGGACACTTGAATTAATCTTGATTGATACTCTAGCATCCTTCAATATTGTTGCAAGTCAAAAGGAGGGATTAACTGGTGTATGGGTACATGATAAAAAGATAGGCGCCCAGGGAGTTAGAATTACAAGATGGGTAACTATGCACGGATTTTCACTTAATGTAAATACCGACTTAAAGTATTTTGAAAATATTATCCCTTGCGGGATTGTTGATTGTAAGATAACATCAATGAAAGATCTTCTAGGTTCTCCTCAAAGTATGGACTTAACAAAAAAAAGAATAGCGAAAATATTTAATGAGATTTTTACTGCATCATCAATTAGTTCTCAGGCGGTCTAATGGCTAAGTTTCAAGGGTTTCAAAAAAAACAACTTCTTGATATTTATCGCAATATGATTCTTGCTCGAAAATTAGATGATCGAGAAATGACATTATTAAAACAAGGAAAAGCATTTTTTCACATAGGATGCTCTGGACATGAAGCAGCTCAGTTAGCAGCTGCTAATAATATGAAACCCTCTGTTGATTGGGCGTATCCATATTATAGAGATGCAGCTCTTTGTCTAGGTTTAGGAATGTCAGGCAAGGATCAATTGTTAGCTTTTCTTGCCAAGGATGCCGATCCGAGTTCTGGTGGGCGTCAAATGCCACAGCATTATGGCAACAAAGATTTGAGAATAGTAACCCAATCAAGCCCTACTGGAACCCAATTTCTGCAGGCGGTAGGGTGCTCAATGTCAAGAAAATGGGAAAAGAGTAAAGAAATAGTATACGTATCATCCGGAGAAGGTAGTACTAGTGAGGGCGAGTTTCATGAAGCGTTAAATTGGTCAAGCAGAGAAAAGCTTCCCGTTATTTTTCACATTCAAGATAATGGCTATGCTATTAGTGTTCCAGTATCTGATCAAATTGCAGGTAGTTCAGTTTTTGACATGGTTTCGGGGTATGAGAATCTGGCAAAGTATGATGTTGATGGCACAAATTTTTTCGAAACAAACCTAGCTTTTCAACAGGCCGCTGATAGAGCTCGAAAAGGTAAAGGCCCATCAGTTATCGTTTCAAGGGTTGTAAGATTGCTGTCGCATTCCTCGTCGGACGATCAAAGAAAATATCGCTCTGAAAAAGACCTAGAATTGGATATGGCCAGAGATCCTATTATTAAATTCGAAAAAGACTGTTTAGGCGCAAACGTAATTACAAAAAAAGATATTAAAGATATACAATCTGAAGTAGAGAAATATATAGAGGAAGCTGTAAGCTGGGTAGAAAATCAGGATGACCCTGACCCTAAAACAGCTCTTGACCATATATTTTCAGATATTTCAGAACCTGAAGAACCAGAGATTAATTCAATAAATGATAAAATTGTCATGGTCGATGCTATTAATCATGCTCTAGATGAAGAGATGGAAGTAAACAAAAAGATGATCGTTTATGGTGAAGACATTGCGGATCCAAAAGGTGGGGTTTTTACTGCCACAAAAGGTTTAACAGATAAGTATGGCAAGGAAAGAGTTTTTAATTCACCATTAGCTGAAGCTTCAATAGTAGGAACCGCGATTGGTTTAGCCGTTACAGGCTGGAAGCCATGTGTTGAAATCCAGTTCGGTGATTATATTTGGCCAGCAATGATGCAAATAAGAGATGAAGCAGCGTGTATAAGATACAGGTCAAATGGAGCATGGACTAGCCCATTGGTAATACGAGTCGCAGTAGGTGGATATATTCATGGAGGGCTGTACCATAGTCAATCTATTGACAGTTATTTTTTCAATATTCCAGGAATTAGAGTCGCGTTTCCCTCAAACGCATCGGACGCTAAAGGACTTCTCAAATCCTCATTACGAATGGATGACCCTGTGATTTTCTTAGAGCATAAAGGACTTTATAGACAGGGATATGCCGCTACACCAGAGCCAGATAAAGACTATGTTCTTCCCTTTGGAAAAGCTAATCTGATTGAGGAGGGTGATATATTAACAATTGTTACTTGGGGAGCGATGGTACAAAAGTCAATTGATGCAATCAAATTGTGCAATCTTGAAAAGGGTGATGTCGATTTGATTGACTTAAGAACACTCAACCCAATTGATTGGGCAGCAATTCATAATTCTGTTGAAAAAACCGGCAAGTTATTAATTGTTCATGAAGATCTTTTAACAGGTGGAGTTGGGGCTGAGATCGCTGCTAAAATTTCCGATGAACTTTTTGAGGAATTAGATGGACCTATTAAAAGAGTAGCGGCAAAGGATTGTCATGTTCCTTATCATGATTTACTCGAAAAGGAAGTTCTGCCTCAAACAGAGCAGATAGTTGAAGCAGTTAACGATCTAATGGAGTATTGATGATTGTAGATATTGTAATGCCAAAAATGGGTGAATCTATTACTGAAGGAACAATTCTAGAATGGCGTAAGAAGGTTGGTGATTTTGTTGAAAAAGATGAGCTTTTTTTAGAAATAGGCACAGATAAAGTTGACTCTGAGATTCCTTGTTTGGAGTCTGGAAAAATTATAGAGATTTTAGCTGATGTAAATGATGTAGTTGAAGTAGGCAAGGTCATCGCAAGGGTTGAGACCAATGGTTCATCAGAAGATAAAAAAGAAGCAAATCCTCCTATTGATTTGGAGTTAGAGCCAAAAATAAAAGTTGATGAGGTTCAAAAAAATGAACCTGAACCTTCATTGAGTAAGAGTAAGCCTATTGAAAATCAAGACATGCGCACAAACTCTACCAAATTTTATACACGTGCCGTTCTAAAAGTTGCACGCTTGAATCAGATTTCAACCTCAGAGCTTGATAGCATCAATGGAACTGGACGTAAGGGAAGAGTAACTAAAAAAGACATATTGGATTACGCTAACTCCATTAACAATAGCGCCTCGTCAAAGCCTGCTGAAAAGAATACTGCACAGTTTCCAAGTTCCTCTCACACTATAGAGATGGATCATATGAGAAAAATTATTTCTGAACACATGAAGAAAAGCCTCGACACTTCAGCTCACGTACACGTGGTCAATGAAGTAAATATGAGCGCAATAGCAAATTATATCAATGAAAAGAACCAATCATTTAAGCAGAAAGAAGGATTTAGTTTAACCTACACACCATTTATCATAGACGCCTTAGTCAAAGCACTGCAGGACTTTCCTGAATTAAATTCATCTCTTATAAATACCGCTATAACGTATCATAAGAATATCAATATTGGCGTAGCTGTATCTTTAGATGATGGACTTATGGTTCCAGTAATGTTCAATTGCGAAGAGAAAAACTTTTTGGGCTTGTGTAGAGCCCTTAATGATATAGCAAATAGAGCGAGAGCAAAGCAAATTGTCCCAGATGAATTATCTGGATCTACTTTTACAATATCGAATTTTGGTGTCTTTGATGTTACTATTGGAACGCCAATTATCAATCAGCCTAATGTAGGGATACTTGGAGTTGGAGCCGTTAAAAAAAGACCTGTTGTTGTTGAAAGCGAAAATGGAGATTCCATTGCGGTTCAAAGTATGATGAATCTTTCGCTAGGGTTTGACCACCGTCTTATCGATGGTTCTGGTGGAGCAAAATTTATAAATGCTATACGTCAATATATTGAATCTATGAATTTGGAGAACCTTTATTAGGCTTCTTCGTATACAAATCAAATAAAACTTTGAAATGAAAACTCAAACAAGCTCAAACAGAATTCTCAAACCCAAAATAAAAATTAGTCACGGTGAAGATTACAAGTTTGTCCAAGAGACAGTAAGTTCAAATAAACTACATACTGTTTGCGAGGAAGCAAGGTGCCCAAATATTTTTGAATGCTGGAATAGAGGCACTGCTACCATTATGATTCTTGGAGATATTTGCACTCGCGCTTGCGGGTTTTGCTCTGTAAACACGGGAAAACCAATTAAGGTTGATACAATGGAGCCTTATCGAACAGCAATGGCGGTAAAGAAGATGAAATTAAGACATGTGGTAATTACGTCTGTTGACAGAGATGATCTCAAAGGTGATTTTGGTGCATCAATCTGGGCTGAAACAATTGAGCAGATTCATCATCATGTTCCTAGTTGTACAGTTGAAGTACTTACTCCAGATTTTCAGGGGGACAAGTATGCATTAGAAAAAGTGTTTAATGCATCACCTGAAATTTTTTCACATAATGTTGAGTGTGTTGAACGAATAAGTAAAAGAGTGAGAGCTCAATCAGTATGGTCAAGAAGTCTAAATGTGCTCAAATCTTCAGTAAGATACGGCTTAAGAACGAAAACAGGAATAATGATTGGTCTTGGAGAAACACAAAACGAAGTGATTCAGACAATGCGAGAAGTAGTTGATTTAGGTGTAGAAATATTCACTATTGGTCAATACTTGCAACCAACAAAAAATCATTTGCCCGTTGATAGATATGTTGAAAACGAAGAATTTTTGAAATATAAAGAAGTAGGTTTAGAAATGGGTTTCAAGGTTGTTGAGTCGGGGCCGCTTGTTAGAAGTTCTTATCATGCTGATGAGCAAGCTCGCTTAGCAAAAGTTGTTTAAATTGAATAAAAGCATGATTTTTTTTATGTTTTTTATTTCTGCGCTTTTAATCATTCTGCTTTCACAGTTTCTTGAAAAGGAAGAAGAGAATTATCCATTAATTATTGTTAACGGTAAAGTTGCCCCTAGATTATCGCCTATTTTTTTTCATACAGAGAAATCTTCAGACTCTGAATGCGTGAATTGCCATATGTCACCTAGAGAAATTTTATATAAAGAAAAAATTTTCGTTCCATCCAAAATACCCCACGAAAGAAGAGAGAATTGCAAAACTTGCCATGTATTAGAGCTTTAATACAATATGGCATATATTATTAGTATTTATTGTCAAAAATATGACAAAAATGCATACAAAATAATTTGGTACGGTGTTTGAACATAATTATTTATAGATTTAACTAAGGAAAAAAATGACTGAAGAATTTGAAAAAAATGTAAATGAAGATTTATTGGATGAAAATGAATCATATCCTGTAATGCCTTTAAGGAATACTGTTCTTTTCCCGCAGCAAGTTATTCCGATATATATTGGTAGAGATAAATCTTTAAAGCTTATAAATGAGCTCTCATCAAAAACTAAGCACGTCGTTGTTGTTGCTCAAGAGGATGGATCTATTGAAGATCCAGAGCCTAGTGATATGTACTCTTACGGTACTCTTGCTGTTGTACTCAAGGTTTTTGATATGCCTGACAACAGTAAGTCTGCGATAGTTCAGGGAATTGATCGGGTAAAAATTTTAGACTACAAAGAAAAAGATCCATACTATCGTGCAGTTGTCCAGCGGATATCAAATAAATCAAGCAAAGATAGTGTCGAGCTAGATGCCTTAGCAAATAACCTTCGGCAAGTATTTTCTGAGTTAATCCAGATTGCACCCAATCTAAGTGAAGAGCATACAGGTATGCTTTCTAATATTCAAAAACCTGCAAGATTAGCAGATAGAGCTGTTTCACTTTTAACCGTATCAAATCCGGAAAAACAAGATATTTTAGAAGAGCTCGATGTTAAAAAAAGAGTTGAAAAAGCAATTAAAGTTTTGACCAAAGAAATTCAAAGAATAAAGCTTGGTGAAGAAATCCAAACCGAAGTTCATGATGAAATAGCAAAATCTCAAAGAGAGTACTATCTGCGTGAGCAAATGAAGGCTATTAAGAGAGAGCTCGGAGAGGATGAGACGCAAGTCGAGCTTAATGAAATCGAAGAAGCAATTAAAAAAGCAAAAATGCCTGAAGATGCAGAAAAAGTTGCTCTTAAGGAACTTGACCGCTTAACCAAGATCCCTACTCAGTCTCCTGAATATACAGTTGCAAGAACGTATTTAGACTGGCTTACTGATTTGCCATGGTCAAACTCATCTGAAGATTCAATAGATGTTAAAGAATCAAAAAAGATTCTGGATGAAGATCACTACGGCCTTGAAAAGGTTAAAGAAAGAATTATCGAATACCTTGCAGTGCGTGCACTAAAGATGAAAAAAGAACCTGATAGCGCTATTCGAGGACCAATCCTTTGTTTTGCTGGACCTCCGGGAGTTGGAAAAACATCTCTTGGAAAATCAATAGCCAAATCAATGAACAGAGAATTTGTAAGGATATCATTGGGTGGTGTTCGTGATGAAGCCGAGATTCGAGGACATAGACGAACCTATATTGGTGCGCTGCCAGGAAGGATAATTCAGTCATTGAAAAAGGCCGGAACTAATAATCCTGTCTTCATGCTTGATGAGATCGATAAGCTTGGTATGGATTTTAGAGGCGACCCTTCATCGGCGCTTCTAGAAGTTTTAGACCCTGAGCAAAATGGTACTTTTGCTGACCATTATCTTGAAGTCGATTTTGACTTGAGCAAAGTGATGTTTATAGCAACTGCAAACTATCAAGACCCAATTCCACCAGCGCTAAAAGATCGAATGGAAGTCATTGATTTTTCAGGATACATTGAGGATGAAAAATTACAAATTGCAAAAAAACATTTAATTCCTAAGCAGCTTAAAGAAAATGCCCTAACAACGTCTGACGTTTCACTTGATGATGGTTCAATTAAAGAATTGATGAGTTCTTACACAAGAGAAGCTGGAGTTCGAAATCTAGAAAGAGAGATTGCTAATGTCTTTCGAAAGGTAGCTAGAGATAAAGTTGAAAAGAGCTCTAAGAAGATTCGTGTAACAAAAAAGAAAATATCTGAATATTTAGGAGCCCCTAGATTTTATTCTGACATTGCTGAAAGAACCACCAAGCCTGGGGTTGTAACTGGATTAGCTTGGACCGCAGCGGGTGGTGATATTCTGTTCATAGAAGCATCTCAAATGAAAGGTAAAGGTAATCTAACTTTAACGGGACAACTAGGTGATGTGATGAAAGAATCTGCAACCGCAGCAATGACTTTTGTTAGATCCAACTCTGATTTGCTTAGCCTTCCTGACGATTTTAATGAAAAGTCTGATATTCACGTTCATGTTCCAGCAGGCGCAATTCCAAAAGATGGTCCCTCAGCAGGAGTAGGTATGTTCACGTCGATCGTTTCACTCCTCTCAGGAAAGCCAGTTAAAAGTAAGCTTGCCATGACAGGAGAGATTACTTTACGTGGAAACGTTTTACCAATTGGCGGCGTGAAAGAAAAGGTAACAGCTGCTCATAGATCTGGAATCAAAACTATCATCCTTCCTGATCACAATCGTAAAGACCTTGAAGATATTCCAGAACATATCAAGAAGGATCTTGATTTTCACTTTGCAAAGGAAATGATGGACGTAGTGAAAGTTGCTGTTCCCGGTTTGAGCTTAAATGCAGCAAAAAAGAGAGCTACAAAAACAAAAAAGTAGTGTAATTTCAAAGTCTTATTAGCGCGTATAACTCAGTTGGTCAGAGTGCCTCCCTTACAAGGAGGAAG
>CEUJ01181640.1_pt1 | contig 26289 bp, 23 predicted proteins | sample 361531 | NCBI WGS metagenome assembly CEUJ01 (sample SAMEA2622842, study PRJEB7988) | marine metagenome | biome: marine biome (ENVO:00000447); feature: marine epipelagic mixed layer (ENVO:xxxxxxxxx); material: "saline water (ENVO:00002010), including plankton (ENVO:xxxxxxxx)" | depth 140 m | reverse complement strand
CCCGCCTATAATTGATTTAGAAAAACTTGATGGTAGAGTATTAATTGAAGGTGAGGAGGCTTTTTATTGGACAAGAAAACTACTCGTTGATATGGGTATTTTTGTTGGTGTATCTTCAGGGGCTACTTTTGCTACTGCTAGAAAAATAGCACAAAAAATGTCAAAAGAAGGTAAATCTGGCAAGATTGTAACAATTTTTTGTGATGGTGGATGGAAATATTTATCCACAGGAATATATTCTGAAAATTTTAAGTATGATCAAAAAGAAATAGAAGGAAAGACATGGTGGTAAATGACTCAGGAGATTAATTTTTTGTCTGTGAAAAATCAAAAAAAATTATTATCATCAAAACAAATTTCTTGTGAAGAGCTTGTTAAGGTTCACATAGATCAAATTGAGAAATATAATCCTTATGTAAATGCTATGGTTACATTATCCTATGATTTGGCACTAGAGAATGCAAAAGAATTTGATAATAAACCTGAAAAACAAAGTGGTATTTTAGCTGGCTTGCCAGTTGCCGTGAAGGATCTAGAAGAAACATCAGGTATAAAAACTACTTTTGGATCCAGAATATATTCAGAAAATATACCAACTAAAGATTCACTAATTGTAAAAAATATAAAAGAATCCGGTGCCATTATCATTGGTAAATCTAATACACCTGAGTTTGGTGCGGGTTCTCAAACTTTTAATGAAGTGTTTGGTTCTACTAAAAATCCATACTCATTAGATAAAACATGTGGTGGAAGTTCAGGTGGGTCAGCGGTAGCTTTAGCATGTGGAATGGTTCCCCTTGCTACTGGATCTGATCTTGGAGGCTCATTAAGAAATCCAGCAGCTTGGTCGAATATTGTTGGTTTTAGACCATCATTAGGAAGGGTTCCAGCTTACGATGAATTAGGCTGGTCTACTTTGTCAACAGGTGGACCTATGGGACGGCAAGTCGAAGATATTTTAATACAATTAGTTGCTATTTCAGGATATGAAAAATTTTCTCCTAATTCTTTTGATGATTCAACTATTAGTCTGGAAAATTCCTTACATAGAAATTTTAATGGTACAAAAATTGCATGGGCAAAAGATCTTAATAATAGGCCAATTGAATCAGAAATTTATGATAATTTTATGAATCAAAAAACTATTTTTGAAAAAATTGGATGCGAAATTATTGATGATGAACCTGATTTATCAGACTCGGATCAGATTTTTCAAGCATACAGAGCTTTTAGTTATACACTAAAGCATAAAGAACATATAGAAAAAAATGCTGACAAAGTTAAAGATACTATTATATGGAATTATAATCAAGGTAAAAATTTATCCTCCTATGATATGGCAAAAGCAGAATATCTGAAAACTAAATTATGGAAAAGCATAATTTTATTTTTTGAAAAATACGATTATCTAATTATGCCTGTAACTTCTGTTCCTCCATTTTCTGTAGAAAAAGAGTATCCAGACAAAGTAAATGGTGTGAAACTCAATACTTATCTAGATTGGATGTGGCCTTGCTATACCATATCTGTAACTGGATTGCCTTCTATTTCTATACCATCAGGGTTTACTAGCTCAGGGCTTCCTATAGGTATACAGATTATTGGAAAGCCAAGAAAAGATTTTTCAGTGTTAGAACTAGCCCAAGCATATGAAAACCTAACGGAGTTTTATAAAGTTAAACCAGATTTTTTAATTAAAAAGGACGATTAGTTGCCTAAATTAGAAGCAAATTTACAATGGATGTTTAATGAGTACGATGTTTTGGATAGATATGATGAGGCTGCCAAGCTTGGTTTTAAAGGAGTAGAAATTCAAAGCCCTTACGATTTTAAGATCCACGAAATTAAACAAAAATTGAACACTAATAACTTAAAACAAATAATTATTAACACAAATATAATCGATAATGATACAGGAATATCAAACTTAATATTAAGATCTGATAAAACTGAAATTTATAAACAAAGACTTATTCAATCAAAGAATTATGCTCAAGAACTTGGATGCATAGGAGTGAATGTTGGAATAGGCGTATTGGGAGATATAGATTCAAAAGAGGCATATAAAACTCTTAAGGATAATTTGTTTTTTGCAGCTGAAGAGTTATCAAAAGAAAAAATTTATGCCCTCATAGAACCTATAAACACTCAGGATCAGCCGGGGTATTTTATTCATAGAACAAATCAAGCTGTTGATTTAATAAATCATATAAATCACAAAAATTTAGCTTTACAATATGATTTTTATCACATGCAAATTATGGAAGGTAATTTAGCCCATAATGTAAAACACAATTTAGCCTATATAAAGCATATTCAATTGGCTGATAATCCTGGACGAAATGAACCCGGTACAGGTGAAATAAATTATAATTTCCTCTTAAATTTTCTAGATGAAATTGGCTATGAAGGATGGGTAGGATGTGAATATAAACCTTCATCAAATACAAAAAACAGTTTAGATTGGGCTAAACATTGGCTGGAGTAATTGAAAAATTTGCCTTTATGTTTGCAACTGGTTTTTATACTGGATTATGGCCATTAAAAGGGCCGGCGACTGTTGCATCTTTTGTTTCAGTTATAATATTTTTTTTTCTTAGTAATATATTTTTAAATGATATATATTTATTACTAATTATTATTGTATTTATTATTGTTGGGACTTGGTCATCTGATTTTACTGCTACTCAGAATGATAAAGATCCAAGTAAAGTTGTGATTGATGAGTGGGTAGGAATGTGGATTACTTTACTTTTTTTGCCTAATAGTTTTGTTTGGTTTATAGTAGGGTTTTTAGTTTTTAGATATCTTGATATCTTTAAGCCTTTTGGGATAAAAAAATTTGAAAGAATTCCAGGAGGGTTAGGAATAATGATGGATGATATTGCTGCAGGGATTTTTGGTTGTATTGTTCTAAATTTAATTAATATCTTTGTAAAGTAAAAAATTACTTAATTTCTTTTTTGATTTTATCAATAAAATTTATATGATCTTCAATGTGCGGAGTGTGTCCTGAGTTTTTTAGTTCAAGGAATTTAGAATCCGGTATTAAATTTTTTATGTATTTTTTTTCTTCTTTTGTTACAATACCTCCCAAAAGCGGTGATCCTAAAATGAATAATATATTACAACTTATCTTTTTATATATTTGAATAAATTTATCTATATTTATATTTTCTCTAATTCTATTTTTTTCAAGAATATGATCTAAATCAAACCACATTCTACTCAAAATTTCTATACTCCGCTTTGATGCGTTTGGATATATTTTTTTTATTTCTATGATTAAGTCTTTTGGAGTCTTAGCACTTTTTATTTTATTACTACGTATTGCTCGAAATTCTATATCTGCTGAAGGGATTCTTCTAACTTTTTTTCTCACATCATTAGGTGCAGAAGTATATGGATCAACTAATACTAACTTTTTTACTAAATCTGGTCTTTTAGAAGCAATATTAGTTGCAATCCAGCCACCCAATGAATGTCCAATAAGTATTATTTTTTGTTTAAATAATTTTTCTAAAACTATTATTAAATCATTAATCCAAACATCATTAGTAAATTTATCTGAAAATCTACCTGATCTTCCCATGCCTCTTAGATCTAGGGTTGTGATATTAAAACAATTTGATAATTCATTTGTGACTCTATCCCATGTATTTTTACTCGAACTATATCCATGAATAAAAACTAAATTAATATATTCGTTATCTAGTAGATACTGTTTTATGTCGATTGCTACATCGCCTGTATGTACAAATTTTTTGATAATTTGCATACAAAATTTATCTCATAACTTCTTTCATCCGCAAGCCTATGTCTGAAGGAGATTCAACAACATGAACGCCAGCGTTAGTTAATGCAGTATTTTTTTCAGAGGCTAAAGCTGCTTTTCCTGTAATAATCGCTCCAGCATGCCCCATTCTCTTTCCTGGAGGAGCTGTTTGTCCAGCAATATAGGATACAACTGGTTTTGTAACATGGTTTTTTATATATTTAGCAGCAAGTTGCTCTCTAGTACCACCTATCTCTCCGATAAGTACTATTGCTTCTGTTTCATTATCTGATTCAAACATCTGAAGAACATCTGTAAAAGTCGTGCCATGAACAGGATCTCCACCTATACCAACACAAGTAGATTGTCCAAAGCCATTTTGAACGAGTTGAGCAATCGCTTCGTAAGTTAACGTACCAGATCTTGAAACTACTCCTATATTACCAGGCTTTACTATGTTACCAGGAATTATTCCTACTTTAGTTTTCGTAGAAGGAGTAAGTAGGCCCGGACAATTAGAGCCGATTAATCTTACCGGCTTGTTCTTTATATATGACATAATTTTTATCATATCTAAAACTGGAACACCCTCAGTTATGCATACTATTAAGTCTATACCTGCATCAACTTGTTCTATTATTGCATCCATGGCAAATGGAGCAGGAACGAATATTACACCTGTATTAGCTCCTGTTTTTTGGACTGCTTTTTCAACTGATGAAAAATAAGGAACTTTATTTTCAAATTTGGTCCCTTCTCTTCCAGGGTGCACAGCGGCAACTACATTTGTCCCATATTCTAGAGTTTTTGAAGCTTGAAAACTACCATCTCTTCCTAGGCCTTGAATTAATAATTTGGTGTTTTCATTGACTAAAATTGACATAACTTAATCTCCTAAATTTGGCAGTATTTTTGTTAAGATTTTGGCAGCTTCAAATAGGTCAGTTGCTGTGGTAATATTGAGATTTGAATTTTGTAGCAGTTCTAAACCTTCATCGGCATTTGTCCCCCTCATTGTAACAACAATTGGCAGGTTAGATTTTGTCTCTTTAGCAGCATTAATAATACCTTTAGCAACTACGTCAGATCTAGCTATTCCTGCAAAAAGATTCACTAAAATAATTTTTACTTCGCTGTCATCAGTAATTATCTTAAATGCTTCTTCAATTCCATTTTGATCTGCTGAACCACCGATATCTAAAAAGTTTGCAGGGTTAGCACCAGCTTTTTTTGTTATATCCATTGTAGCCATGGCTAAACCAGCTCCATTTACCATACACCCCACTTCTCCTCCATCTAATTTCACGTATGCTAGATTTGCGCTTATAGCTCGTTCTTCGAGTGGGTCTAACTGGTTTGGGTCGTAAAATTTCTCTAAATCTTTATGACGAAATAAAGAGTCGTCTTCAATATTAATTTTCGCATCTAAAGCAATAATTTCTTCGTTATTAGTAATTATTAATGGGTTTATTTCAACCAAGCTACAATCATTTTCTATGAATAATTTATATAAATTAATAAATAAATTAGTACTTTGTTTTATTGAATTCTCAGGTATATTCAATTTATATGATAGATCTCTTGCTAGATATGGTGTTAATCCAATTAATGGATCACATTTAACTCTAAATATTTTTTCAGGTTGAGTTTCTGCAACTTCTTCAATATCCATTCCTCCTTCTGTACTTGCAATAAATACAGGTGCAGCTAAGTCGCCATCAATTAATATAGAAATATAAAGTTCTTTTTTTATATCCAATGTTTCAGCTATTAGTAATTTTTCTATTGGAACTCCAGATTTATTTGTTTGATGAGTAACAAGATTACTCCCTAATAAATTTTTTGCAATTGTTTTACCTTCATCGGATGAATTTACTAATTTCACTCCTCCTACTTTCCCTCTCCCGCCAGCATGAACTTGGGCTTTAATAACTGCTTTCCCATTAAGTTTGTTGATTATACTTTCAACTTCGTGAGCGGTATCTGTAACATAACCAGTTGGTGTGTTTATATTATATTTTTCAAAAAGTTCTTTTGCTTGATATTCATGGATATTCAAAGTTCTTACCTTAATAATTTTAACAATGGCGGAGGGGACAGGATTCGAACCTGCGATGCCTTTACAGGCATACTTGTTTTCAAGACAAGCGCATTCAACCACTCTGCCACCCCTCCTAAGATTATATATTTTATTTATATTTCTAAATTTCCGTAATAAAAAAATTTGTTATATTGAGTGAAAATCATAATTTTATTAATTATGTAAAGTCAAGTTAATAAAAATAAGTTGTTATTTATCCATTTCACCCCAAGTATATCCAGTCTTTGTTTCTATTTCTAATGGAACCTCTAAATTTACAGCATTAGACATATGAGAAGAAACTAATGCTTGAAGTTCCATAAGTTCTCCAGGAGCAACCTCAAAAACAAGTTCATCATGAACTTGAATGAGCATTTTGGAACTTAGTTTACTTTTTATAATTTCATTATGAATGTTGATCATTGCTATTTTTATAATATCTGCAGCAGTTCCTTGTATAGGCATGTTTACTGCCACTCTTTCTGCTGCTGACCTAATTCTTGGATTATTTGAATTTATATCTGGAAGGTATCTTCTTCTGCCAGTGATTGTTTCAACAAATCCATCATTCTTACAACTAATTTTTATATTTTCTATGAATTCTTTTATACCAGGATATTTACCAAAGTAAATATCAATGAACATTTGACCTTGTTCTCTTGAAAGATCAGTTTGCCTAGCTACTCCTAATGGACCCAAACCATAGATTACGCCAAAATTTAAAATTTTGGCTACTCTACGTTGTTCAGTTGTTATTTCATCTGTACTATACATTAATTTGGCTGTTGCTGAGTGTATATCCTCATTATTCTTAAAAGCTTGAACTAGGTTGGGCTCTCTTGAAAGATGAGCTAGTACTCTAAGCTCGATTTGTGAATAATCAGCAGACAAAAGTTGCCATCCATTTGATTTGTCTGCTACAAAAGAACTTCTTACTTTTTTCCCTAATTCCGTTCTAACAGGAATATTTTGTACATTTGGGTCACTACTTGATAAGCGACCTGTGGATGAGCCTACTTGATTGAAATATGTATGAACCCTATTTGTATGTATATTAATTAATTGCGGTATTGAATCAACATATGTAGATTTAATTTTAGATATTACTCTTAGCCTTAGAACACCTTCGACAATTTTATAAATTTTTTCATCAAGGTTTTTTGTGTATAGCAACTTTTCTAATGAACTCGCATCCATAGACCAACCAGTCTTAGTTTTTCTTGTTTTTGGAGCACCTAAATCTTCAATAAGTAATTTAGCCAACTGTTGATTTGAAGATAAATTAATTTCATTTTTACCGATAATTATTTTTAATTTATTTGTAAGTATTTCAATTTCTTTTTCCAAATCTTTTGACATTTTTTGTAACAATTCGACATCTATCTTAAAACCATTTTTTTGCATTTCTACAATTACAGGTATTAATGGTAGTTCAATATTTTCATTAACATTTTCAGCATTATGTTTTTTTATTTCGTTTTCAAGAAAAATTGCTAATCGTAATGTATAATCTGCATCTGAAATAGCATAATTACTCGCATCAATAATTGATACTTCTGCCATGGTAATTTGCTTTTGACCTACACCTATTAATTCCTTGATGTCTTGCATTATCTCCTTGAATATTTCAAATGATAATTGTTTTAATCCTAAAGTTTTATATCCACATAGTGCAGCAGCTATCATTGTGTCTAATGATAAGTTTTTTACTGTAATTTTGTTGTTGCTAAGAACCATAATGTCAAAATTCGCATTATGTGCATATTTTTTTATTTTTTCATTATCAAAAATTGAACTTAATTCTGAATTTATATCATCAAGTTGAAGTTGTTTACCTTCATTATGTCCAATCGGAATATACCATCCACTATTTTCTTCACAAGATATTGAAATGCCTACTAAATTTGACGATAAAGGATTCAATCCTGATGTTTCAGTATCAAAAGCAAAATATTTTTTTTTATTGATTTTTTCAATCATATTACTTAGCTCATTTTTTTCGGTAATAGTGATATATTTTTTATTTTCATAGTTAAAAATATTATTTTTGGAATGATCGGATTCATTAATATTAGATAACTCTTTTAGTCTATTTGACACATAACTTAATTCGTATTTTTGTAAACAGTTTTTTGTAATTTCGCTTATAGATTTTTCAAGTTTTGTTTCTTCAATATCAAACTCAATAGGCACATCTCTTATTATTGTTGTAAGCTCTAAGGCTTGCTTGGCTACTTGTTGGTTATCTTCTAAAATGTTCATAATTCTTTTTGCGCTTCTTAAATTTGAAATTTTTTCAATATCCTTAATTTTGGTAAAAAGATCATTAAAATGTCCCAAGCTATTAAGAATAATTCTAGATGATTTTTTTCCTATTCCAGGAACACCTGGAATATTATCTGAAGGATCTCCTTCTAAAGCCTTAATTTCTGCAATATATTCTGGCCCTAAACCATCGTATCTTTTTTTTACTTCTATTGGATTATAAACTTTTGATTCACCAAATCCTGTGTACATTAAGACATTTGTATGTTCATCAACTAATTGTAATTGATCTGCATCTCCAGTAAGAATCAAGTTACTATAACCTTTTTCTGAAGAAAGTTTTGATAATGTTCCAATTAGGTCATCTGCTTCATATCCATCAAATTCAAAGACAGGTACTTTCATTGAATTTAATATTTCTTTTACAATGGGGATTTGTTCGTGAAGTTCTGGGTCAACTTCTTGTCTGTGAGCCTTATAGTCGGGGAATTTTTCTTTTCTGAAAGTAGTAGCTTTTGTATCAAATGTAACAGCTATATTGGTAGGTTTTTGTTCCTTGATTACCTTGATTAGCATTCTAAAAAAACCGTTGGCACCGGTGGTGTTTTTTCCATAACTAGTAATCAAACTTTGTTTAGTTGCAAACCAAGCTCTAAAAATTATTGCATGGCCGTCTACAATAAGAAAAAGTTTGTCTTTATTATTTCCATCATCCATAAAACTACAAAATACTTTCTAGTATTATCGATAATTATAAATTGAGACTTAGGAATAAATCTATATAAATTAGTCTGCTACGCTTGTTTCTTTTCTTACATCAAGTATATCTATACCGCCTCTTACTTGACCAAGAGTATCAGCAATTTTTTCTTCGAGACTAAATAATATTTCTCTCGCATAATTATCTGCACCCTTCCTTCTATCTTCTGACTTTATTTCAGCATCATTTATAATACTATTTGCTTCATTTTTTCCTTGCTCAATTATTGATTCTGCCTCTTTGTTAGCTTTATCTTCAATTTCCTGTGCAGCATTTTTTGAAGCGATTACAATTTCAGTATTAGTAATCATTTTATAAGCTTCTTCTTTTGCATTTTGAATTAATGATTCAGCTTTATTTGTAGCATTATCATTAATCTTAACAGCTTCTTCGTCAGCGTATCCCCTAATTCTTTTAGCCTCATCTTCTGCTTGTTTAATAATTGCTTCTTTTTGCCTTATTATTCCTTCAGATTCACTAACCTCAGAAGGGATCAGTGATTTAATTTCATCAATTTGTTCGGTGAAATTTTCTACATTTATCATTGATCTCCCTGTAGCAGGAATTTTATTTCCTTGAACTAAATTTTTTAATTCATCAATTTTTTCTAGAATATTCATAAAAACTCCATTCTAATTTATTTTTTCTAATAAAGGTTTAATTATTATTTTGGGTATCATTTTAGATATATCTCCTCCTAATGCTCCAATTTCTTTTACTCTTGATGAGCTTAATATTTGATAATTTAAAGAACTAAATAAACAAAGGGTTTCAATATTTTTATCAAGTGTCATATTAACTAATGCCATTTCTGATTCATATTCATAATCACTTGTGATTCTCAACCCTCTTATGATGATATCTGCGTTATTATTTTTTGCTGTATCCACTGTTAGCCCTGAGTATCTTATCACGCTTACATTATTTAATTTTTTCGTGGTTTGAATAACATAATTACTACGTTCATCTACGTTAAATAGTGTTTTTTTAGTGGATTTTTCCACAACGCCAACAATTAAGTGGTCTACAATTTTAGAAGCTCGCTCAATAATATCTAAATGACCATTTGTTATTGGGTCAAATGTACCTGGATATAATGCTTTTCTCAATCAATTGCTCCATTCAAGTTTTGTTTATAAATTGATATAGCTGTATCACCATATAATTTCAGTTTATGAAGGGCAAAATGGGAGTTTTCAAAATTTTCGGGTAAAATGTTTTTTTTAGAATGTTCAATAAAAATTATTGCATTTTCTCTCAATATTTTATTTGTATTAATTTCATTAAAAAAATCTTCAAACTCATTTAATTTATATGGAGGGTCCGCAAAAATCATATTAACTTTTTCAGGAATTTTTTTTATTGACTTCAAAGTAGTTCCTCGAATTATTTGGCTATTCATAGATAAGTTTAATTTTTCTAGTTTTTTTCTAATTTCATTACATCTTTTATTGTTTTGCTCAATGAAAATACTTTTTTTTGCTCCTCTTTTTACTGCTTCTACACCTACGGAGCCTTCACCTGCATAGGCATCTAAAATAATCATATCTTTTGGGCCATTAGGTCCAAGCATAGAAAATATCGCCGAAATAACCTTTGAGGTGGTCGGTCGAAACGGAGATTGTAACTGATTAAAACTATATTTCATTTATTTAAATTTATACTATATAAAATTATTGATTAAATTGGAGAAAACTTAACATATCTGTTTGTTACCGGTTTTCGTGTTTTTTTCATATAAATTAAGATTTTATATTTGAAAAAAAATTAAAAAAAATAAAAAATTACTAATCACATAAATATTTGTATATATTTATTCATGTAATAAAAAATTTAAATTGTTATTATTTAATGAGTATTTTATGTAGGAAAAATTATGTCATCTTCTAATAATGAAAAAAATCTATTTGGTGAACAAAAGTTAATTGATGATAGGATCAAAAAAATTGATTCTTTGAAATCATTAGGTGTCGATCCTTATCCACCTAGATTTTGTAGAACTCATACCACAAAACAAGCTATTAATTTGTATACAAAAATGGAAAAAGAAGGTAAAGATAGTAAATTACTTGAGTCTAAAATTTCTATTTCTGGAAGGGTGATGTCAAAGCGAGACATGGGTAGTGTTTGTTTTATAGACATAAAAGATATAGATGGAGTTATACAAATTTTTTCTAAAAAAGATCAAATGAAAGAAAATTATTCTCTATTGGATTATGTTGATATTGGAGACATTATAGGAGTAAATGGAGTTGTATTTAAGACAAGAAGAGGTCAAATTAGTATTGATTGTCAAGAATTATCTATACTGACAAAATCTCTAAGGCCACTACCAGATAAGTGGGGAGGTTTGAGTGACCATGAGGTGAGATTTAGGCAAAAATACTTAGATTTGATTTCTAATCCTCAAGCTATGAAAAACGCAATATTAAGATCTAATGTTGTTAGATATATGCGTGAGTTTATGCATGAAAATGGATTCATAGAGGTTGAAACACCTATACTTGTTCCTATTGCTGCTGGCGCTCAAGCAACACCATTTGAAACTTATCATAATCAATTAAGTGAAAAATTGTATCTTAGAATAGCTACAGAACTATACCTTAAGAAGCTAATTGTAGGTGGAATAGAAAAAGTTTTTGAAATTGGAAGACTTTTTAGGAATGAAGGTATAGATCATAACCATAATCCAGAATTTACAACTATAGAATCCTATGAGGCATACTCCGATTATAACGATGTCATGAATTTGGTTGAAAACATGGTAAGTTTTATTGCAAAAAAAATTAATGGTTCTATGATAATAAAATCAGAAAATGAAAATATTCCAGATATAGATCTTACTCCTCCTTGGAAAAGAGTTGATTTGCGTAAAACTCTAATTGATAAGGTAGGTATTGATTATCTCGAAATTAATGACAGAAATTCATTAGCTCAAAAAATGAAAGAATTAAAAATTCATGTAGATGAAAATGCTACATGGGGAAGGTTACTTGATAAGGTTATATCTTCGGCTATAGAGCCTGACTTAATCCAACCTCATTTTCTCGTAGATTATCCTATTGAAATGTCTCCTTTAGCAAAGAAAAAACCTGGTTCTGATAATGTAGTTGAAAGATTTGAGGCTTTTGTTATGGGTTCTGAATTAGCTAATGCATTTAGCGAACTAAACGATCCAATTGATCAAAGAAAAAGATTTGAAGATCAAGAAAAAATGAGAGCCATTCAAGGTGACCTTGAAGCTGATCGCTTGGACGAAGATTTTTTAGTTGCTATTGAGCATGGGATGCCACCAACTGGCGGTCTTGGATTGGGCGTTGACAGATTAACAATGCTTTTATCTGGAGAGTCTTCTATAAGAGAGATCTTGCTTTTCCCTGCTATGAGGAAGCAATAATAATTAAGAGTAAATTATGATTTCTATAGAAAAAATATTAAGCCAAAAAGAATCTGTTGAAAAGTCATTACAAGATAGAGGAGAAAAACCTCCATTAGATGAAATAATATCTCTTGAAACTAGAAGAAAAGAGATAATTACTTTAGTAGATAATCTTCGTAATAAAAAAAATGTAGTCAGTAAAAATATAGGTGACTCAAAGCGACCTCCCAACCAACAAGAGATTAATGATATGCGCGATTTAGGTGAAGAGATTAAATCTTATGAATCAGAACTTTCAAAAATTAATTTAGATCTTGAAAAGATTTTACTCACAATTCCTAATATTCCATTAAATGATGTTCCTATAGGTTTAGATGATAGTGCTAATGAGATAATTTATACATCTGAAACAGAACAAATAACTCATAATAATCCTCATTGGGATATCGGTAAAAACTTAAATCTATTGGACATTGAATCTAGTGCAAGAATTTCTGGAAGTAGGTTCTATGTATTAAGAGGAAAAGGTGCTAAATTACATAGAGCACTAGGCGATTGGATGCTAGATGTACATACCAATGAAAATGATTATGAAGAGATAGACCCACCGTTTTTAGTCAAGGAAGAAACTATGATTGGTTCAGGAAATTTACCTAAATTTAAGGAAAATTTATACATGGATTCAGAGACTGATTTATGGCTTATTCCAACTGCGGAAGTGGCATTAAATGGGATGCATCAAGGTCAAATTATTAAACCTGGAAAATTACCAATAAAATATGTTGCAAAAACTCCAAGTTTTAGAAAAGAGCATACAGCTGCAGGAAGAGATGTTAGAGGAATAAAGCGGGTTCATCAATTTGAAAAAGTTGAAATATTTAGATTTGTAGAACCCAAAGATTCGATTGTTGCACATGAGGAAATGCTAGAAGAAGTTGTTGATTTGTGTAAAAGATTAGGTCTGATATATAGAGTTTTGAAGTTGTCTACTGGTGATATTGGTTTTCAGTCAGCAAAAACATACGATATTGAAGTTTGGTCAAAAGGAACAGGAGAGTGGCTAGAAGTAAGTTCTGTTTCTAACTGTTTAGATTTTCAAACAAGAAGAAATAATACAAGATATAAGACCTCCCAGAACAGTTCGACTGTTTTTCCGCATACACTTAATGGATCAGGTTTAGCTTTACCTAGAATATGGATTGCTGTATTAGAAAATGGTTTGCAGAAAGATGGATCAATTATAATTCCAGAAGAATTAGTTAAGTATACTGGTTGGGAAAAAATATAAAACTATTGCTGACTATTATGAAGATTCATTGCTTCATCTATCCCTTTTTCTACAATGATTTCTAAAGCCTTAATGCACCTATCAATAGATTTCGTAATTAAGGTTTTTTCTTCGGATGAAAACTTACCTAATACGTAAGAAATTTGTTCACTTTTAATTTTTGGTTCACCAATTCCAACTCTTACTCTCATAAAATCTTCACTCTCAATTGAGTTAATTATAGATTTCATACCATTATGTCCGCCTGCACTACCATTTTTTCGTATTCTAATTCTACCTATTTGCAAGTTGATATCATCATAAACTACGATTATTTTTCTTGAATTATATTTTTTTACTATTTTTTTTACAATGTCTCCTGAGTTATTAATATAAGTTGCTGGATAAATTGTTATAGTATTTGAATTTTTTAAGGATATTGTTGAAAAGTAGTAATCTTTATTTTTACTGATTTTTACTTTATGAATTTTATTAATTTTATCTAATATTGCCCAGCCAATATTATGTCTCGTATTATTATATTTACTTCCAGGATTTCCTAATCCGAATATTATCCAAGGAGTATTATTATTGTTACTAAAGTCTTCGAATTTCATTTTTCTTCAATTTCTAACATAGATAATATTTCATACTCGTTAACTATATTTATATTTAATTTTTTAGCATTGTTTAATTTACTGCCCGGAGAGTCTCCTGTAATTAAAAAATTAGTGTTTTTTGATACAGATGATGTAATTTTTCCACCTAAATATTTGATTTTATTTTCTAATTCTAATCTTGAGAAAGATTCAAATTTACCAGTTATAACAAAGTTTTTATCATAAAACACATTATTTTTTTCGATATCTTGTTCAGTATATAATGGGTTTATTCCAATTGAAATAAGTTGTTCTAAAAGAATTTTATTTTCTTTTATAAGGAAATAATTTATTACAGACTCGGCTACAATTTCTCCAATTCCGTCAATTTCTAAAAGTTCATTTTTTGTAACGTTCATTAAATTTTGAATAGATTTAAACTTTTTTGCTAGCCATTCAGAAGCCTCAGAACCAACTCCAAGTATCCCTAGTCCAAAAATTAATTTTTCAAGTGGTTGGTGATATGAATTATTTATAGCATTTACTAGATTTATAAACTTTTTTTCTCCCATATTACTTAGATCTAATATTTGATCTTTTTTGTTTTTTATATAATAAATATCACTTATGTTATGAATGATTTTGGATTTATAAAATTCTTCGATAATTTTTTTTCCAAAACCTTCAATATTCATAGCACCTTTTGAAGCAAAGTGTTCTATTGTTCTAATAATTTGATCTGGGCAAGAATAATTTATGCATTTAGTTATAGCATTTTGCTCGTCATTAATTAAAATTGAATCGCAGGATGGACATTTTCTTGGAAAAATAAAACTCTTTGATGAATTGTTTCTAATATTATTTTTAGAAATTTTTACTATTTGAGGTATTACGTCTCCTGCTCTTTGAACAATTACTCTATCGCCTTCTCTTAAATCTTTCCTAATTATTTCCTCTCGATTATGCAAAGTTGCTTTAGAAATTGTTACTCCATCGATTATAACTGGTTCCAAATCAGCCCATGGAGTAATAGCACCAGTTCTTCCTACATTAATATTTATTTTTCTTAAAATAGTTTCTTGTTTTTGTGCTGGAAATTTGTAAGCTATTGCCCATCTTGGCTCTCTCCCTACATGACCAAGAATATTTTGATAATGTAATGAATCTACCTTTATGACTAATCCATCAATAGCATAATCAAGTTCACTTCTAATTTTTTCTATATTTTTTATTATGTCGAAAATTTCTTCTAGAGAATTTACTTTTTTAGACAGATCATTTACCTTACATCCCCAATTTTTCATCATTTTTAATGACTCCCAATGACTAGAAAAATTTGAATTTTTATCAGTATATCCTAGAGAATAGAAAAACATATCTAAGGGTCGTTTTGATGTTACATTAGAATCAAGCTGTCTAAGAGATCCTGATGCAGAATTTCTAGGATTCACATATGTTTCTAGCCCTTTTTTTTCTCTTTTATCATTTAGTTCCTTGAACTTTGATAATGGTAAAAATACTTCTCCTCTAATTTCAAATTTCTCCGGATAATTACCACTCAAAGTTAGAGGAATAGATCTGATAGTTTTGACATTTTCAGTTACTTCTTCTCCTGTAACCCCATCTCCTCTGGTAGCAGCTTTTGATAAGATTCCGTTTTCATAAAAAATTGAAACTGCTAGACCGTCAATCTTTAATTCACAAATTAAGTCTAGATTTTCAATTTCTAAAAGTTTTAGGACTCTTTCATACCAATCTCTGATCTGAGTTTCGTTAAATGCATTTCCTAAACTTAGCATTGGTAATAAATGTTTATGTTCATTAAAAGCTTTTGCTGGAGGTGCTCCGACTCTTTGGGTTGGAGAATCGGGTGTTTTGGTTTCTGGAAATTCTTTTTCTATTTTAATTAAATCGTGAAATTTCTTATCCCATTCTTGATCCGACATAATAGGATTATTATCAATATAATAAAGTTTGTTAGCTTTATTTATTTCGCTTCTTAGGAGTTTCGCTTTTTTTTCAGGATTCATAATATTTATAAAATCATATTTTAGATAAAAATTTTACTAAAAAAATAATGGTTTTATTTTATACATCAATTATCATAGAATTATATATTAAAAATTAATTTATTTATATTTTATCATTATGGTAGACATTCAACCTTTTAAAGGACTTAGATACGATCCAAAATTTGCTGGAGACAATAGTTTAAACATTTGTCCTCCTTTTGATGCTATAACTCCTGATCTACAAAAAAGCTTACATGAAAGATCAGATTTCAATATTGTAAGATTAGAATTAGCTAGAAGAAACCAAGATATCAATCATTATAAAAATGCAGCAAATACACTTAGTGATTGGATAAATAATGGCATACTTAAGTATGATGATAAGCCTGCAATATATGTTACAAAGGAAGAATTTGATTATAGAGGAGTCAAACAAGTCAGAAGAGGCTTTATTACAAATGTAAAAATAGAAGAGTATAATAAAAAAATAATTTTGCCACATGAAAAAACAAGATTAGAATGGGTAGAGGATAGAGCTCAACTCATGTCTGAGTCAAAATCAAACTTTAGCCCTTTATTAGTAATATACAAGGATGACAAATTTCTTAGCATAGGAAAATTGATAAGAACAATTTCTGGAGGGAATCCAACGAGTATTTTTTCACCTCCAGATATGCCAAAATTGAGTATTTGGAAAATTACAGATCCAGGAACTATATCAATAATCCAAAAAAAAATGTCTAAATCACAAGTTTTTATTGCAGATGGACACCATAGGTATGAGGCTTCACTAATTTATAGGAATAAAAATAATTCTATAAATAAAAAATCAAATAAATCTTTTGATTATAGAATGATGATGTTGGTGTCATATGACGAACCAGGACTTATAACTAGAGGATATCATAGAGTCTTAAGTAACCTAACCAAAAAAGAATATAACGATATTCATACTAGGATTAAAAAGCATTTTACCGTTACAAATTACGAAATGCCTAATAAAATAGATAAAATTTTTGTGGATAATTTTATAAAAACTTTAGATGTTAGAAAAAACAAAGAAATTGTTTTTGGTTTATACAATTCAAAAACAAGATCACTATGTATTGCAAAAGATAAACAAATTACACTTGATGGTAACATACTTGAGAATTCAGAATACTATAAACTTCATGAATTAATTTTTTCAAAATCCTTTAACGCAGATAGAGAATTGAAAGTTGTATTACCTGTAAGTGATTCAAAAATGATTAGTGATTATATAGAAAAAGATAGTATAGATATGGTGTTCTTTATGAGGCCATTACCATTATCAGAATTTTCAGAAATTGTTTCTAATGGATGGAGGTTGCCTGCGAAAGCTACAAACTTTTTTCCAAAGCCACCTGCAGGTTCGGTGCTGCAAAATCTTGAGATTTAGTAACCTATAACTTTGTTAATACTTTCTGCTATGTACTGAACATTTTTCGTTGTTATACCAGCAATATTAACTCTACCTGAATTGACTATATATATAGAGTAATCACTTTTTAATTTTTCAACATCTTTTTCACTTAAGCCTGTAAAGCTAAACATACCATTTTGCTCAACAATATATGAAAAATCTTTACTACAATTAAGTTCTCTTAAGCTTGAATTTAGTGATATGCGCATATTCTGAATTCTTTCTCTAAGTACTTTAAGCTCGGATTCCCACATTATTCTTAGATTACTATCTTGCAATATTTCTCTAACTATATCCGATCCATGAGCAGGAGGATTAGAGTATATTGTTCTTGCTGTTTTCTTAAGTTGGCTAAGTAGATTATCTATATTTCTATTTTTACTACTTGTATAAATAAGACACCCTACTCGTTCACTATATAAACCAAAATTTTTAGAATAGCTTGAGCATATAAACAAATCATCTAAATTTTCAGAAAGAATTCTAACACCCTCGGCATCTTCGTGTATACCAGAGCCTAATCCCTGATATGCAAAATCGCATATTGTAATTATATTTTTTTTATTTATAATTTTAGATAATTCAGTCCATTCATCAGAGTTTAAGTCTGCTCCTGTTGGATTATGACAACATCCATGTAAAACAATAATATCTCCATTTGGCATATTATTTATTGATGAAATCATACTTGGAAAATCTACATTATTTTTTTCAAAATTTAGGTATTTATATTCTTTAGTTGAAAATCCTGACGATTCAAAAATAGGTTTATGATTTGCCCAAGTTGGATTACTAAACCAGACTGAAGATTCTGGAGAAAATTTAATCAAAAACTCTGAAACTAATTTTAGTGCTCCTGTTCCCCCAGGGGTGTGTAATCCAAACGACAAGTTACTGTTATATATTGAATCTCCCAAAACTAATTTTATAGATTCAGATAAAAATTCTTGATCTCCATCAATCGGTTTATATGACTTTGAATAGTTTTTATCTAGCAAAATTTTTTCCGCAGTTAAAACAGATTCAAAAGTTGTAGTAACTCCATTATTATCTTGATATACCCCAACTGATAAATTAACTTTCCTTTTATTATTATCATTATTAAATTCAGACGTTAATCCAAGTATTGGATCTTTTGGTGCACTTTTTATATTTTCAAAAATCATAACATTTAATTTCTTATCTTAAACAAAAAATAATTCTTTTTTCCTTTCCTGATTAATAAATATTTATTTTCCATCAGTTCATTTGGATCAATCTTATTCTCATAATTACTGAATTTTTTATCATTTATATATATACCACCTTGCTCGCAAAGTCTCTTTAGTTCATTTTTTGATGAAAAAATTCTGAAGTTATTATTTATACAAATATCGGTAAAATTTTTATTATGTAGATCTTCATAATTTATCTCAAAAATTTCAGATTTGTCTATTAGGTCTTCCAACTCTTCTAATGATAGGGTATTAAGATTATTTGAGAAAAATGCTTCTGTAATTTTTTTAGCTTTTTGTAGTCCATTGGTCCCGTGGATATACTTTGTAACTTCTTCGGCCAAGGTTTTTTGACCAATTCTTTTTTGTGGTTCTAGCGAAACCGATTCTTGTATTTTTAATAAATTCTCAGGAGTTATGAAAGTAAATATCTTTAAGTAATTAATTACATCTTCATCACTAACATTTAAGAAAAATTGAAATAGTTTATAAGGAGATGTTGCTTTGGGGTCTAATGTAGGGGCACCACCTATAGATTTACCAAATTTTTCTCCAGAAGATGTTGTAACTAAAGGAAATATAATACCATGTGCTAGATCATTTTTAGATTTTTTTCTTGAATGAACTCTTCTGATAAGGTCAATACCTCCAAGAATATTACCCCATTGATCACTGCCTCCTGATTGAAAGTTGCAGCCATAATCATCATATAATTTTAGAAAATCATATGCTTGTAAGAGTTGATAGCTAAACTCTGTAAAAGAAATTCCAGTATCTCTATCAAGTCTATTTTTTACAGACTCTCTACTTAACATTGTATTGACGGTAAAATGCTTTCCTATATCTCTCAAAAAACTCAAAAGATCAATTTTTCTTAACCAATCCGAGTTATTAACAATTTTTGCAGGGTTTTTAATTTTTGAGCTAAAATCTAAAAATGGTGACACTTGCTTATATATAGCATCAACATTCTCATCAATTTTTTCTTTACTTAGTAGAATTCTTTCTTCACTTTTTCCGGATGGATCACCAATCATACCTGTTCCACCACCAACTAAAATAATAGGTGTATGACCATATTTTTGTAATCTTGCCAGACCCATAATTGCGACTAAATTCCCTATGTGAAGACTACTAGCTGTAGGATCAAAACCATTGTAACAAGTAATTTTTTCGGTTATTAGATTATGAGTAGCTTCTGGAGTGTGGTCAAATAATAGACCTCTCCACTCCATGTCTTCAACTACGTTATTAAAAATTGTTGTATTGCTCATAATAAGTTTTTTTTATCTAATATTAATTTTATATTTTTGATATCTTCATTCATTTTTTCAATTAGTTCTTTTTGAGAATTAAATTTTTGTTCATCTCTTATTTTGGAAACTAAGTGAACGTTTATTTTTTTATGATATATATTTTTATTAAATTCTAATATAAAAGTTTCAATAATTCTTTGACCATTTTTTTCAAAAGTAGGCCTTTTACCAATACTTGTTGCAGCATAATATTTTTTATCGTTATACTCAACAATAGAAGCATAAATCCCATCCTTAGGAATAACTAATTTTGGTGAAGGAATCAAGTTTGCTGTTGGAAATCCAAGTTTTTCTCCTAAATTATTGCCTCTTGTTACTATTCCTTTTATATTATAAAATCTACCTAATAATTTTTTTGTTTCTTCACAATTTCCTTTTTCAATTGCTTCCTTAACTAATGTACTAGATATAATTTTACCCTTATTTTTTTTTGGAAGAAATTTTATGAACTTTATATTTGGATAGTTGTTTTTCAGTTCTTCATATCCTGACTGGTCATATCCAATTTTTGAGTCAGAACCTAATACAAAAGTTTTAATTCCAATTTTTTCAACTAATTCGGATATAAATTCATCAGATGAAAGTTTTTGAATATTCTTATCAAATCTTAATGAGATGATATTCTCTATTCCTAATGAATTTAATAATTTTTCTCTCTCACTAACTGTACATAAACTTCTAATTTTTTTTGATAGGAAAAAATTTTTTGGTGTTTCTTTAAAAACTATTACTACTGGTGTTTGATCAAATTGCCTAGCTAAATCAATCAAATGATTTATCAGTGCTTTGTGGCCTTTATGAACTCCATCAAAAGTTCCTATTGTTGCTATGGTTGGTTTAATTAAGTTAGTTAAATCTCTTAATTTCATGTTTCATTTACTTAGCTTTTTATTTGCCTCTAGTAAAATTTTTTCTGTAGTATTCCAGTCAATGCATGCATCTGTTATGGATACTCCATAATCTAAATCTGCAGGATTATTAAGTTTTTGATTACCCTCGTTAATATGGCTTTCAAGCATAATACCTACAATATTTTTATTACCTTTATTTCTTTGATTTATGACACTTTCAAAAACTATTGGCTGTCTTTTATGATCCTTGTTACTGTTTCCATGAGAGCAGTCTACTATTATATTTGCCGGTAATGAGTTATTAATAAGTAATTCTTTTGCTTCTTTAATATGACTTTCTTCGTAGTTTGGGACCTTACCTCCTCTAAGAATAATATGACCATACTGATTTCCTGTGGTATGAATAATTGATGCTTTTCCACCATCATCAATCCCTAAAAATGAATGTTCCGATCCACAAGAAACAATAGCATCTGCTGCTATCTGACAATCTCCGGCTGTACTATTTTTGAAACCAATAGGCATGGATAGCCCGCTAGCCATTTGTCTGTGTGTTTGGCTTTCAGTTGTTCTTGCACCAATAGCCCCCCAAGAAACTAAATCTGCATAATATTGAGGAGAAATTGGATCTAGGAATTCTGTTCCACAACCGAGGCCTAATTTATTAACCTCAAGGAAAAAATTTCTAGCTCTTTTTAAACCATTTTCAATATCATAAGTTCCGTCTAGATTAGGATCATTAATTAATCCCTTCCAACCAACTGTAGTTCTAGGTTTTTCAAAATATACTCTCATCACTAAAAGCAGGGTATTATTGACCTCATCTGATAATTTTTTTAATCTTTTAGCGTATTCTAAACATGCGGCTTCATCATGTATTGAGCAAGGACCAACTACAACGAGTATTCTTTCATCTTTTCCATCTAGTATATTTTCAATACTTTTCCTGCTATTCGAAACAACAGCTGCAATTTCATCTGTAATCGGCTGGTTGTCAAGATATTGTTTGGGAGGTAGTAAATTTTGTTGCATTTTTACTCTGAGATTTGATGTTGACATATTTTTTTCTTATAGTTTCAATTTTTTTACTTTCTTGAATAGTATAAATTATTTATCTTACAAAAATTTAAATTTTATTGTGATTTATTTGTCATTTATTTTTTATTTGATATATCGGGCCTGAGAACTTTTGCTTTTTTAGTGTAAATATGAACAATATCTTTCTGTAGTTTTTTTGTGTTCCATAATATAAGAATCCTTATACATTTTTCTAATGCTCCAGGTTTATCGAACTCATGAGAGCACATCAGAGGAACATTATGCCATTCAATTCTTTCTCTAGCCGCTACTGCAGGAAATTCAGAATTGAGATCTTTTGTAGTAGTAAATTGAACTGAAGCTACATCTTTTTCTTGAATGTTATTACACTTTATAAGTTCTAACATTAGTTCTTCAGTTGCTTCTAAAATGTCTTCTTGTGAGTTTGAAGTAGCAGTAGTAGCCCCTTTTACTCCTCTGATGAAATTTGCCATATTTAATTTTTTCCTAATAATTTATTTTATTACATCTGATAAAAATTTTTCTACATTTTGTGCAGCATTTTGTCTCTCACCATTCATTATAGACTTTATTACAGCACTACCTATAATTATTCCATCTGAAAACTCCGCAATATCTTTTATCTGTTCACGATTAGATATTCCAAATCCTACCGCTACTGGTATATCCGTATATTTTCTGACCTTTGAAACAAGGCTGTTAATTCTACTAGATATAGTATTTCTAACACCCGTAACTCCTAGAGAAGATATACAATAAATAAATCCATCAGCATTTTTACAGGCTTTTCGTATACTATCTTCAGATGATGTTATAGCAAGTAAAGGGATTAGTGATATTTTATATTTTTTAGTTATTTTAAGCATTTCTTCTGATTCGCTGGGTGGTAAATCAGCAATGATTAGGCCGTCAACTCCAATCGATTGTACTTCTGAACAGAAATTTTCAACTCCGTAAGATAGTAAACTATTGTAATAACCCATAAAGATTAGGGGTATTTCACTATGAGATAATCTAATATTTTTTGCAATTTCAAGGCATTTTGAGGTATTCATACCAGATTCTAGTGCAATTTGTCCGGCTTCTTGTATTATTGGCCCGTCTCCTAATGGATCACTAAAAGGTATACCTAATTCAATTATGTCTACACCTGATTTTATAGCTGAATCAACAATTTTTTCAGTACTATTTTTTTCTGGAAAACCAGTTGTTATATAAACTATATTTGTTATTTTATTCTTATTTTTATTATTTTCAAAAATTGTATTAATTCTATTATTTTTTTTCATATGATAATCTCTCTCTATTATTCATAAATAAATTCTTCACTATTTAGATCTATATTTGGAATTATATCTTTTTCGTACCAATAATTTTGATTATGTACCCATTCTACATTGCTACCACTTTTTGGCATTTTATCTAATGCTCTTGATAAATAACCAGGATTAAATTCTTCTTCACCAATCCATGGAAGAATTTTCATAGTTTGGTCTTTTTTTCTTAATCTAACTGTAATTTTTTTTACATCAATAGAATCCATGTGATCTAGTAGTTTTATCATAAAATTCGCAATCATTTCTGCTCTTAGCGTCCATGCTTGCCTGAAATAACCAAAAGTCCAAATTAGATTTGGGATTGATGTGAACATCATTCCTCTATATGTTATTGTATCCTTTAGATTTATCAGTTTTTTGTCTATAGAAAATTTTATATCGCCTAAGATACTCAGATTAAAACCTGTTGCCGCAATTATAATGTCTGCGTTTAGTTGTTCGCCAGACTTAAGCAAAATTCCATTTTCATTAAAACTATCTATATGATCTGTAACAACAGAAACATCTTTGTTAGCTATAGACTTAAATAACTCTGCATCAGGAGTTAATGCAATTCTTTGTTGCCAGGGCCTATAACTTGGTGAAAAATGTTTTTCTATGTCAAAGTTTTCTCCTAGTATATCTTTTATTTCTTGAAGCAATTCGTACTTAACTTTTTCAGGTTCTTCAATACACCTTTTAATAAATATTTCTTGATTAATTAATATTTGCTCTCTAACTATTTTATGAATCCAGTCATTATCATCAGTAATTTTTCTTAGGGTATTTGCAATTTCCTCGGTACCAATTGTCGATGTTCTATAGAATGTAGGAGTTCTTTGAAGCATTATTACATGCTTAGCTTTTTTTGCAAGAACTGGTATTGTTGTTGCTGCTGTTGCTCCAGAGCCAATAACGATAATTTTTTTATCAGAATAATTTAATTTGTTTGGCCATTCTTCTGTATGTATGAATTTCCCATTGAAATTTTCTATGTTTTTCCATTTAGGAATATAACCTTGGTTTTGTTTATAATAACCTTGACACATTTGTAAAAAATCGCATGAGAAATATAGAACTTGCTTTGTTATTGAGTGTTCTACGGATAAAATCCATTTTTTTTCTGAATTGGACCAATCTGCTTTTATGATTTTATGATTATATTTTATGTTATTTTGTAAATTATTTTCTGAAATTGTTTCTCCAATATACTTTAGTATTTCTGATGCAGTTGCTATAGGTGCGTTATTCCATGATTTAAAACTATAACCAAAGGTAAATAAGTCACTATCTGACCTAACTCCTGGATATTTATGTGTGTACCATGTCCCGCCAAAACTATCTAAAGCTTCAAGTATAAAAAAACTAGATTTCGGTCTTTTGGTTTTCAAGTAAAAAGCTGATGCAATTCCTGCAATTCCTGCCCCAACTATTATTATGTCAGTATGTGTAATTTTTTTACTCATAATGTTATTTTATATGTTAATTATCTGATACGCATATTATAAGTAAAATTTGTTAATAATTACGGCTAAAAAATTATGAACACTGTGAATAAAAATTGATGGATATATGGATTTTGATTTAATGTATAACAATCCCAAACAAATCCCTAAGATAAAAGTTGGAAATAAGGAACCAATATGTATATGAAAGATTGAAAAAATACCAGATGAAATTAATAAACAAATTTTTAAATTAAATTTTCTTTCTAAACCTTTAATCAAGAACCCTCGAAAGAATACTTCTTCACATATTGGTACTATGATACTCACTAAAATTATAGTTATATAAATATTTTCAAATGCTAGAATTAATACTTCTTTTGCAGTATTTGGAGGTAGTAGGAAATCGAGTTTTAATATCTCTAACAACCATCCCCATAAACCAACAATTATTAAGCAAGTAATCCAGTAATATATGCCCATTGAGAAATATTTTATTTTTGCTTTTTGAAAACCTAAACTATTAAAATTCGTTTTGTATTTTATTATTGATAAATTAATAGCTGGTAGTAAAAATAATATAGTTAATAAAGAGCTACAAATAAGTTCTAGAGAAAAATCATAGAAGTAAATATTATTATTTTTTTTTACACTTAAATTTATAAATATTATTAAAAGAATTACCCATATAAAAAGCCATGTAACTAAATTTTTATAAGGTAAACTAAATTTTTTTATAATTAAAATTATTATAGATGATATTAGAAATGAAAAATAAACATTATTGTTTACTTTTACCTTTTCAGGAAATTTTAATTCAATAAGTGTTTCAATAAAAATAGAACCCAAAATTACTAGTAAAGTCGATAAAACAATTGCGAGTATAGTATCTAAAAAATCCCATTTTATACTCGAATACATTTTTTTACATTGTTTGAGGTTCTGCGTCTGGCAGATCTTCTTGTTTAGTTATATTTTTCTGTTCGTTGTCAGAGTTGTTTTGAGATTCTTTTTTCGTTTCTTTTTTTTGAAAAGGATCTTTACCTTCAAGTATTGCCAAAAATTGCTCAGATTCAATTGTTTCATGTTGTAATAGAAAATTAGCAATATTTTCTAATTCTTTATCGTATTTTGTCAAAATATCTTTAGCATTTTTTTCAGCTTCCATAAGAATGCGATTTATCTCACTGTCTATGATTTCTTCTGTTTTGAGAGAATAATCACGCTCCTCGGACATTTCTTTTCCTAAGAATACAGCACCACCTTGCCTTTTACCAAAAGATCGATTTGACAATTTATCAGACATTCCTAATCTCATAACCATTTCTCTAGCTATATTCGTAGCTTGTTCAAAATCATTTGAAGCACCTGTAGTAACATCACCTATTTTTAATACCTCTGCAACTCTACCTCCCATTGCTGCCGCGATTTGTGATTCTAGTTGTTCCTGAGTGGCATAGGTTTTATCTTCTTGTTGCCACCTAGTGAATCCCCCCGCTTGTCCTCT
>CEUJ01166112.1_pt1 | contig 26943 bp, 23 predicted proteins | sample 361531 | NCBI WGS metagenome assembly CEUJ01 (sample SAMEA2622842, study PRJEB7988) | marine metagenome | biome: marine biome (ENVO:00000447); feature: marine epipelagic mixed layer (ENVO:xxxxxxxxx); material: "saline water (ENVO:00002010), including plankton (ENVO:xxxxxxxx)" | depth 140 m | reverse complement strand
TAGGCTTTTTTATAGCATATTTTTTATAATTTCTATCCTTAAGAACAATTAAAACCAGTTTGTACATGCTCAAAAAAGGTATCTTTTTTCTTAAAAATTGGTCTACCAAAAGCTCATTTGCAGCATTAATAATAATTGGTGTCGAATAATGCTTGCTCACCATGTTCTTTAGTTTAATCATTGGAAAAATTCTACTATCTACATTTCTAAAGGTTAGATTATTTATTCTCTTTTTTGATTTAGATTTTAAAAAATCTTTAATATCAACTTTATTATTGAAAATCGCATTAGCTATTGGAATAGTCATTGATGTTTCATGATATATGAATTTATTTAGACCATTTTTAAGTTCGACTATTGCATGAACTAAAGACTCAGGATGAATAATAATATCCAATTTATTGCTAGGTAAGTTAAAAAGTTTTTGAGCTTCAATTAGCTCTAAAATTTTATTCATGAGCGTAGACGAGTTAACAGTAATTTTTTTTCCCATTTTCCACTTAGGATGTCTTAAGGCTTCATAAGGTTTAATTTTTTTTAGTGAGGAAGCACTTCTATCAAGAAACGGGCCTCCAGATGCTGTGAGATATATCTTCTTAACATTGCTTAGTTTATAATCTGATAATAGTTGCATTATTGAAAAATGCTCTGAGTCAATTGGAATAATTTTAGTGCTATATTTTTTTGATAACTTTTTAATTATATTCCAACCACAAATAATTGACTCTTTATTTGCAATTAATAGTTTATTACTTTTTTTAATCATTTCAATTGTGGGAGTTAATCCATCTAAACCAGGTATTGCTGACAAAGTAATATCTGATTTCGTTAAAGACTTGTATCTAAAATTTTTTGATAAAACAATTTTCGTTTTAGTTTTTTTTATTTTTATTTTGACTTGTTGAAAAACTTTAAAATTATTTATTATAAAAAAATTTGGCTTATATATTTTTATTTGTTTGCAAATCAAATTTAAATTTTTATCAGCAGATAATAAGTTAATTTTGAATAAATTCTTTTTTTTATTTAAGATATTTAAAGTTGTAGCTCCAATTGAGCCTGTTGATCCAAGAATAGAGATTTTTTTTTTCATTAATGTAAAAATGATATTGATAAGAAACCTAGTGGAATACCAAATAATATTCCGTCCAATCTATCTAACGCACCGCCATGACCAGGTAAAAACTTGCCAGAATCTTTTATAAATGCTTTTCGTTTAATATATGAAAAAAATAAGTCTCCTATTTGACTTGATATTGATGTAACAATTCCGATTAGAAGAATTTGATAATTAAATTGGTTAGTAAAAAAGAAAAAGACTATTGAAAAAAAAAAGGAACCAAAAAAGAGAGATCCAATAGATCCTGAAACCGTTTTACTTGGACTTATTTTTGTAAGCTTAGGGCCTTTAAGAATTTTTCCTATAACATACCCACCAAGATCAGATCCTACACAACAAAAAATAAGAGAGTATAAAGTTATTTTTACTACAAAATAATTTGAACCAAAAACGAAAAGTATACAAAAAATAAAAATATAAGATATGAATATAATATTGATTGAAAGTTTGTAAAAAATATTTTTGAATATCTTGTCTGTAATAGTTAAAAATTCTAGAATTGACAAAACTCCAAAAAGTAAAAATACAATAATTAAAATTTTTTCTGACAAAAACATTAAAAAAAGTAATATTATTAATGCTACCGAAGTAAAAATTCTTTTTATAAAGTTATTTTTCATTATAGTGATCCAAAATTTCTTTTACTATTTTTAAATTTTGTTATAATTTTTTTAAGATCTTTATTATTAAAATCTGGCCATAATTTTTTTAAAAAAAATAACTCTGTATAAGCTAGTTGCCATAACATAAAATTACTTAGTCTTTGATAGCCTCCTGTCCTTATTAATATTTCAGGATTAGGAAGATGCTTTGTATATAAATTATCTTCTAAGCTTTTAATATTAATTTTTTTCATTTTTTTAATTGCAGCTATTATCTCATTTTTTGAGCCATAATTAATGGCCAAATTTACAATAATTTTTTTATTTTTTTTTGTTAATAAAGAACTTCTTGTAAGTATGCTCTTAAGGTTTTGAGATAGGCGATTTATGTCGCCTATAATATTAATTTTTATACCTTGTGAAATTACACTTTCTATCTCCTTTGAAAAATAATTTTTAATTAACTTAAATAAAAAATTAATTTCATTATTAGGCCTTTTCCAGTTTTCTGAAGAAAATACATAAAAAGTAACTATAGGAACTTTCAATTTAATTGAATGGCTAACAATTTTTTTTACAGTTTCCACACCTTTAATATGACCAAAATTTCTTCCTCTTTTTTTTTTTACTCCCCATCTCCCATTGCCGTCCATGATAAAGGCAATATGGTTGAGTTTGTTCATATTTGGCTAATCTCTTTTTCTTTATTAATTAGAATTGTCTCAATATTTGAAATATTGTTATCTGTTAATTTTTGAATATTTTTTTCGTAATTTTTATTATTATCCTCTGAAATAATTTTATCTTTTAATTTTTTCTTGAGATCCTCATTAGCTTCTCTTCTAACGTTTCTAATCGATATTTTTGCTTTTTCACCCATATTTTTTAAAATCTTAATTAATTCTTTTCTTCTTTCTTCTGTAAGATCGGGTATTCTTAATCTAATCGTTTGTCCGTCAATTTGAGGATTAATTCCTAACTCGGACTTTTGAATAGCTGACTCAATTGTCGATGTGTTTCCCTTATCCCAAACTTGAATGGATATTAAACGAGCCTCGGGAACACTTATGGTTGCTAATTGATCAATTGGCATTAATTGTCCATAAACATCAACTTTGATTGTATCAAGCATATTAGTATTTGCCCTCCCAGTTCTTAATGTAGAAATATCTTTTTTAAATGAGAGTATACTTTTATCCATTTTTAAAGAGTAATTTTTTTCGTTGAATTCACCACTCATCTTTAAATTCCTTCACCTACTTTGTATTTTACAAAGTCTAATATATCAATTTTTTTATCTTTAGAGTTTTCTTTTAGAATATCTGATACTTTTTTTTTGGGATCCATAATCCATATTTGATTTAATAAAGAATTGTCGTTTAAAAATTTAGCAATCTTTCCACTAGAGATTTTTTCAGCTATTTCTGGGGGTTTTCCTGAATTTATAATTTCAGCCTTTATAATTTCTAGCTCTTTTTCAACGATCTTTTTATCTATTCCATCTTTGTCTATAGATAAGGGATTAGATGCAGCAATATGCATAGCAATTTTATTTCCTATTTCCTCATTTTTACCTTTTATTATCCCTCTAAGCTTTACCACTGAAACAATCTTGCCTATATTTTTCTCAATAGCTGAGTGTACATAATAAAAATTCAGTCCATTTAGATTATCGAAAAAATTTGATCTTCTTATTGTTATTTTTTCACCAATCTTAGAAATTAAATTTACCAAATTATCTTTTACCAAGGAACCGTTTGACATCTTTGAGTTATTGAGTTCATTCAAGTTTCCTTTTGAAATAAAATTAAGTTCAGAAACTTCCTTGCAAAAACTTATAAAGTCTTTATTTTTGGCTACAAAATCAGTTTCACTATTTATTTCTATAATAGATACTTTGCCATTTTCCTCTCTTGCTAAAACTAAACCTTCAGATGCGGTCCTGTTCATTTTTTTTGAAGCTTTTGCAATACCTTTTTTTCTTAAAAATTCAACAGATTTTTCTAAATCACCCTTTGTTTCTTCTAGAGCTATTTTGCAGTCTTTAAAACCAACACCAGTTAGCTCTCTAAGTTTTTTTATACTATCAAATAAATCTTTGTTAGACATTTAGTTATTTAAGAACTAGTTTTTTTTTTCTTTAGATTTTTGCAGTTTTTGTTCTTTTGGCTCAGGGATTTTTATATGTTTCTCTGCATCTTTAATTGTATTTTTTAATAATTCGCAGTAAAGATTAATTGACCTTCTTGCGTCGTCATTGCCTGGAATTGGAAAATCAATTCCAGTAGGATCAGAGTTTGTGTCCAAAACTGCAATAATTGGAATTCCAAGTTTTTTAGCTTCGGCAACCGCTAAGGACTCTATATTTGTATCTATAATAAATATTAAATCTGGGGTTTTTTTCATTTCAGAAATACCTCCCAGTGAACGTTTAAGTTTTTCTCTCTCTTTACCAAATTTTAAAATTTCTTTTTTAGTAAAACCTAAGTTTTCTTTAGATAGCTGATCGTTTAATTTTTTTAATCTTTTAATTGAGTTTTGGATCGTGTTCCAATTCGTTAACATACCACCCAACCATCTAAAATTTACATAAAACTGTCCAGTTTCATTTGCCAACTCACTTACTTGCTCAGACGCTTGTTTTTTTGTTGAAACTATCAATAACTTTCCACCGTTTGCTATTACTTTATGAACTTGAGAAAGGGCGTTTTTAAGAAAATCTACTGTCTGAGTTAAATCTATAATATGGATAGAATTTTTTTCTCCAAAAATGTACTTCTTCATTTTTGGATTCCATCTCAACGTTTTGTGGCCTAAGTGCACGCCAGCTTCTAATAATTGTTTAATATCTACCTTAGGTACGTTCATATTTTTTCCGGTTAATCCACCACAGTAATTCCATATTAATGGACCGGTAGGGTAATACCCTTTAAACTGTGTGCGAAATTAGTCATTGATATATACAAACATGCTGAAAAATCAATACTCTAAACTGTAATATTTGCAACGTATTTCTTAGCTTTTAGAGCTTTAAAGTGATTAATATCGAATTTCCGATTGTTTTCTAATGAATAGTGAGCTTTATTATTTTTATTTTTAAAAATTAAATTTATTTTAGTCTCGCCATAAGTCGATAATATTTTTCTTATCTCCTCAATATTATAATTTTCGTTAAATTCAATAGTTACTTTGGAGTAAGGTTTTTCTATAACCTCGTTTACACTCAAAATTTTTCTGACATTAATTCTTTGTTTAATTCCATCATTTGATATTTTATCTTTTTGAAGTGTCATAACAAAAGACTCGGATTCTATTAATTTATTTCTGTTAGCTACTAACATTTCTGAAAAAAGAAACAATTCAAATTCTCCTCTCTTATCGCTAAATTTTATTATGGCATATGGTGAACCTTTTGAACTTTTCTTTTCTTGAATAGACATTATCGTACCTGCTACTAATCCCTCTGATACATTTCCTTGATAAAATTGATTGTAAGAAATAATATTAAGAATGTTAAATATTTCCTCATATTCATTTAGAGGATGATTGGAAATATAAAATCCTAAAGATTTGAACTCCTCTTGCAATAAGTCTTTTTGCTTCCACTCAGTGGATGGTGAAAACTCAAAATTATTTAAATAATCATTACTTTTTCCAAAAAGACTGGTTTGATTGTTTGTCTTGTCTTCATTAGTTTTTTTAATTTGCTGTATCATCTTTGGAATAGATTGAAATATCTTATTTCTGTCCTTGTCAAATTCGTCAAAAGCTCCAGATTTTGTCAAACCCTCTAATTGTAATTTATTCACATCTTTAATATTTACTCTGTTCATAAAATCTATAAGTGATTTAAACTTTCCATTTTTTTCTCTCTCTTTCACAATATTAGATATGGCTTCATAGCCAACATTTTTAATTGCACCTAATCCGTAAAAAATTTTTTCTTTGCTAGCTTTAAATTCGGCAAAACATTCATTAATTGATGGTCTGACAATATTAACTTTTAATCTTTTTAATTCTTCAACAAACTCCCTTAACTTTGAAGTGTTAGTGAGTTCAGTTGTCATAGTTGCAGCAATAAAATCTTCTTTATAATATGTTTTTAAAAAGGCAGTTTGATATGCGATTAGAGCATAAGCTGCTGCATGACTTTTGTTAAATCCATATTGAGCAAATGGCTCAATTTTTGTAAAAACAAAATTGGCAACATCTTTTGTAATTCCATTTTTAATAGCTCCATTGATAAACCTTTCTTTTTGTTTATCAAGTTCGGCTTTCTTCTTTTTTCCCATAGCTCTTCTTAAAATATCTGCCTCTCCAGCAGTAAATCCTGCTAATGTCTGGGCTATTTGCATTACTTGTTCTTGATAAATAATTATTCCATATGTTGTTTTTAATATATCTTTTAAAGTTGGATGAATGTAGTCGGGCTCTTTAGCGCCATTTTTGCAATCATTATATAAAGGGATATTGCTCATTGGCCCTGGTCGGTAAAGAGCTACTAATGCAATAATATCATCAAATTTATTTGGTTTCATTTGTTTGATTGCCTCTCTCATCCCTGCACTCTCTAATTGAAATAATCCAGTCGTTTCTCCTGTTGATAATAATGAGAAAACTTTTTCATCACTTAGATCTATTTTACTTATATCTAAATTTATGTTTTTGTTTTGCAGTCGCTTTAATGTTTTGTCAATCACAGTAAGCGTTTTAAGTCCTAATAAATCAAATTTAACCAACCCAGCATTTTCTGAAGAGTACATATCATATTGGGTAGAGGGTAGAATAAGATTTGAATTATGATCAACATATAGCGGAAATTTTTCGGCTAATTTATCTCCAGCTATTACGACCCCAGCTGCATGAGTTGCCATATTTCTATTTAAACCTTCTAATTTTAGAGATAATTTTAAAAGTTTATTTACTTTTGGATTATTCTTAATTTCTTCCTTAAATCTTGGTTCTCTATCAATTGACTCCTGCAAAGTTAGTGGTCTTGAGGGGTCAAAGGGAACCATTTTACAAAGTCTATCAACGTGTCCATAAGATAATCCTAAAACTCTTCCTACGTCCCTTAAAACCATTCTTGCTTTCAATTTACCAAAAGTTATTATATGAGCTACTCCATCTTTATATTTATTTTTAAGGTATTCAAAAACTTGGTCTCTCTTTTCTTCACAAAAATCGATGTCGAAATCAGGCATCGAAATTCTATCAGGATTGAGAAATCTCTCAAAAATCAAATTATATTGTATTGGATCAAGATCAGTTATATCCAAACAGTAAGCAACTAACGAACCTGCTCCTGATCCTCTGCCAGGTCCAACTGGAATAAAGTTCTTTTTTGCCCATTTGATATAGTCTGAAACAATTAAGAAATAACTAGCATAATCCATTGAGTTAATAATATTTATTTCGTGTTGAAGCCTATCCTCATATTTTTTTAATGTTTGTTCAGATATTTTTAATTTATTTCTTTTTGAAATGAAATTTTTTATTCTATTATTCAATCCATTTTTTGCTTGATTTAATAATTGAGTTTCAGGTGAGTAATTTTTATCATTAGCTAATGATGGTAAAATTGGTTTAGACTTTTTTAATTTAAAATTAAATCTGAGATGAAAAGAATAATTATTTTCAAGAGCTTCGGGGATGTCGGAATATATATTTTGTAGATCTATATCTTTTTTAAAATAGTGCTGGTTACTTAGTTTTAATCTAGTTTTATCATCTATGAAATTTTTTTCCCCTATACACCTTAAAGCATCGTGGGCTTCGTACATGTGCTCATCTATATAGAAAATTTCTTGAGTTGCTATTAATGGAAGGTTAAATTTCTTAGAATTGTTTAAAATAAAATTTTCAAAATTTTTTTCATCTTTTTCATTATGGCGTTGTATTTCAAAATAAATTCTATCTTGAAAATATTTTTTAAGTGAATGTATTAATTTTTCAAAATCATTTAATTTATTTGAAGAAAATATTTTTCCAAAAAAATCTCTTTGATTGCCTGTGAGTAAAATTAAATCTTTACTATTTTCTATTAAATCTTTAATTTTACATGCTGGTTCACTAGAAGACTGGGTTTTTAAATAACTTAAAGATGATAATTTAGTTAAATTTTTATACCCTTCTTCAGTTTGGGCGTACAATGTGATCTTTCCAATTACACCTTTTTCCTTAATATTTATTTGTGTACCAATGATAGGTTGAGTTCCAACTTTTGATAATTTTTCAGAAAACTCTAACGCCCCACATAAATTGTAGCTATCTGCCAGTCCTAAAGATTTGATTTTATTTTCTTTACAATATTCTGCTAAATCATCTATCTTCGCAGCTCCTTCACAAATTGAGTACTGAGTATGAATTTTAATATTATTAAAACTTTTGTTCTCGTTGAGCATTTGCTCGTTTTATAACACCATCAGAAATAAACAACTTGTAATCAGCCCTGTTAGCAAGTTCTCTATTATGAGTTGCAAAAATAATTGTCTTTTTAAGTTTTTTTAATTTTAAAAATAATGAAAAGATATCTTTTGAAGTCTTGTGATCTAGATTCCCCGTAGGCTCATCTGCTAAAATTAATTTGGTTTCAGCTATAAGTGCTCTAGCGATAGCTACTCTTTGTTGTTCACCCCCTGATAGCTCATTGGGAAAATGGTTGGCTCTATTAAAAATTTTTACATCTTTCATAATTTTTTTAGCTTTATTTGAAATGGTTTTTTTTTCTTCACCGCTTATAATTAAAGGCATCATAATATTTTCAACTGCAGTAAAATCAGATAGTAAATTATTATCTTGGAAAATTATTGATATGTTTTTTCTTCTTAAATTATCTTTTTGAATACTGTTTAATTTTTCAATTTGTTGATTATTTAAAATTATTTTCCCTTGTGTTGGTTCATCAAGTAAAGCTAACAAATGTAGTAAGGATGATTTACCAGAACCTGATGGACCAACTAATGCAACCAAATCACCCTCTTTGATTTTAATATTCAAGTCTTTGAACAAAGTTATTGACCCATTAATATGATTAAAAATTTTTTTTAAATTAGTAGTTTCTAAAAATATTTTACTCATATCTCAAAGCTCTAAAAGTATTCATTTTTGATATTTTCATTGCTGGCAAATAGGAAGCTATAACTGAAATTATCAGTGAAATAATAAAAATAATAAATATTGAATAAGTATTTATTTCACTAGGGAGTTTTTCCAAAAAGTAGATATCTGATGGAAAAATTTCTAGATTAAAAAATTTTGAAAGAAAAATTCTTATCTTTTCTATATTCAAAGAAAATATAATACCTAAAATTATTCCGCTTATTGTTGCAAAAAAACCAATCGCTATCCCAGTTAAAAAAAATATTTTTTTTATAGATTTATTGCTCAAGCCTAAAGTTTTTAAGATAGCTATCTCTTTAGTTTTATTTTTAATGAGAATAGTTAATCCAGAAATTATGTTAAAAGCCGCTACCACAATAATTAAAGATAGAATTATAAACATTACATTCCTTTCAACTTTTAAAGCGCTAAAAAGAGATTTATTTAAGTCTGACCAAGTATAAACAAAATAATTTTGATTAATCTGGTAAATTTTTTCTTTTAAAGAATTCGCTTTTAGAGGATCTTTAATAAATATTTCTATATTTAAATCTGAATACTCTTTGTTAAAAATTGATAGTGCATCGTTAATATTTAGAAATATAATATTTTGATCAAATTCTATAAAACCTGTATTAAAAATACCGCCTATTTTAAAATTTTCTTGTTTTGGTAGAGTTCCAAGGGGTGTTGAAACAAAAGCTGAAGACATTAAACTTAATGAGTCACCTACTTTTAAGTCTAAGTTAAAAGCAAGCTCAGATCCTATAAAAATCTTATTCGTATTAAAATTTTCTATGTTCCCTTTAGAAGTAAAATTATTAAAAAATTCTTTTATATTTTTTTCCTCTTTATCAATTCCCTTTAAAATAACCCCCTTAGCATTGTTATTGCTTATGATGATTCCTTCTCCCGAATATGATTTGCTTAAATCAATTTCTTTAAATTTTTTTTTTAGTTTTTCTATATAACTGTCATCTATCTTAAAATTATTTGGTTGAATAACAATATGGGGATTAAGACCTAAAATTTTATTAGTCAAATCTGTTTTGAAACCATTCATTACTGACATTACAATTATTAAAATTGCAACACCCAGCATAATTCCTAGGAAAGAAAAAATTGAAATAATTTTTAAAAAACCTTCTTTTTTTTTAGGTCTTAAATTTCTCAAAGAAATAAGTGTCTCAGCTTTTGTAAACAATGTATTAAGTTTTTATTTTAGATTTAATTTTTTCAAGATCTAATATTTCACTTGCACCTTTAAGTTCCTTAAATTCAAAATTATCTCCTTGTGATTTTGAGCCAATAATTATTTGATAAGGAATTCCAATTAGATCGTGCTTTTTGAATTTATTTGACATATTCTCATCAACATCATCAAACAATACGTCAATATTTTGTTTTTTTAATTCATTATAGATTTTTTCACCTTTTTCGAGATTTTCTTTATTATTTTTGCTTATACTAGGCATTATAACCACATCAAATGGCGATACAGATTTTGGCCATTTCATAATATCACCGGTATATTTTGCTTCGATAATAGCTCCAACTAATCTTGAAACTCCAATTCCATAAGAGCCCATTTTAACAAAGACTTTTTTTCCGCTTTTATCATCAATTAAGCAGTTCATCGGTTTAGAATATTTGTCACTAAAATAAAAAATATGCCCAACTTCTATTCCTTTTGTAATAATTTGATTATCTTTTTTTACTAACTTATTGAAATCATTTTTATTATATTTTTCGTCTGTCACAGCATAGAATTTAGTAAAATCCGCTTTCATCTTTTGAAGTGAAATATCGTCAAATTTGTACTGATTAAGATCTATATCAAAAATATTTTTGTCAGCATAAACATTGCTCTCTCCTGTTTCTGCCAGTATTACAAATTCGTGTGAAAGATCGCCTCCAATTGGACCGGTTTCAGCAGCCATGGGTATTGCTTTTAATTCTAATCTATTAAAAGTTTTTAAATAAGAGTAGAACATTTTATTATAAGATTTTTTTGCTTCTTCATCAGATAAATCAAACGAGTATGCATCTTTCATATAAAATTCTTTACATCTCATTACGCCAAATCGTGGTCTTATTTCATCTCTAAACTTCCATTGAATGTGATACAAAAGTTGTGGAAGTGATTTATAAGATTTAATACTAGATCTAAAAATATCGGTAATTAGTTCTTCATTTGTGGGGCCGTAAAGCATTTCTCTTCCCTGACGATCTTTAATTCTTAACATTTCTTCTCCGTAATCATCATACCTGCCGCTTTCTTTCCATATTTCTGATGACTGTATAGTGGGCATCAACATCTCTTGAGCACCAATTGAATTCTGTTCCTCTCTAACTAATTGTTCAATTTTTTTCATCACTTTAAAACCCAAAGGAAGCCAAGAATATATTCCAGCAGATGACTGTTTAATCATGCCTGTTCTCAGCATAAGTTGGTGTGATTTAATTTTAGCCTCTGAAGGAAGGTCTTTTGTAATTGGAATGAATAATTTTGAAAGGTACATTATTGTAAAATCTCTCTTAGATTTAAAAATTCAATATCTACAAGATAATATATGACTACAAAAATTATAGAAGTAATTAATGTGGTTATTAGAAATTTTAAAGCTATTTTTGGATTTTTTGGAGCTCCAGGATCCATTCCTTCAATTTTTTCTCTAAAAACTTCTTTATTTGATTGAATTCCAATTGGTAAAACTGAAAAAAAAATAATCCACCAAATCATTACATAAACTATTATTGAGCCCGTTATACCCATTAAATCCTAGCAATATTAATATTTGTAAAAGGTTTTTTTCCAGTTTTTTCTCTAACAATTCTTCTACAATTTTGTTTAAGGGTTTCAATTAAATTTTGTTGCTGTTTTTTGTTATCCATTGAAAAAGTTTTACAAATATTAATGATCTCGTCTTCCATATCAAAAATAAAAGTATCATTTTCATTTTTTTCCGGTATTCCTTTATATGAAATTACCGGTTTTTTTATGGTTCCATTATTTGATATAATCAAAGTTATTTCTAAATACCCATTTGCGGATAAATTTTTCCTATCTTTGATAGATTGAGAGTCCGTTTCAACGTTAATATTTCCATCAAGATAAACTTTTCCTGATGGTGCTTTATCAATAATTTCTGGTTTATCTCCTGGAAGAATTTTAATTATATCTCCATTTTCAATTAATAAAGTTTTTGGAATTTGCATTTCTTTTGCAAATAATACATGTTCAGCCATATGTCGGTGCTCACCATGCACTGGTATTACGCAATTAGGCTTTACCCAATTATACATATCTTTTAGGTCGTCTCTATTAGGATGACCGGAGACGTGAACAAAAGCATTTTCTTCGCTAATCATTTCCATCTTATTTTTTACTATCAAGTTTTGTAATTGATATAGTTTTTTTTCATTCCCTGGTATTATTTTTGAAGAGAAAATCACACAGTCACCACTTTCTAAATGGACATCTGGATGTGCGCCGTTTATTATTCTTGTCATGGCTCCCATCGGCTCTCCTTGACTGCCAGTTGCTAAGTATAAAATTTTATTTTTTGCTACTTTTTTTGCGTCTCTTGGTTCTAAAGGCTCTATAAGCCCTTTGAGATAACCACATTTTCTCGCAGCTTTATAAATTCTTTGCATAGATCTTCCAACTAAACAAATATTTCTACCAGTTTTTTTTGCACAATAGAAAATAGACTCCATCCTAGCCACGTTTGAGGCGAAGGACGTGATAAGAATTCTGTGAGTTTTTATTTCCATAATTCTTAAAAGACTATCCCTAACCTCAGACTCTGATCCTGCCCTACCTGGGCTAAAAATATTTGTGGAGTCGCATATCATTGCTGATACTCCATTATCTCCAATAGATTTTAATTTTTGTTGATCAATTTGACCTCCAATTAATGGATTTGGATCAATTTTCCAATCTCCAGTATGTAAGACTGTCCCCAGTGGAGTTTTAATACTTAGGCCGTTAGGCTCTAAAATAGAGTGTGTTAAAGTAACAAAATCAATTTCAAAATTTCCAAGTTTTATTTTGCTATTTAAAGGCACCACTTCAAGATATGAGGAGATATCAATTTTTTTTTCTTTAAATTTTTCAATAACTAAAGCTGCAGTAAATGGTGTGGCGTACATTTTACATTTAAGATTAGGCCAGATATGTGCAACAGCGCCTATGTGATCTTCATGAGCATGTGTTAGAACTATTCCAAGTAGATCATCTTTTTTGTCAATAATAAATCCTGCATCAGGCATTATAAGATCAATTCCTGGAACGGAGTCATCTGCAAAAGATACACCCATATCAACTATAATCCATTTTTGGTTTTCTTCTTTTCCGTAAGCGTATAAATTCATATTACCGCCTATCTCTCCTGATCCACCTAATGGACAAAAAATTAATTTTTCTTTACTCATAACAATTCCCTATAAACTTTAGAAACTCCTTTGATTGTAATGTTTTTATCAATAATAGTTTTCCTTTTTATGACCTTCTTAAATAAATTGGCATATCCTCCAGTGAGTATTATTTTATAATTAATTTTCCAATTTTTAGTTATCTTATTAATTATGTTATTAATCAATCCATCATAACCCCAAATAAAGCCTGCGTTAAGAGCTTCTATTGTATTCTTTCCATAAGTTTTTTGTTTATTTTTTAAATCAAAGGTAGGAAGCAAAGCAGTAGACTGACTTAAATTTTTTATTGAGGACTTCACACCAGGGGCTATTACCCCACCTTCATATGTCCCATTTTTTATAATATCAAAAGTTGTAGCAGTACCGAAGTCAATTATTAAACAATTTTTAAATTTTTTACCTTCAATGGAGTTGACTATTCTATCTGAGCCAAGTTGTTTTGTATTTTTGATATTTATCTTAATTAACTTCATAAAATTAAGATGCTTAATTTCTAAAACTTTATAATTAGATTTTTTGAGAATTTTTTTTATTTCTTTTAAAGCCAAAGGAACAACACAAGAAAATAATATTTGTTTTTTCAGATTTTTTTTAAAAAGTTTTTTTAAAATTTTTTTTACATAGCCTTTTTTGAAAATACTTTTTGTATTAAAAAAAGTAGAATAAATTATCTTTGATTTTTTTAATAAACAAATCCTAGTTGAGGTATTTCCGATATCACCGATAATGTATTGCATTTTAATTATTCATATTTTTTTTTTAAATTAAAAAAAGATAATTTATCTTTTTCCTTAAGGATTTTTTCATAAGCAATTTTGATATTTTTCAAAATTTTTTGATTATTAATTTTTTTATTTAATATATTTTTTAAACAAGTCGATTTAAAGCTTTTGTTTTGTGGAACTGTATTAGTATTTAAACCTATTCCCACTATTAAATAATCAAAATTATTGAATTTGATAACTTCTTGTAAAATTCCACAAAATTTCTGCTTATTAATTAATAAATCGTTTGGCCATTTTATAACTATTTTTTTTGAAATTAAATTTGAAATCACTTTTTTAAGCAAAAAAGCGTTAATAATTGCAAATTGTTTAAAATTAATTTTTCTTTGATCAAATCTGAAAAATATTGATATAAATAAATTTCCTTTTTGAGAGATCCATTTTCTTCCAAACCTTCCTCTTCCACTTAATTGTTGCTCCGTTATAATTAACATTGGTCCAGAAATATTTTTTTTAATGAGATTTAATGCAATATCATTAGTGCTTTTAACTTTTTTAAACTTTTTAATTTTTAACTTCATTATCCAGCAAATAATGTAGTTACAAGATTATTTAAAACGGAAGGATATAAAAAAAAAGTAATCAAAATTACACAACTAGCAAATACTGAGGCTTGTGCTGTCTTATTCTTAGTTGTTTCAAATTTGATAAAGTTGTCATCAAAATATATGGTTTTAATTATTTTAAGGTAATAAAATGCTGACATTACAGTTGTTAACAGACCAATAATAGCCAGTGTATACATTTCTTTTTCTAGCACTGCGACGAAAACATAAAACTTTGCAAAAAAACCGCCAAGGGGAGGAACACCCGCTAAAGAAAATAAAATTATCAATAACGAAATTGCTAAAAGAGGATTTTTTTTTGAAATTCCAGATAAATCGGAAATATTTTCTTTATATTGTCCATCTTTCTTTAATAAGTACAAGCAAGAGAATGCCCCTATATTCATAATAACATATATTGATATGTAAACTATTGCGCTTTGGTAACCTGGTATTGCCCCTGTAGCAACTCCAGCAAGAGCATAGCCGATATGGCCTATCGAGCTATAGGCTAAAAGTCTTTTAAAATTTTTTTGGATCATGGCTGCAACAGCTCCTAAAATCATAGACGCAATAGAGATAAAAATTATGATGGTTTGCCATTCTAATAAAATATTTGAAAAAGGCACAAACATAAATTTAATTAAAAGCGCTAAGCCAGCTACTTTTGGAACAACTGCGAAATAGCTCGTTATTGAAGTTGGGGCTCCTTCATAAACATCAGGTGTCCACATATGAAATGGAACTGCGGAAACTTTAAACGCAAGCCCTACCAAAATAAATACCATCGCAAATACTGCACCTTCGTTTTCTTTATTAAGTTGACTTGCAATTACCTCAAAATTTGTAGAACCAGTAAATCCATAAAGCAATGAACATCCGTACAATAGTAAACCTGATGATAACGCGCTAAGTACAAAGTATTTTATTCCAGACTCTGTTGATCTTAGATTGTCTCTGTCAATAGATGCAAGAATATAAAGTGATAAAGATTGTAATTCTAATCCCAAATAAAAGAGTATTAAATCATTTGAGCTTACCATGAAGAACATCCCCAAAATTGATAATAAAACAATAATAGGATATTCGAATTTGTTTAGTTTATTATCTATAATAAAATTTTTAGAAGAATTTAGTACAAATAATGAAGATATAAGTATTAAAATTTTAAAATAATTTGAAAAAGCATCTCTTGTAAAACTTTCTAAAAATATTTTTTCTTCATTGCTTGGGCTTGTTAAGATAATTGAAACTGTAACTATAATTATTAACGAAGTCAGATTGAAAATCAAGTTGAAGCTATTTTTAATAAATACACCGATCATCAAAATAGAAAAAATTGACAAAGATAAAAAGATTTCAGGTATCATTATATGTAAATTGTTGATCATACTTAGTTTAAAATAATTGCTGTTTCATAATTATTAATCAAACTATTAACTGAGACGTTGAAGGTCTCCATTAATGGCAATGGATAAAAACCAAAAAAGAGAATTAAAAATGCTAAACTAACTAACATTACAATTTCTGATTTATTGATATCATTTATTTTTTTAATTTCTGAATTATTTGTAAGTCCAAAAATAACTCTTTTTGTAAGCCAAAGCATGTAAGCTGCTCCAAGTACTACTCCAAATGTTGCTAAAATGGCTGCAAGATAACTTTTTTGAAATGTTCCTGCTAAAACAAGGAACTCGCCTAAAAATCCTGAAGTTCCAGGTAGGCCTAATGCGGCCAATGCAAATATTAAAAATAAAAAAGAGTATTTTGGTAAATAATTTACAAGCCCACCATAAGTGCTAATCATTCTGGAATGTAATCTATCGTAGACTACCCCAACACATAAGAATAAGGCTGCTGATATTAAACCATGACTGATCATCTGGTAAATACTTCCTTCAATACCTTGTTTTGTCAAAGTAAAGATTCCTAGAGTTACATAACCCATATGTGCCACAGAAGAGTATGCAATTAACTTTTTCATATCGTCTTGCATTAGGGCAACTAAAGAAGTGTAAATAATCGCAATTATACTTAAAGTAAAAATAAATGGTGTAAAATATTCTGATGCTACTGGGAACATAGGTATTGAGAATCTTAAAAAACCGTAGCCAGCCATTTTCAATAAAATAGCAGCAAGAATTACAGAACCAGCTGTGGGAGCTTCAACATGTGCATCTGGCAGCCAAGTATGTACTGGCCACATAGGCATTTTAACTGCGAAAGAGCTAAAAAAAGCAAGCCATAGTACATATTGATATTCTTCTGGTATTTTTATTTCGTAAATTTGAGTTATGTCAGTTGTACCTGTTAACCAATAAATAACTATTATAGCTGCGAGCATCAAAACTGAGCCAAGTAGAGTAAACAGAAAGAATTTAAAAGCAGAGTAAACTCTTCTTGGTCCACCCCATACCCCGATTATCAAAAACATGGGAATTAAACCAGCTTCGAAAAATAAGTAAAAAATTACTAGATCAAGTGAGCAGAATACTCCAATCATGAACGTTTCTAGTATTAAAATAGCAATTAAAAATTCTTTTACTCTTACTGTTACACTGTTTACACAAGAGATTATACAAATCGGTGTGATGAAAGTTGTAAGTACGATAAAAAGTATTGAGATACCGTCTATTCCTAATTTAAATTTAATAAAGTCATTTATCCAGGATTTTTCTTCTACGAACTGAAATTCAGATGTGCTTAAGTCAAGAGAGTACCATAAAAATAATGAGAGAAAGAAAGTGGCAAAACTACTAAATAAAGAAATATAAATTGAGCTATTGTCGTTAGTTTTATCTCTTGACAAAAAAATAAAAAAAGAGCTAACCAAAGGTAAAAAAATTAAAGTTGATAATATTGGAAAGTTCATATTATTTTAAGATTAAATAAGTTAATAATATTGATAAGCCTAATAACATTATAAAGGCATAATCATAAATAAATCCTGTTTGAAGACGTCCAGTTTTGTTGGAAATAATCTTAACTAATTTTGAGATACCATCTGGACCAAATTTATCTATTATACCCACATCTCCTTTTTTCCAAAAAAATGATCCTATTTTTTTTGCTGGAATAACGAATACTTTTTCATATAGTTCATCAATATACCATTTATTGAGTAAAAAATTGTATAGAGGCAAATTAGTATTTTTAAAATCTCTTAAAATGTTCGGGCTCATAATGTATAAATAAAAAGATATCGGTATTGCTACTAGTACTAAGACAGGGGTAAGCAATAAAAACCACAGTGGTATAGTATCTTTTTTTATATCATTTAAAAAAAAGATTGAACCTTGCCAAAATTCGTTACTATAATGTCCTATAAAAGTACTCTTAAAAAGATACCCAGAAAACACTGCACCAATCCCTAAAAAAACTAAAGGGGTCAGCATTACTAAAGGGGACTCGTGAGTTTCATTAATTGGAATTTTCTTATTATTGTAAGGCCCATGAAAAGCTTTAAAAAATAATCTCCAAGAATAAATTGATGTTAAAAATGCTGTGAAAATTCCAACTGAAGCTGCATAATTTCCTAAAGAAGAATTTTTAAGATAAGCAAATTCAATAATTGCGTCTTTAGAATAAAATCCAGAAAGAAAAGGGAATCCAGTTAAAGCTAAGGTCCCCAACAACATAAAGAAATAGGTAAAAGGAAGTTTTTTTCTTACTCCTCCCATATTTCTAATATCTTGCTCGTCCTTGAATGCATGTATTACTGAACCAGCTCCTAAGAATAATAAGGCTTTGAAGAAAGCATGAGTAAACAAATGAAACATTGCAACATGGTATGCACCAACTCCTGCTGCAAAAAACATATATCCTAATTGACTACATGTTGAATATGCTACAATTTTTTTTATATCATTTTGAACTAATGCAACAGATGCAGCAAATATTGCTGTTATCATACCCACTATTGTGACTAAATTCAAAGCTACTTGAGAATATTCAAAAATTGGTGAGCATCTAACAACAAGAAAAACTCCCGCTGTGACCATTGTTGCTGCATGAATTAAAGCTGAAACTGGGGTTGGTCCCTCCATAGCATCTGGCAACCAGGTATGAAGTAAAAATTGAGCAGATTTTCCCATTGCTCCAATAAAAAGAAAAACGCATATAAGAGTAATCAAATTTGTCTCAAAACTAAAAAATTCTATTTTTTTATCAGTAAACTGAGTTGTGGCCTGGAAGGCTTCATCAAAATTTATAGTACCAAAAAAGAAAAATATTAAAAAGATTGCAATCGCAAGACCAAAATCCCCAATTCTATTTACAATAAATGCTTTTATTGCCGCATTATTAGCAGTCTCCTTTTTGTACCAAAAACCTATCAACAAATATGAACATAAACCAACTCCTTCCCATCCAAAAAAAAGTTGTAAAAAATTATCTGAAACTACTAAAGCTAGCATTGAGAAAGTAAATAGTGAAAGGTATGACATAAACCTTGGTTTATGAGGGTCATGGCTCATATAACCAATTGAATAAATATGAACTAAGGCAGACACAAAAGTCACAACTACTAACATAACTGAACTGAGAGGATCGATATTAATTGACCAGTTAGCTGTGAAACCCCCAGAACTTATCCATTCAAAAATTACATAATTTTCATAAACTCCATTTTGGATTCCGTTCCAAAAAACTATTATTGAGAGAATTGCAGAGATACTCACGAATATACATGTAGAAATTTCTGCAAAATAGTTTGTTAAAGATTTTCCTAAGTAACCTACTAGTGAACCAATTAAAGGTAAGAATAGTATTGCGTATTCCATTTAACCTTTCATACCGTGAATATCTTCGACTCTAATTGAGCCTCTATTTCTATAATAAACTACAATTATAGCGAGGCCTATTGCTGCTTCAGCTGCAGCAACAGTTAAAATTAACATAGTGAAAATTTGACCAACGATGTCTCCAGAAAAAATAGAAAATGAAATTAAATTTATATTTACCGCTAATAATATTAGCTCTATCGACATTAATATAACTATCACGTTTTTTCTATTTAAAAAAATTCCAATAACGCCTAAGAAAAAAATAATAGCTCCTAGTGATAAGTAATGTCCTAAACCAATTTCAATCATCTATCTTAACTCCTTGGTATGATTTTACCTCTTTAAGCTCTACTGCGGTTGATGGATTTCTAGAGATTTGATTAATATAACTTTGTTTCTTTGCTCCTATTCTTTCTCTAAATGTCAAAAGAATGGCTCCAATCATTGCCACTAAAAGCACTATACCAGCTAACTGAAAATATAAAATATAATCAGTATACATTACTAAACCTATTTGATGAGTGTTTGAGATATCTGATAAAAATAATGTACTACTAGACATTACATTTTCTTTATATTTCCAGCCTCCAACTACGACTAATAACTCTAATAAAATTAACACACTTACAATTAATCCCGTAGGAATATGGGTTGATTTTTTTCCTATAAACCATGATTGCTTTTGTTCTGCAACATTCAGCATCATTACCACAAATAAAAATAGTACGGCAACTGCTCCTACATAAACAATAAGCAATATCATTCCTAAAAATTCAGCTCCCACCATTATAAATAAACATCCGACTGAGATAAAATCTAATATTAAAAAGAAAACCGAATTAATGGTGCTTCTTGATGTAATCACCATCAAAGATGAAAAAATTGCTATGACTGAAAAAAAATAGAAAAAAATTGAGTGGATTATCATCTATCTATAAGGTTTGTCTAATTTAATATTCTTCGCTAAGACCGTCTCCCATCTATCTCCGTTTTCTAAAAGTTTCTCTTTATTATAGTAAAGCTCCTCCCTAGTCTCTGTTGCAAATTCAAAATTAGGTCCTTGTACAATTGCATCTACTGGGCATGACTCTTGACACAGTCCGCAATAAATACATTTAAGCATGTCAATATCGTAACGAGTTGTTTTTCTGCTACCATCTGTTCTTTCCGAGGACTCAATTGTTATAGCTTGGGCAGGACAAACTGCTTCACATAACTTACAAGCAATACATCTTTCTTCTCCATTGGGATATCTTCTTAAAGCATGTTCCCCTCTCATTCGAGGGCTAATTGGCCCTTTTTCAAAAGGATAATTTATAGTTTTTGATTTTTTAAATAATTCTTTGATAGCCATGTATAGCCCGAGGATAAACTCTACAAGAAATATAGTTTTTAATAGCCTTATTACATTCATTAAATATTCACCTTTGGTAACTTGTCAAAATAAAATAAAAAACTTGCTGTAAGAATTAGATAAATTAAAGAAAATGGTAAAAATATTTTCCATCCTAGTCTCATAAGTTGATCGTATCTATATCTGGGAACGATAGCTTTAATCAGTGCAAATAATAAAAATAAAAATAGTATTTTGAGTATCATCCATACTGGAGCTGGAACTACATTTAATGGATAAATGTCCATTATTGGCAACCACCCACCAAGAAAAAGTATTGAACCCATAGCACACATTAAAAGTATATTTGCATATTCTCCAAGCCAAAACATTGCATACATCATTCCAGAGTATTCTGTTTGGTAACCAGCCACTAGCTCTGCCTCTGCCTCTGGTAAATCGAAAGGTGGTCTGTTAGTTTCTGCAAGTGCGGAGATAAAAAAAATTACAAACATTGGAAAAAGTGGTATTACGTACCACAGACCTTTTTGCGCTAGAACAATATCATTTAAGTTTAGTGATCCAACACACAAAAGAACATTAATTATTATAATTCCTATTGAAACTTCATAAGAGACCATCTGCGCAGCAGACCTAATAGCTCCTAGAAAAGGGTATTTCGAGTTAGATGCCCATCCACCCATAATTATTCCATAGACACCCAAGGAAGAAACTGCAAATAAATATAAAATTCCAACATTAATATCTGCTAGAACTAAATTCTCACTCATCGGAATAACTGCCCAAGCAATCAAAGCTAATGTCATTGTAATGATTGGAGCTATAATAAATACTACTTTGTTAGCACTTGCGGGTATAATAATTTCTTTAAAGATATACTTTAAAGCATCAGCTAAAGTTTGAAAAAGTCCAAATGGGCCTACTACATTTGGGCCTCTTCTTTTTTGAACTAATCCCCAAACTCTTCTATCTAGCCAAACAATCATTGCTACGGATACAAGAATCGGAACAATTAAAAAAATAATCTTATAAACTTCTTGGCTAAGTATTTGCAAATAATTAATCATTAATTATTTGTTCCAGTTTTTTTTGAGCTTAGCTTTAATTGTCTACATTCACTCATTGTCTTTGAGGCTCTTGAGATTGTATTTGTAAAATAATAATCTAATTCTTTGATATTGACTTCTTCACTCACAAATGTTGAAGTTTTATTATCAACTGAAATATCTTTAAAGCTAGGCAATGTATTTAATTTTGTAAAATTTGGAATCAATTTTAATACGTCTTCTCTTAAAAAGTCGAAATTTGATAATTTTTCTTTTTTGCCCAATTCTTTTAAAATCATATTAAAAATCTTCCAATCTTCTAAAGCTTCACCGATAGGATAAGTTGCTTTTTTACATTCTTGTACTCTACCTTCAAGATTCTCGAAAAGTCCATTTTGCTCTGTATAAGCTGCGCTTGGAAGAATTAAATCAGCGATCTCAGCTCCTCTATCACCGTGGCTTCCCTGGTATACAATAAATTCATTATTTTTTTTTAAGTCCAGATTATCTGAACCTAAGAGGTATAATAATTTAAATTTATTATTAGTTAATTTTTCGAAAAAATTATTTCTTTTTTCCTCCTCTCTTGGTAAAATATTCAAATCTATTAAACCGACTGTCGAAGCATTTTGTGGTAAAAAATTTAATGCATTCCATTCTTTGTTTATAAAATTATTCTTTTTTAAAAATTTTTTAAATCCTTCAAATAAATATTTTCCACTCTCGATTTCTAAAGCTGACTCTCCAATTATAATAATTGGTTTTTTCGAAGATAATAATTTTTTTGTAAAATCAGACTCATTGTTGAATATTTTCTTTACATCATCTGTTCTGTTGCCAATTATAGTATATTCATAAGTGAGGTCTCCAGGATTTCCTATTGAGTAGATCGGAACTTTTTTTTGAGCAAAAACTTTTCTTATTCTTGCATTTAACATTGTAGCTTCAAGCCTTGGATTTGTTCCTACTAAAAGAATTAAATCAGACTCCTCTATACCTTTTATCGAAGAATTAAATATATAATTACTTTTATCAGAAGAATTTATGTAAAAATTTCTTTCTCTAAAATCTAAGTTATCACTACTTATTGCTGAGAATAAATTTTTAAAACTTAAAGCGTTTTCTAAATTAACCATATCTCCAATATGTCCTCCAATTTCATTTGGATTAATTGTCTTAATTTTCTCTACTAAAATGGAAATGACCTCATCCCATGAAGACTTTTGAAGTTTGTTATTTTTTTTAATATATGGGATATCTAACCTTTGCTTAAGTAAACCGTCGCATGAATATCTGGTTTTATCTGATATCCATTCTTCATTAATATCATTATTTAATCTTGGTAATATTCTTTTTACTTCCCAATTATAAGAATCGACTCTAATATTTGAGCCTACTGCATCCATAACATCTATGCTTTCAGTTTTCTTAAGCTCCCATGGTCTAGCTTCGAAAGCGTAAGGTTTTGACGTCAAGGCTCCAACAGGGCATAAATCAATTACATTGGCTGAAAGTTCTGACTCCATTGCTTTTTCTAAATAGGTTGTTATCTCCATATTCTCTCCACGTCCTATCGCTCCAATTTCAGGAACACCTGCAATTTCAGTCGCAAATCTCACACATCTAGTACAGTGAATGCATCTTGTCATTTGAGTCTTTATTAATGGACCCATATATTTTTCTCTAACTTGTCTTTTATTTTCGACAAATCTTGACTTGTCTACTCCATAATACATTGACTGATCTTGTAAATCACACTCACCCCCTTGATCACAAACTGGACAGTCTAAAGGGTGATTGGCGAGTAAAAATTCCATTACGCCCTTCCTTGCTTTTTCTACAAAAGCTGTATTTGTTTTAATATTCATGCCTTCAGTTGCAGGCATTGCACATGAAGCGATGGGTTTTGCTGATTTTTCTAACTCAACTAAACACATTCTACAATTTCCTGCGATAGATAATTTTTCGTGATAGCAGAACCTTGGTATTTCAATATCTGCAAGCTCACAAGCTTGAAGCACAGTCATACCTTTTTGAAATTCTATTTCTTTTCCGTTTATTTTAATTTTAGGCATTTTTATTCTCCAAAAGATGCTGGTCTACTAAATATGGATTATTTATCTTTTTTTTAATTAAAGGTTCTTCTCTGCATCTACTATCAATTTCTTTTCTGAAGTGTCTTAATAAACCTTGAACTGGCCATGCGGATCCCTCGCCAAAGGCACAAATTGTGTGGCCCTCTATTTGTTTTGTAACATCAGACAATAAATCAATATCACCAAATGTTGCTTTTCTTTTTACGACTCTATCTAATATTCTCCACATCCATCCTGCGCCCTCACGACATGGGGTACATTGTCCGCAACTTTCATGTTTGTAAAATCTTGCAATTCTTGCCATGCAAGCAACTATATCCTGATCTTTATTAATAACTACGATTCCTGCTGTTCCTAATCCACTTTTATTTTCTATTAAAGAATCGAAATCCATTGTAATCGTATCACATATTTTTTTTGGTAGTAAAGGCATAGATGAACCTCCTGGTATCACTGCTTGAAGATTTTCCCATCCACCAATGACGCCCCCCGCATGTTTTTCAATTAATTCTTTTAATGAAATTCCCATTTCTTCTTCAACATTACAAGGTTTGTTTACATTGCCTGATATACAAAATATTTTTGTCCCAGTATTTTTTGGTTTACCTAATGATGCAAACCATTTTCCACCTCGTCTTAATATAGTTGGAACTACAGCTATTGTTTCAACGTTATTTACTATTGTTGGACAACCATATAAACCTACTAGAGCAGGAAAAGGAGGTTTCAGTCTGGGTTGGCCTTTATTACCCTCGATACTTTCTAATAAAGCTGTTTCTTCACCGCAGATATATGCGCCAGCTCCATAATGAATATGGATATCAAAGTCCCATCCAGAGCCACATGCATTTTTTCCCAAAAAATTTTTTTGATAAGCTTGATCAATAGCTTCTTGTAATCTTCTTCCCTCGTTAAAATACTCACCCCTTATATAAATATAACAAACATGAGCATTAATGGCGTAAGCTGCTATTAAACATCCCTCAATCAATTTTTGCGGTTCAAATCTTAATATATCTCTATCTTTGCAAGTTCCAGGCTCGGACTCATCTGCATTAATCACTAAATAATGTGGCCTTGACCCTACTTCTTTAGGTGCGAAAGACCATTTAAGACCTGTAGAAAAACCTGCTCCCCCTCTTCCTCTTAATTCAGAAGTTTTCACTTCATTAATAATCCAATCTCTACCTTTGTTAATAATGTTTTTGGTATCTTTCCAGTCATTACGTTTTATTGCGTTCTCAATTTCCCAGCCATGTTCGTTATATAGATTTTTAAATATCTTGTTTTCTAGTTTAAGCATGATTTTCTCCATTTGCTTTAGTTTCTATTTCAGGTGCTGTGTTTTTACGTCCCCTATAAGATCCTGGTTTTAAAGGTTTATCTTTTATTAGTGAGTCTAAAATTTCAATTGTGCTTTTTTCGTCAAGATCTTCATAATAATCATCATTAATTTGTATCATCGGAGCACTTACGCAAGCACCTAAACACTCTACCTCCATCCAAGAACAGCTGCTTTTTTTTGAAATTTCGTTTTCATTAGGTGAAATTTTCTCCTTACATAGACTTACAATTTTATCCGCACCACGAATTAAACAAGGAGTTGTGGTGCAAACTTGTATAAAATGTTTTCCTACAGGTGCTAAGTTATACATTGTGTAAAAAGTTGCTACCTCATAAACTGAAATGTAAGGCATCGATAGAAGTTTCGCTATATATTTCATAGCAGCTAGTGGTATCCAGTTGCTATTTTGCCTTTGTGCTAAATATAAAAAAGGCATGACAGCACTTTTTTTATTTTTCTCTGGATATTTTTTTAAAATTTCATCAGCTTTTTTTATATTCTCCGGTGAGAATTTAAAGTCTTTTGGTTGATCGTCATGAATTTTTTTTAAACTCATCTATCTACTTCTCCAAACACGATATCTAAAGATCCTAATACAGCAGGAACATCTGCTAACATGTGGCCTCGTATTAAGTAATCCATAGCTTGCAGATGTGAGAAACCAGGCGCTCTGATTTTACATCTATAAGGTTTGTTACTTCCATCAGAAATTAAATAAACTCCAAACTCACCTTTAGGAGCCTCTACTGCTGTATAAACATCTCCTTCAGGAACTCTGTACCCTTCAGTAAATAATTTAAAATGATGTATTAATGCTTCCATAGATTGGTTTAAATCATCTCTACTAGGTGGTGATATCTTTCCATCTATTGATTTTACTGGTCCTTTTGGTAGCCTTTCAATACATTGTAAGATAATTTTTACGCTCTCTCTCATTTCTTCTATTCTACATAAATAACGGTCGTAACAATCTCCATTTTTACCAACTGGAATTTTAAAATCTAAATCTTTGTATATTTCATATGGTTGTGATCTTCGTAGATCCCAAGGTACGCCAGATCCTCTTAACATTACTCCTGAAAAGCTGTAGTCTAGGGCATCTTGTTTTGAGACTATTCCTATCTCGACGTTTCTTTGTTTGAAAATCCGGTTGTCCGTAAGCAAACCCTCTAAATCGTCAATAATTTTAGGAAATGTTTTACAGAATTTTTCTATATCTTCAATTAATTTAATGGGAATATCTTGATGAACGCCACCGGTTCTAAAATAATTTGCATGTAATCTCGATCCTGAGGCTCTCTCATAAAATGTCATTAAAGTTTCTCTTTCTTCAAATCCCCATAGAGATGGTGTTAAAGCTCCTACATCTAATGCTTGAGTAGTTACATTTAAAATATGGCTTAAAATTCTTCCAATTTCACAAAAGATTACTCTTATATATTTTGCTCTAATAGGAACTTCTATATTTAATAATTTTTCCGCCGCAAGAGCAAAAGCATGTTCTTGATTCATCGGAGCAACGTAGTCTAATCTATCAAAGTAAGGTAAAGCTTGGGTGTAGGTTTTTTGCTCTATAAGTTTTTCCGTTCCCCTATGAAGCAAACCAATATGTGGGTCTGCTTTTTCTACAACTTCACCATCAAGTTCTAAAATAAGTCTTAACACACCATGTGCTGCGGGATGCTGTGGACCAAAATTTAAATTTAATGACTTAGTTTTTTTTAC
>CEUJ01031306.1_pt1 | contig 26956 bp, 25 predicted proteins | sample 361531 | NCBI WGS metagenome assembly CEUJ01 (sample SAMEA2622842, study PRJEB7988) | marine metagenome | biome: marine biome (ENVO:00000447); feature: marine epipelagic mixed layer (ENVO:xxxxxxxxx); material: "saline water (ENVO:00002010), including plankton (ENVO:xxxxxxxx)" | depth 140 m | reverse complement strand
AAGAGGAAAACATTAATGGTGTTAAAATTGCTGTTCCTGATGCCGGAGTTTCCTCTCATATTATTCTTGTTGTAAAATCAAAATCTGGCATTGATCTTAGATTAGTAGATCTTGATGATGCTTCGGTCACTGTAACACCTCAAAAAAATCTTGATACCTCCAGAGCTTTTTTTAAAGTTGAGTTTAGAGATACTCCATCTGAATTACTTGGAGTAACTGGAGAGGGATGGTCTTACCTTCAACATTTACTTGATCAAGCTGCTGTTTTATTTGCATTTGAGCAAGTTGGAGGATCTCAAGCAGCGCTTGATATGGCTAAAGCTTATTCCATGGAGAGATTTGCATTTGGAAGACAAATTGGTTCTTACCAAGCAATAAAACATAAACTGGCAGATATGTATATTGCCCTCACTCTTGCCAAGTCAAATTGCTATTATGGAGCATGGGCATTATCATCGGAATCTGCTGAACTTCCCCTTGCTGCTGCAACTGCAAGAGTAAGCGCTACAAAAGCATTCCAATTATGCTCAAAAGAAAACATTCAGACTCATGGTGGAAACGGCTTTACTTGGGAGTATGATTGTCATTTATTTTATAAACGATCAAAAGTTCTTTCTGTTTTGCTCGGTTCTGAAGCAACTTGGAAAGAAAAATTAGTTTCAAACCTAGAAAAAACAAACACATTAGAAAAAGGATAAAATATGGATTTTAACGATACCCCAGAACAAGCTAAATTTAGAGCAAAATGCAGAGATTGGTTAGAAGCAAATGCCGAGCTTAAAGAAAATAAAAGTGGAGGACGCATTGATTCTTCTTTAGAAGATCATCTGAAAGTTGCAAAAGCTTGGCAACAAAAAAAATATGAGGCTGGATGGGCGATGCTTCATTGGCCAAAAGAATATGGTGGCATAGAAGCCTCTCCAATTGAAAGAATAATATGGGGACAAGAAGAAGCTAAATTCAATGTGCCAGGTGGCATATTTGAAATCGGTCTAGGAATGTGCGGCCCTGTCATGATGCAATATGCTACTGAGGAGCAAAAAGATAGATATTTAGCTCCGATGGCGGAAGGTAAAGAAATTTGGTGTCAATTATTTTCAGAGCCTGCAGCAGGTTCAGATGTAGCTGGTCTTAGAAGCAAAGCTGAAAAAGACGGTGATGACTGGATAATTAATGGTCAAAAAGTTTGGACTTCTGGGGCACATTATTCCGATTTTGGTATCCTTGTTGTCCGCCATGATCCCAATCTAGCAAAACACAAAGGGCTTACCTTCTTTTTTGTTGATATGAAATCTCCAGGAATAACTGTAAAACCAATTAAACAAATTACAGGTCAAGCTGGAACTGGCGCTGGATTTAATGAAGTATATTTTGATAATGTTCGAATTCCAGATTCCCAACGCCTAGGTGATGTTGGTGACGGATGGAAAGTAGCCATTACTACTTTAATGAATGAAAGATTAGCTGTCGGTGATGCAAGAGGATCTGATATTGAAGAAGCACTAATTCTTTCAAAAACAAAAGACGATGCCGGTGAAGCCATGATAAAAAATGACTCGGTCAGAGAAAAACTTGCTGACTGGTTTTGTGAAGCTAATGGACTGAAATATACAAAATTTAGAACAATTTCTGCTCTATCCAAAGGAGAGGCTCCTGGACCAGAAGCTTCAATTACAAAAATTGTAAGTGCAAATAAACTGCAAGAAATTGGAAACTTTGGAATTGATTCCGAAGATATGGCTGGAATGTTGATTGATGAGAATAATGGTGTTAATTCATTTCAAGGCGCTTGGTTAGGTGCGCCTGGCTTGAGAATAGCTGGAGGAACCGACGAAATTTTGAGGAACATAATTGCTGAGAGAGTTCTGGGTTTACCTCAGGATCCAAGAGCTGACAAGGGCTTGGCATTCAAGGATATTCCAACCAAAGCTTAGAGAAAACTAGTAATATTATAGATAGGAAATATCTTTAAATAGCTAGATTACTGTCAGTTATTTCAAGAATTAAAGTTTTAATTCCTGTCAAAATCTTTTTACATGTCTATCCATCATAGTTGTTTTAAAAATCCATTTGAAGAAAAGCTTCAGGATATAAAATGGAAGAATGGCTTACCATACTCAAATGAATATCAAGACAGATTTTTTCAAGACGATGCAATATCAGAAATCACAAATATTTTTATTGAACCCAATCAGCTACTTTACAGGATTAAAAATGGCTCTCGAATCCATATAGGCGAACTAGGTTTTGGATTTGGTATAAATTTTTTTGTTACTGCTAAATATTGGTTTGAAAATAAAAAAAATTTTAACTCCCATAATCTTGAATATCTCGCAATTGATGAATCATTGCCAACTAAAGAACAGATACTTAGAATCATTGAAAACTTTCCTCAACTTGAGGAAATTTGTCAACTTTTCTTAGAGAATTACCATCTGTCACATAATGACATTCAAAGAATATATTTTCCTACTTTAAAAATTCGACTAACACTTATTCAAAATGATGTTAAATCAGGGTTAAAAAATCTTATTGGGCTTCAAAATAATCAAATTGATGCTTGGTATCTTGATGGATTCGATCCCAGTAAAAATAAATCTATGTGGAGCAATTCCGTTTTTCAATATATAAAATTTTTATCTTCTAAAAATGCAACTTTTGGAACTTTTACTTCAGCTGGTTTCGTCAAAAGAGGATTAAGAAAATTTGGGTTTGAAGTATTCAAAGTGAAAGGCTTTGGAAAAAAGCGTCACAAACTAATTGGAAGAGAGCCCTCTGATGCCTTCCGTATTCGTGCTTCCCGAAATCAAAAGAAAAAAATAGGTGTTATCGGAACAGGTATAGCAGCGAGTTCCATAGCTTATGCAGCTGCTCAAAATGGCAATGATGTAGAAATGTTTGAGTCTGCAGATTGTATTGCTGCAGGAGCATCAGGCAATCCAGTCGCAGCAATGTATCCAAGATTTTCAGTAAATAGCTCGCCATACTCTTTTTTGACTGCGCAAAGTTATTTTTTTGCAGAAAAATTGTATTCACAAATGCCAAATGCATACAAAAAAACTGGACTTTTGTTTGCATACTCAAATGATTATCAAGAAGAATGGATTCAGGACATTAAGAACTTAAAAAGAGATGACTTATTTCAAATTTTAGAGAAGAAAGACATGAAAAAGTTATATGGATTACCGTCTGATGGTCTTTTAGTAAAAAAAGGCGGATATCTATTTCCTCGACTAGTTTGTCAAGAGATGACTACTCATCCCAAAATAAAAATAAACTTTAATCATTGTTTTCATAATTGGTCTAAAAAAGATTCAAAATTAGATATTGAATTTATAAATCAAGAAAAAAAATGTGATTTTGATGATTTAGTTATTGCGAATGGTCCAAGCCTAGAAAAGATTTTATCTGGACTGAAGATCTCAAAAGGTCAGCTGGTTGGTTTAAGGGGAGAACAGTCAATTGATTTAGATTTACCCCTTAACTCGGCTGGTTATATTTTACCAAAAGTTAAAAATATTACTTGGATTGGCTCTACACATGAAAAAGAGTATGAAGATCTAAATATCTGCTATGACACTGGAAAGGAGCTTGTTAAAAGGATAGATAAAAACTTTAAAATTAAGCTTGTTGGTTCGTCGAGCATGCTAATGGAAGCTCGTCTTAGAACTAGCAGCAAAGATAGATTACCACTGGCAGGAAAAATTGAAGAAAATGTTTATGCTTTAGGTGCATTGGGATCCAGAGGATTTAGTTTAGGTCCAATATTGGGAGAATATATTGCTACATTAATAAATAATTCACCCAGCCCAATATCAACAGGTATTGCTCTAGCCATAGAACCATTGAGATTTAAAGATTAACTAATAAATTCTCTACTAGCATTTCAGCAGATTGCATATCAGTAGGAGCATAGCTTGAACCTTTGCGCCATTTAGTTAGCCCAGTCCAAAGTGTCTTTTCTACCTCATCATCCATAACAGAGATTCGAAGGAAAAATTCCGGAATAGAATTTATTCTGTCTGGTTCATATAAATAACTTCTGTACATTGGATAACCATAAAAACGAAAATCATCATATCTAATTTTATCTTTGGTAGTGACACTAACATCAATAGAAATTGAGGAATCATGTGAAAATTTATGCCCTACTCCTTCAAGATAGTTTTTAGCAGCATCTCCTAAATTTTCAATTAAAATTGGGTCCATCTCCACTGGTAATGAGTCCTTATTTAATTGAATTTTGAAGGTTGTTCCTTCCTCTAATTGGAAATTATCTCTGCTATTTAGCTCAGTAAATGGGGAGGATGTGCATGCAGTAAAAAATAATATTACTGTAAGTATTGAAAAATTTCTTTTTAATGTCATATGTAATAGTAATCTTTGAGTAATACTACTAATATAAGGCATTTATTAAATATTTAAACCATGTTTGAACTAAAAAAATCTAAAAAAATTGAATTATTGGATGTAGATGCTCAAATATATATGCATTCAAAATTTAATACGCAACACATTCATCTTGATGCAGATAATGATGAAAAAGTTTTTATGGTTGCTTTTCGAACAATTCCGGAAGATTCAACAGGTGTCGCACATATCCTAGAGCATACTTCATTGTGCGGTTCAGAAAAATATCCAGTTCGAGATCCTTTTTTTATGATGATAAGACGATCACTGAATTCATTCATGAATGCTTTTACTTCTAGTGACTGGACTGCTTATCCATTTGCAACTCAAAACAATAAAGATTTTAAAAATTTGTTGGATGTGTATGTAGATTCTGCTTTCTTTCCTAGATTGGATCCCTTAGATTTTTCTCAAGAAGGTCATCGACTAGAAATTGACAGTGAAGATAAATTAGAGATTAAGGGAGTTGTCTTCAACGAGATGAAAGGAGCGATGAGTTCTCCTACTGATCAATTATGGCATGGAATGTCCAAACATCTTTTTGAAGAAACTACCTATCATCACAACAGCGGTGGTGATCCTGAAAAAATTATTGATCTAACGCATGCTGATTTAGTTGCCTTTCATCAAAGGCATTACCACCCAAGTAATGCTACTTTTTTTACTTTTGGCAACGTTTCTATTGAAGATGTTCACGCCCATCTCGAAGAAAATGTTTTTCAAAAATTTACACCTTCATCAGAACAATTAATAATTAAGCCAGCAAAAGTCTTCACAAATCCTGTTTATGCAAGTGGGACATACCAGCCTCTTCCAGGCGATGAAAAAAATCATCATGTTGTTATTAGTTGGCTGCTTGGAGATAGCCATAACCCACTGAACTTGTTAGAAAAATATTTTTTATCAAACATTCTATTTGATAATTCTGCATCACCTCTTAGAAAAGCATTAGAGCGTTCAAAACTAGGTAAAGCGCCTTCACCATTTATGGGGATTGAGCCAAGTAATAAAGAAATAGTTTTTATGGCCGGTTTAGAGGGGGTAGAAAAAGACAAAGCCAAACAAGTTGAAGAATTAATACTTGTCACTTTAGAGAAACTTGTTAGCGATGGAGTTCCTAAAGATTTAGTAAATTCCTCTTTACATCAATTAGAAATAAGTCAAAGAGAAGTTTCCAGTGGGGGAATGCCCTATGGATTGCAATTAATGCTTGGATGTATGAACGCATGCATACATCATGACGATCCTATTTCTATGCTGGATCTTGATACAAGCTTTAAAAAACTTAAGTCTCTTATTTCAAAAAAAGGATATCTTGAGGAACTAATACGTAATAGCTTAATAAAAAATCAACATAGATTAAATTATGAATTAAAACCTGATCCAAAATTTAATGAAAAGTTAGAAGATTTTTTTTCTAGCAATCTTAAACTTAGAGAAAATTCATTAACTAATGACGAAAAAAAAGAAATAAATGATCTTGCAAATGCATTAAAAGCTCGTCAGGAAGCTGAAGATGATGTTGAAATTTTGCCAAAAGTTACAAAAAAGGATATACCGCTTGTGCGTGAATATACTAGCGAATCTTTTGCATTGGATAACAGATCTGTGTATGAAGTAGGAACAAATGGTCTGATTTACTCTGACTTTTTATTTCCTTGTGCAAACCTCACTTCACAAGAATTACTGTTTTCATCTTTATATACATTCGTTCTGACTGAAATAGGTCAAAAGACATCCTCGTATGAAGAAATTCAGGCTCTTCAGTCAAGTATTACAGGCGGAATAAATGCTTCATTCAAAATGCATATGAGCGATCAAAAAGAACAAGGGGAACTTTTCTTAAAAATTTCTTCTAAAGCTTTAGAGGTCAACTTTGATTCAATGGAAAAGCTTGTACTGAACACACTAGAAAATGCTCGCTTCGATGAAGAAAACAGACTCTTGGATTTATTTAATATGTTTATTGCTAGGAATGAAGAATCCTTAAATCAAAATGGACATATTTTAGCAATGAATTCTGCCGCAAGCAGTTTAAATACATTTTCGGCAACATCATACCAAATGTCTGGAATGCAAATGTTGAATAAATCTAAAGAAACTATTTCAAATATAAAAAATATTAGTGAAACAAAGATTATGATTGATATCCTTAAAAGTATTCATTCAAAAGTGTTGAAAGATCCTTATAAAGTCTTCACTGCATGTTCACCAAAAGCTCTTCAAGATTTATCAAAAAAATTCAAAAATGTGCAATCCGATGCTATGCAAAATCTAGTAAAGCCTATTGATGAGCAGATAGCATGGATTACAGGATCACAAGTTTGTTATTGTGCAGAGGCTTATCAAGGTGTATCAAGAAACCATCCTGACGCAGCTACTCTTTCTGTATTAGCAACTGTCTTAAGGAATGGCTTTCTTCATACTGCTATTCGTGAAAAAGGTGGGGCTTATGGTGCAGGTGCAACAAATGATACTTCCACTAATACTTTTAAATTTTTCTCTTACAGAGATCCTAAATGCGCTGAAACTTTTTCTGCATTTACACAGGCAATCGAATGGTCAAAAACTAATATAACTGATCAGCATTTAGAGGAAGCAATCCTTGGAGTTGTATCATCAATTGATAAACCCTTATCACCTGTTGGTGAGGCAAAAAATGATTTTAATTTAAATCTTGACGGCTTCTCCACGGAGGAACGTCTTGAAATGAGACAAAGAGTAATCAATTGTACGATTGAAGACTTAATTAGAGTAACTAAAAAATACCTCACAAAGCCATCTAAGAAATCAATTCTTGCTGGAGAGGCATACAAAGATGAAGCATCCTCATTGGGCTTATCTTTAAAAGATATATAGCTTTAAAAGAAGAAAAATCTTTTTCTTTTCAATTTGTCTGCGCAGCCTAAATACTGTTTTTGATACATATTTGATCTTGTTTGAACTCTATCTGCAACTCTTATCAACCATTGTTTTTTTCTGTAAGTTTTCTTTTTAAATCCTCCATAACCTTCATGATATGCGAGATACAATGATCGTGCATCTGCTGAAGAAAATCCTTGATAAAAACCTTTGCTAGCGTACCATCCAACAAAATCAACTGAATCACTAAAATTAGTCCTATTAGCTCCAGAATTTCCGGTTTCATCCATATAGTCTTGCCACGTATTTTTTAAAGCTTGAGAATAACCAACCGATGATGAAGGTCTTCGCCACGGAATAACTCCTAATAACTTAGTTCTCTCTGGTTTAATCTTTGCTTGAAAACTTGATTCTTGGTGAATAAATGCCATAAGAACATATGGTGGAAGTTTCCATCTTTTCTCAGTTTTAATTGCAGCCCTATACCAACTTCTCTTTTCTTTAAAAATCTCACAAATATTATCAGGTTTTTCAGGAGGCGAACTTACACAGGAGGAAATAATCAGAATAGATGCAACTAAAAAACTAATTGAATTTTTTTGGATCATTTATAAAGTTATCTATATTTGAGGCTTCAACAATTTTAACACCTAATTTTTTTGCCTTATCAAATTTTGAGCCTGCATTTTCACCAACAATTAAATAATCGGTTTTCTTTGAAATAGAGCTTGTTACTTTTGCCCCCTTTAAAATTAATAGATTTTTAATTTCGTCTCTTGACATTGGTGATATTTTTCCCGTGATTGCAATCTGCATACCTGAGAATCTCAGATCCTGATTTGAGTTTTTTGAATCAGGATTAGTAACATTTAAACATTTAAGCAATTTTTGAAGTGATGCTACATTTTTATTATCAGAAAAATAATCAATTATTTTTGAGGCAACTCTTGGGCCTATATCAGTCACTGCAATTAAATCATCATAACTAGATTCTAATAAATTATTAATAGTTCCAAAATGATAAGCTAAATTTCTTGAAGTTGTCTCTCCAACTTCTTCTATACCTAATGAAAAAATTAATCTATGCAATTCAACTGATGCTGATTTTTTTACAGATTCAATTAAATTATCAACTGATTTTTTTCCGAATCTTTCTATACTCTCAAGCTCTAATCGGTGATCTTCAAGAGAATAGAGATCAGAAAAATCTTTTATGAATTTTTGATTAATCAGAGTCAATAATATTTCTTGGCCAAGTCCATCAATATCCATAGCCTTTCTTGAAACAAAATGAGTGAATTTACCTTGAAAAATTTCAGGACAATTGCTGCCACCTGAACACTTGACAAAAGGAGTCTCTAAACGTTCTTCAGACATATTAAATCTTGATGCAGGACTCTCATCTAAAAATTTTTTTGCTTCATACTTACTTGAAAATTTCTTGACAGGCCTTGATGTATTCTCAGTATCATGAATTATCCATTGTGATTGATAATTAAAAACTATGTCTGCTTTACATATTGGACATTTTTTTGGGATTTTGACTGAGCTTGATCTATTATTTTTTTTCGGTATTACTTCAACCATTTTCGGAATGACATCACCTGCCCTTTTTATTAAAGCGCCATCTCCTGGCCTAGGATCCAATCGTTCTAACTCGTCAAGATTATGAAGTGTACAGTTACTTACATTTACACCACCTACATTAACGGTTTTTAGCTTTGCAACTGGAGTTAAAATACCAGTTCTCCCAACTTGAAAGTCTATATTTTCAATTTCTGTTAAAACTTCCTCCGCAGGAAATTTTTGTGCAATTGCCCATCTAGGAGATCTTGCTATTTCTCCAAGTTGTTTTTGTAAAGCTATCTCATTAACTTTAAAAACAACTCCATCAATTTCAAATGGAATATCTTCACGTAAAGATTCAATCTTTTGAAAATACTTATGACATTCCCCAATGGATGTTGCAAATTGATTTAAATTATTAACAGGTAGCCCCCAAGAATAAAAAACTGCAAATAATTCTTGTAAATCTGTGAATACTTTTCCCTCAGATAATCCTATGCCATGAGCAAAAAAAGCTAAGGGTCTTGAACTGGTAATTGCCGGATCTAATTGTCTAAGACTGCCAGCTGCTGCATTTCTGGGATTTGCGAACACTTTCTCGCCACTTTGTTTTGCCTTGAAATTTAAATCTCTGAAATCAGATTTGCTAATAAATACTTCTCCTCTGACTTCAAGCAGATCAGGAAAAGAGTGGTCAGATTCTTTTAGAATGAGCGGAATAGACCTGATTGTTCTAATATTCGAGGTTATATCTTCTCCAAAAGTTCCATCTCCTCTAGTAACTCCTCTGATAAGAGTGCCTTTTTCATAAATCAAAGAAATTGCTGCGCCATCCATTTTGGGCTCGCAAAAATAATTTATATCTTTATCAGAACTTAAATTTTTAAGAATCCGATCATTAAAATTATTTAAATCCTCTTGATTGAAAGCATTGGCTAATGAGAGCATTTGCGTAAAATGCTTAAAAGCGGAAAAATCATTTGCTGGCTTAATTCCAACCCTTTGAGATGGTGACTCAGAAGTAATCCAGTCAGGATGCTCAGACTCTATCTGTTGTAACTCTCTGAACAACTCATCATAATCATGATCGGATATTGATGGATTATCGAGTATATAATACTCATAATCATGAGACCGAATTTTTTCTTGAATTGTGAGATATCTCTTATTTAACTTATTCATTCTGAAAGATTTTTCAAAGATTTGCGGTAAGCAATTTCCTGAGCTTTAGATTTCAGATGTTCAATCATTTGTTTGCTTAATGGTGCCCTTGATGCATCACAAATGCTTGCATAAAGTTTTTCTGAAATACTAGAGGCTGAATCAAGCATTTTTTCAAAAGCTCTCAATGGTTCATTAACCTGATTTAAATCTAGGGCAAGTAAAAGGACATGAGTTTTAACTTCCGATTCGAGAAGACCGGGATGTATCCCACTGGCAATCCTAAAAATCTCTTTTCCGTGTATATCTCTATGACTAAAAAATCCATTGATATATTTTGCATCTAAATTTTTTAACAATGTGAGAACTTGATTCATGTCAAAATTTGACTTGTCCATTGAAACTAAATTTAAAATTATTAAATCTTGTTCTTGCATGGAGGCATCCATGTCATTGAATTCTAATGTACCTTGTTCTAGCTCACCTTCAAAAAGCTTAGATTGAGAACTATTTAGAGGATTCTGCATTAACGAACGAGTAAATAAAGGCTTAAAAAAAAGATATAAGACAACTAGAAAGAGTATCGCGGCTCCAACAATTAATAGGATTTGCAGATTGGTTAGCATCCTATGAAGCAGCTAACTTTAATGCCTCTTTCACATCGACTGAAACTACTCGAGAAACTCCAGCTTCCTGCATCGTAATCCCCATCAAATGATCACTTTTTTCCATAGAAATTTTATTATGTGTGATAAATATAAATTGAACTTTATTAGACATCTCTTCAACCATAGCTACAAACCTTGTAGCATTTACATCATCTAATGGGGCATCCACCTCATCTAACATGCAGAAAGGGGCTGGATTTAATTCAAATAATGCAAATACTAAGGAAAGTGCCGTCATTGCCTTTTCTCCTCCAGATAGTTGAGAGATGGTTGCATTTTTTTTGCCTGGAGGTTGAGCGACCAGGGTAATGCCTGAATTTAATGAATCACCGTCTATTAACTGCAATGCGGCTTTACCCCCGCCAAAAAGTTTTGGAAAGATTTTTTGGATTTTTGCATTTACAGAATTGAAACTTTCATCGAACTTCGTCTTAGACTCAACATCTATTTTTTTAATTGCACTTTGCAGTTTTTCTAAAGCTTCATTCAGATCCTCTAGTTGAGAATCAAGCTCATCCATTCGTTGAGACTCTTCCTCGATTTCATCTGGTGCAGCTAAATTAATTGCTCCAAGTGATATGATAGAGGATTGTGTTGATGCCAAGGACGATTCAAGGTCTGATAGATTCATGCCTTCGTAATCTTCTGAGTTGAGGTCTGAAACTGAGATTCCAGCTTTATTTAATGTTTCTGATGCATTATCTAAATTTACTTCAAATGTTCTTAAATCTAATTTTAAATTATTTAATTTTTCCTCAAGAGATCTTAGATCTAGAGCGGCAATAGATTTTTTGTTTTCAACATCTTGAATGGAAGCATCCACAAGTGATTGTTTTTGACGAATAGAATTCAATTCAGACTCTGCATTAGAACTCTTTTTCACCAATTCCGTTAAATCATTTTCTACTTCGATCTTACTTTCTTTTGCTTTCCTTAGTTGCTCAGAAATTTCATTCTGTCTTTGCAAATATTCGTTGGTTAAACTTTTTGATTGCGCAGAAGAAATTTTTAGAATATTTGTTAATAAATCTTTTAGCTCGTAGGCTTTATTACGAATAGAATTAGCTGCCGCACCAAAATCCTTTAAGCCCGCTAATATAGTTTCAAGCAATTTCATTGCTTTTTCGTTTGGACCAATATTTTCTATGCTAGATTCTTGATTAAGCGCCTCATCATATCGATCTTTAACTTTAGACAATTCCGCTTCATGTCCTAATATTGTCCTATTAATATTTTGAAGATTCGCTTCATGTCGAGCAATTTCTGAACCAACAGTATAAAAAATCTTTTGTGCATCTTCAAAGGCAGACAATACAGAGGAGTGTTCCGTCTTAATTTGGTCTATAGACGTTTGATGGGTATCAACTTCTGAAGATTTAACAAGTATTTGATTATCGAGTTTAGAAATTTTTGAACTTAGGGAATCTTTTTTAGCTTTAGCACTTAGGGTATTTAAAATTGAAATATTTAATTTCAATTTCTTTTCTTCAGTTTGCAATTTTTTATACTTTTCTGCAGCTTTGGCCTGATTTTGTAATCGATTAATTAATCTATGAATTTCATCTCTGATATCTTTTACCCTAGCAAGATTTTCTTTAGTTTTTTTAATTCTTTGCTCAGTCTCTTTTCTTCTTTCCTTATATTTTGAAATTCCAGCTGCTTCTTCAATAAACACTCTCATCTCATCTGGTTTAGCACTTACAATTTTTGACACCATCCCCTGCTCTATAATTGCGTAGCTTCTTGGGCCAAGACCAGTTCCAAGAAAAATCTCTTGTACATCTTTTCGTCTACATGAAGTGTTGTTAATTGAATAATTGGACTGTCCATCCCTTGTCATGAGCCTCTTAATTGATATTTCATTATATTTAGCGTATTCACCACCTAATTTACCCATAGAGTTATCAAATAGAAGTTCTATGCTGCATTGACCCGAAGGCTTCCTTAAATCAGAACCATTAAAAATAACGTCTGACATTGACTCACCACGCAAGTTCTTAGCAGATAATTCTCCTAGAACCCAACGAACAGCATCAATAACATTAGATTTGCCACAGCCATTTGGACCAACTACTGCGACCATATTTGTAGGGAAAGATATCCTCGTGGAATCCACGAAACTTTTAAATCCAGCCAATTTGATGTGTTTAAGCTGCATTAAATTATTCCTTGCTTTATTTTAAACTATTGTTCCTTTTTTAACCATTCATCAGCATAAAAAAACAATTCCTCTTGATTGTCCTGAGAATATTTTAGATCTATGGTCTTAAACGCTTCAAATGCAAAATTATCACATCCAACAAAAACCTCAACTTTGACAATTTCTTGCTGCAGAAATGCAGAAGCAATGTCAAAACCTCTTACCACTGAATTAGTTTTATCAAGTTTTATAGGTCTATCGACATTTGGTGATAATAATTCTTTTGAGGCAATTTTTACATCTGGGCCATTAGGGATAGACACGTCTAATTTTAATAACTTTAAATTACAATCAGTAGGATTTTCGAAGTTTACAAGAAGGTTAGAATTTGCAATTTTTGGATATTTCTCATCTCTAAAATCTGCCAAAAGATTGAATATGGGAACTTGGAAATTCTCCGATACAAAGTCTGCATTTAATTTCTTAAGAATACTTTCTGCAGAAATAAATGATTTTTTCTCTAAAGCTTTATAAAAAATTTGAGTTCCTAATAAAAAAGATTGCTCTAAATTTGATTGACTTTTGAGATACTCACTTAAAAGAACATCATCAAACTCATCATTGCGAGAAATAGTCCTCAAAATTGATTCTGACTGTGTAGCTTGAACCCAAGAACCCAAATATGGTTTCTTGGATGTAAAATTTATAAAAAATCCTCCAAATACTGTAATCGTTATCAAAAATACTATCGATTTTTGATTAGATAGAGGGTGAAGTAAATAAGCGATCACCGGCAATAATAGAATTGCAGAGAGAGCAATAATAATTAGCATCAGAATCTTTGCTTATAAAGAAAAATTACAATCATCAAAAAGAAAAAAATAAAAGGCGCAAACCAAAGAATGTAATTTGCTCCTTCAAACGCAGGTCTATAATCTGAAAAATTACCAAATCTGTCTGATACGTATTTTTTTATTTCATCATCTGATGAACCGGTAATAATTAACTCATAAACTTTATTTTTCAAATCTCTTGAAACAGGGGCATCAGAACTTGCAATGCTTCCACTAGTGCATTTTGGACATCTAATTTCTGAGATCAATGTATAAAATCTTTTTTCCTGAGCTGAATCTTCGAATTGATATACAATTTCTCCAAAACTATAAATAGATAAAATTAGAAAAAAAATTACTAAGAAAAAATTTCTCATCATGAACTTTTGGAAGCTTTTTGGATGAGTGGAAGAAAAATTGTTTCCCATTTTTTTTGTGTCATTTCTCCTTGAATGCTCGCTAACACTTGATTATTAATTATCAAATATGATTCAGGGGCCCCTGTTACACCCAAATCAAAGGCCAAGTCACCTCTTGGATCATAAATAGAAAAAACATATGGATTTCCATTCTTTTGGAGCCATATATTTGCTTTATCTGCAGAATCTTTGTAATTCAAACCCACAATTTGAATATTTGAACTCGATAGTTTAGTTAAGAAAGGATGTTCAACAAGACATGTTATGCACCAACTTGCCCAAACATTTACTAATTTTATTCCATTCAATGATTCGTATTTGACTGGAGAGCCATTCAAGTCATTTAACTCAAATAATGGAAAATTTTTAGTATTGAAACTTGAAAATTTTGTATCTTCATCGATCAAAAGCACTTTACCAAAAAAAGCAAAAATAATAATAGGTAAGAGAATTATCAAAAATCTAAAAAAATTATTCATATTACTTTCTTTTTAAAAATTGTAATAAGCATGCCTATGATCATCAAAAAGGCAGAAAACCAAATCCATTTTATAAAATAATTAATTTTTAATGAAAAAGTCCAGCTACCATTTTCTAACTGATCGCCAATTGTAAGATATGTATCCTTGAGAATTGAAGCGTGGATTGATGATTCTGTTGTAATTTGTCCTCTTGTGGAATATTTTCTTTTCTGAGGATTTAAAAGGATGTTTTTTCCATCTTGCAACAAAGATACCTCAACAGAAATTACGTCATGATTTGAAGCTTTTAAAACTTTAATATCATCAAATGAAAATTCTTTAATAGACTCGTTAACCAGCGTAGATTCACCAGGAGATATGTTGAGATTTTTCTCATAGCTCAAGATACTATTCAGAGAAACAGCTAAAAATAAAAGTCCCAAGCCAATGTGAGCAATTGCACTCCCCTTGTTAACAAACTTTTTGGAGAAAAAATTATTCAGAATTCTTGATAAATAACTAAAAAGTATAATTGATCCCGAAAAAACTCCTATGTAAGAAAGAATTGAAAAAATTGCGGTGACGTGCCAGACCACATAAGTAAATATTAGCGATAGTATTGTAGGAATTAATAGTGAGTAGCCAAAACTTTTTAATGGCTTTGATCGCTGCCATAATGAATCAATTGAAATCATTATAAATATAGAGGCGATAAGAATTAATGGTGCAAAAATTGTATTGTAATATGGGGGTCCGATACTAACTTTATCCCCATTTATAGCTTCAATAATTAATGGATATGTTACCCCTAGAAAAATAGAAAATATGCTTGTAATCATAAGCAAGTTGTTCATGGAAAGAAATGATTCTTTTGAGCCTGTTACAACTAATTTATTAGTATTTAAGGAAGGGATCCGGTATGCAAAAATCCCCAATGCCAAAAGTGTAATAAAGCCAGAGAAAATTAAAAGATATAAACCTCTTTGAGGATCATTTGCAAATGAGTGGACACTGTCAATAATACCAGATCTAACTATAAAGGCCCCAAAAAGGCTCAACGCGAAAATTAAAATCCCTAAAAACATAGTCCAAGTTTTGAGAACACTTGATTTTGACGAAGCATACAATGAGTGCATAAAAGCTGTTGCTGCAAGCCATGGCATTAATGCAACATTCTCAACAGGATCCCAGAACCAATATCCTCCCCAACCAAGCTCATAGTATGCCCACCAACTGCCCAAAGCTATACCTAAGGTCAGAAAGATCCATGCAACTAGAGACCAATTCTTAATATCTTTTTCCCACTCTAGCTCAAAATCACCATTTAAAAGATATGCCGTTATGTAGCTAAATGAAATTACAAATCCTACATATCCTAAATACAACATTGGCGGGTGTATTGCTAAAGCTGGATCTTGCAAAACTGGATTAATATCTGCACCATCAGCCATGCCAAAAGGTAATATTCTCTCAAATGGATTAGATGTTAATAGTAAAAATAATAAAAAGCCTAAAATAATTAAACTAAGCATCAAGAGGGTTGTGCTTTTAAGAGAATGTTCATGATGAAGAGAATTGATAAATAAAATACTCCAAGCAGTTAAAAATACAATCCAAAGAAACATTGATCCCTCATGGGCACTCCAAATTGAACTAATCTTATAAAAGGTTGGTAGTTGAGAATTGGAGTGGCTAGCAATGTATGCAATTGTAAAATCATCATTTATTGAGAGATATATATACATTCCAAATGATATAAAAACTAACCAGCAGGCTCGATTAAATAACCTTAAAGAAAGGCTCAATTGATTTGGATGAGCTTTGCCAAAGAAGAAAAAAAAGTTAAAAATCAATATTAAACTAAACATAACAGCTGCTGCTAAAGATAAGAAATGAGATATCTCACCAATCATGTTTTCGCCTCATCAATAGATAGTGCCGGAGGCATATAGTTCTCATCATGTTTAGCAAAAATCTCTTCCGCCTCAAACATACCGTCAAGAAAATACCCGAGGACAACTACTCCGCTATTTTCTTTAAATAAATCTGGAGGAACTCCATCAAAAGTTACAGGTATTTCCTTTTCATAGTCTGTAGCAATAAATTTTATTTTTGTACCATCTCTAACTATAGAGCCTGATTTAACCATTCCACCTAATTTAATTCGGTAGCCAGGCTTTATATCTGCACTCAACATTTCAGATGGGGTATAAAAAAGATCTAATTTTGAATTTAGTGAAAAAAGGATTAATGAAATTCCTCCTGCAGACAAAAATAGAATAATAAAAAATTTCCAAAGTCGATTTTTTCTAGCTTGGAGCATTTTTAAATTTAATTTTTCTTTTTACCCCATTAATTCTTTTTTTTGCAATAACAAAACTCATAATAATCATTGAAGAAGAAATTATATAGACTGACCAAACATAGATGCCGTGACCACTCATGCTTATAACTTCATCAATATTATTAAAAGCTAAATCAAACATATTCTGAAACCCATTTTTTATTCTTTTCTCTAGTCAATATATAAGAACGACTTGTCAAAATACCAAGAGAAATTAATGTAAAACCTAGGCCAATTACTGAAATTAATAGCGGATACATCATAGAAGGATCAATTGCGCTGCCTCCTGATACCGAAATTGAAGCTGGTTGATGAAGCGTTGACCACCAGTCAACAGATTTTTTTATTATTGGGATATTTACAACACCAATTACAACCAATATCGACATTAGGCGATCTGATTTCTCTAAGTTAGAGAAAGATCCATGTAAAGTTAAAATGCCAAGATACATAATAAATAAAATTAAAGTTGAGGTGATTCTTGCATCCCATTGCCACCATGTCCCCCATGTAGGTATCCCCCAAACCGAACCTGAAAATAATCCTATAAATGTAATCATCGCTCCTATTGGTGCCGCAGACTTAATTAAATATGCAGCTAACTTAACTCGCCATACTATATGCATAAGTGCGCAAATTGCCATAAAGAAATATATGAGCTCAGCAAATATAACTGCAGGAACATGAAGAAAAATAATTCGATATGAGTTACCTTGGACTGCATCTGGAGGAGCATATAACAAGCCCCATATCCATCCAATTATTAACAAAAACAAGCCTGCAAAGATAAAAAAGGGAAAGAGTGTTTTAGTTATTTGAACAAAACTCTTTGGAGAAGAAAACTTATGGATAAATGCAGAAATCACAACGGTATTATAAACCTAAGTTAGTTAATCAATGTGCGTTTTTAAGGCCGCGGAAATAATTATTGGCATAATTGCAGAAATCAAAAATCCCGAACCTATCATCAAAAACATTATTTGTAAAAAACCATCTCCGTATTGAATGCTTCTAATCGCCGTTCCTAATAAAATAATTACTGGAAGAGCAAGTGGTAAAGTAGTTAAAACGCCTAACATTGCGCCCTTATTAATTGACAAAGCATTACCAAATGCAAACAAATTAAATAACAAGAGATTAGAAAGACTTAGTAAAAAAAATACTTTTGCAAAATTTTTGATTTCAACTCCATTAGCAAATGAAAATATTGCCCCGATAAATGCAATTGGAATACCTATAAAACATACGTAAACAAATATTTTAGACAAAACAAGTTTATAAAAATCTTGCTCTACAAGAAATTCTTGCTCAAGTGAGCCATCTTCAAAATCTTCTTCAAACATACCTTCTGTAGCAAGAAATGAAGTCATCAACAAAGAAACAACAATAATTGAAAAATAAAACTTCTCTAGATCAAATTTAGAAATATCTATACTTAATGGAAATGCTGTCAATACAAGAATCATTATTAACATAGGCCCTAACCATGACTTTAATTTGTAAAATAGTTTTGCAGATTCTATTTTAATTAATCTAAGCATTTGTTTTTCCTAAAGCTATTACTTGACATTCAAAACTTGGTTGAATGTGAGAGGTTAAAATAAGTCCAGCACCCTCAGACAATTTTGTTGTAAAAAAACTATTCAATAACTCTGTAGCATCTTGATCCAATCCAACAAAAGGCTCGTCAAGGACGATTAATTCTGAGGGCTGAGCTAAAACTCTTATTAATGCTAATTTTTTTTGTTGGCCAAAAGACAAGTTTGCCGTTAACTCATCTTGAACTAGAAACAAGTCTAGCTTATCTAACCATTCAAATGCATGAATTAGGGCATCGCCATTAAATAATAATTGTAAATTCTGTGATGGTGTTAAGTAATTTTTTATAGCATTTTTATGACCAAGATAAGATATTTTTAAATCTTGATTATCAAGTTTAATATGGCCCTTTAATGTAGAAGTTATTCCTAAAATAATTTTTAATAAAGTGCTTTTACCTGATCCATTGCCTCCTTTTATGTGAAGGCCCTTACCTGAATGCACTTCAAACGAAAGATTATGAAAAAGCTTTTTTTCATTTATTTTGTATGAAAGATTTTGAGCTGAAATAAGCTTCATAAAATACTAATTTAGAATAGATTTTGCCCTTATTGTAAGGGATGGGAGTGGATTTTGTGGATCTAATCGAAGATAAAATCTTCTAGCTAGCTCTGAAAATGGATTTGAGCCAATTTCTCCTAGGCCACCTACAGAAAAATATAATGATTTTGTAAAAAAAATACCTTGTTCAACTTGAGGCACTTTATTTAGAAAAGTGTTTAGCTTTCCAATGCTTTGAAAAGCACCTTTAAATTTATTTCCAAAATGATACCAACCCCAAAATTGATATCCACTTTTTGAAAAATGTGAAAGCTGCCTTCTAGCAAGTTTTTTTGGAAAAGCTCCTGCGGGAATGATTGAAATTACGTTGGATTGTAATTCTGCAATTTTTGAATCTAATAAGGGTGGTAACTCTTCCATAGATGAGAATGGACAAAGCAAACATTCTACACCCTCTTCAATTTGGTAAGATTTTACTTTTGAGAGTCTTTCCTTTGAGCCAATAATTATGTAGCTGACATCAGGAGAATCTTTAAACACACTGAGTTATCCTGCCTTGGAGAATGCTTGCTCAATATCCGCAATAATATCATCAATGTGCTCCAGTCCAATTGAAAGCCTCACATATCCTGGACTTACTCCAGCTGAGGTTAATTCCTCTTCATTAAGTTGAGAGTGAGTGGTGCTTGCGGGATGAATAGCTAAACTTCTTGCGTCACCTATATTTGCAACATGGTAAAGCATTTCAAGTGAATTAATAAACTTTTTACCAGCTTCTAATCCGCCTTTGATCTCGAAGCCCAAAAGACCACCGCAGCCATTAGATAAGTATTTATCAGATCTTTCTTTTGCTACTCCAGAAGATGTTCCTGGATAAGCCACTCTTTCGACCATGGGATGACTATCAAGATACTCTGCAACTTTTTGACCATTTGCAGAGTGCTCTCTCATTCTTATGCTCAGTGTTTCTAAGCCCTGAATAAACATGAAGGCATTAAATGGGCTCATTGCTGCGCCCATGTCTCTGAGAAGAGTTGTTCTTGCCTTAAGAATATAGGCTATTGGGCCTAAAGGCTTTACAGCTTCTGTCCAAACCACTCCATCGTAATTAGGATCGGGCTCGTTTAGCTTTGGTTGTCTTTTTGGATGAGCTTCCCAATCGAATTTGCCACCATCAACAATTACTCCTCCGATTGAAGTGCCATGACCACCTATATATTTTGTTGCAGAATGCACAATAATAGACGCTCCATGGGCAAATGGCTGACATATCAATGGTGCAGCGGTATTATCAACTATCAATGGAATACCAAGCGGTCTTCCAATGTCAGCTACCTCTTGTAAAGGAAAAACTTGAAAACTTGGGTTAGGAAGAACTTCGCCATAATATGCTCTAGTTCTATCATCTGTGGCATCTGCAAAATTCTTGGGATCTGCAGGATCAACAAATCTCACTTCGATACCCATATCTGAAAAAGGATTTTTAAACTGATTATATGTGCCACCATAAAGCTGTGAAGAGGCAACAAAATTGTCGCCATGACTACATAAATTTTGAATTGCATATGCTGATGCGCCTTGACCTGAGGCTAATCCCAAAGCAGCAACTCCTCCTTCTAAAGCGGCAATCCTATCTTCAAAGACTGCATTTGTAGGATTCATTATTCTTGAATAAATGTTGCCCAACTCGCCTAAAGCAAATAAGTTCGCTGCATGATCAGTGCTATCAAATTGATAACTAGAGGTCATATGAATAGGAACCGTTACCGAATTTGTTGTTTCATCCTTTCTCCATCCAGTATGAAGGGCAATTGTTGCAGGATTCGTATACTCTTTATCACTCATTATTTTCTCCAGTAGAATGACTCATAATGTAATTTAGACATTTTTAATAATCCCATTCATTATATTTGAATTTGATAATTAATCTAATGAATTTATTTTTTGTAACAAAAATACAAAATAAAAAACCTCAGAATATAATATTCGCAGTAAATTTTAATTTTATTGACAATCAAAGAGAAATATTTTTCAATTCACTACATATTCAATTTTAAGGTTAAATATGGCAAAAAAATATGTAAATTTTAGAGTAGGCGGATCTCCATACAAAATTACTGATGATTATTCAGTTTGGACAAATGACCTTTTGGGAAAAATAATTGCTAGTAAAACAGTTATTCAACCAGGTAAATCTACAATTGGGCATAGACTGAGTGATTCTGATGTTGTTTATATTATTGTCAATGGCAGAGGCCTGATGGAAGTGATTGAATATATGAATTCAGAAGAGGGTCATGGTAAAGATCCAAGTCAAGGTATTGAACATCAAGATTCATTTGAATTAACAGCCGGAGATGTAATTCTCGTTCAATCTGGAGATTTTGTAAAAGTTGTGAATGAATCAGAGCATGATCAGCTTACATACTTAAGAGTATTTGACAGAGAAGGCTGGAGGATCGAGCCTAGCTAGGGCTTTCAGATTCAGTTTTTAGCTTTGATATAGCCTCATCAATTGAATATGTGTAAGTTTTATTTTCACGCAAATTTCTGATTGAAACAGTCTGAGCCAACATCTCATCTTTTCCTATTACTGCCATCAATGGGACTTTTGCATTGCTGTGCTCTCTAATTTTATAACCGATCTTTTCATTCCTAAGATCTAAATCAACACGAATATTAATGTCATCAAATTTTTGCTTTAAAGCCTCAGCATATTCAATAACCTCTTCGGTAACAGTCAAAATGGCTAATTGTGTTGGCGCTAACCACAGTGGTAATTTACCAGAATAGTTTTCAATTAAAATTCCAATAAACCTTTCAAAGGAACCTAGGATTGCTCTATGCATCATCACTGGTTTATGTTTTGATCCATCTTCGCCAATATATTCTGCATCAAGCCTGTCGGGTAGATTAAAGTCTGCCTGAAAAGTTCCACACTGCCACTCTCTTCCTATTGCATCTGTTAATACAAAATCAAGTTTTGGGCCATAAAATGCGCCCTCTCCAGCTACAACTTCATATGGAATTTTCAGTTTTTTTATTGCGGACTCTAAAGCTGTTTCTGCTTTATCCCAAACCTTATCAGAACCAACTCTTATTTCTGGTCTTGTTGAAAGTTTAATATCAAAAGACTCAAAACCAAGTTCAGTATAAATCTCTGATAATAAAGATATAAAATTAGCGGTTTCGTCCTCGATTTGATCTTCGGTGCAGAAAATATGACCGTCATCTTGAGTAAAACCCCTCACCCTCATTAAACCATGCATAGTTCCAGAGGCTTCATATCTATGACACGATCCAAATTCAGCAAGTCTTACTGGAAGATCTCTATAAGATTTGAGACCTTGATTATAGACCTGCACATGACATGGACAATTCATTGGCTTAAGAGCATTGACTCTCTTTTCATTTGCATGCTCTTCATCTATTTCTGTTATGAACATGTTTTCTCGATATTTATCCCAGTGACCTGAGGCTTCCCAAAGCTTTCGATCAACCACCATAGGAGTGTTAATTTCTTCATAACCATTAGCGATTTGTTTCCTGCGAACATAGTTTTGTAAGGCGACATACATAGACCATCCTTTTGCATGCCAAAAAACCATCCCTGGTGCCTCTTCTTGCAAATGAAATAAATCCATCTCTTTCGCAAGTTTTCGATGATCACGCTTTTCGGCTTCTTCGATAAGTGTTAAATGCTTTTTAAGATCTTTTTTGTTTTTCCATGCAGTGCCATAAATGCGTGATAGCATTTCGTTTTGCGAATCTCCTTTCCAATAGGCACCAGCAATTTTAGTAAGTTTAAAAGCTCCAACTTTACTTAAATTTGGTAAGTGAGGTCCCCGACATAAATCAATAAAGCCCGTCTCACCTTGACTATAGATCTGAAAATTATCTTTTTGATCAGAGTCTTCAATAATCTTTACTTTATATTCTTCATTTATATCTGCAAAAATCTTAATGGCTTCCTTCTTTTTATATATAGTTTTTTTTATATCGGATTTTGTAGCAACAATTTTTTCCATTTCTTTTTCAATTCTCGGTAAATCATCTACAGAGACTCTCTCATCAGACAAAAAATCATAATAAAAACCATTTTCAATGGTTGGACCAATTGCTAACTTGGCATTTGGATATAAGTTTTTAATTGCGCGCGCTAAGACTTGTGCTGCTATTGTGTGACGCATAATTTCAAGACCTTCATCTGAATCAAGAGTGTGTATTGCAATACTTGCATCCTGACTCACAGTATCACTTAAATCTTTTTGTTTGCCATCAACGCTAAATGCGATTGCAGCATTGGCAAGGCCTTCACCAATCATGCGGGCAATCTCATAGCCGCTAACACCAATAGAGGTTTGTTTCTGAGATCCGTCAGGGAGTGTAATTATGATTTCTTTGCTCATGGTAATAGCTCTTGCGATCTATTCTAATATTTTTAACTCCAAAGGTATATTTTAGCTATAACTTTTCATTACTTTAGCTTTAATTTAATATGTAAAAAACTAAAAAAACAGGAGAAAATCTTATGACAGTAAGTGTTTTATTTGAAGGTACTTTAAAAGAAGGTTTGACTGATCAGTTTGAGGAAATGTGCACTGAAGCATTAAAAGTTACTCGAGCGTTTGATGGTTGTCAAAATATTAATTTAACCTTTAATGTTGAAAATAAACATAACTATGTTCTTACAGAAGTGTGGGATTCAAAAGAGCATTATGAAAAATACCTTGCCTTTAGAACTGAGGATGGAACCATTGCTACAGTTACAGAGATGTGCACAGAATCTCCAAAAATTAGAATATTTGATATAACAAACGCTTAAAAACTGCCTTCTTAGTTAAACGGATATAACAACTCCCTCCTAAGGAGTAGTTCTAGGTTCGATTCCTGGAGAGGGCACCAAAATTAAAAAAAACAATTTTTAATGTAAGGTTAAATCAATTCTTAGATTTAGCTATAACAAAATGCTCGAGATCAAGTATTTGATTTTCAGGAAGAGCTCTTCCAACGGGAGCAAAGTATCGAGAGTTAAGTTCTGTTAATGTTGCATTCTCTTCTATGAGATAACCATTTTGCGATAAGATACTTTCTATTTCATTTGCATCATAAAATGATATCCATGGCTCACCTGCCTTCGCTGCTGCATATTTTATTAATTTAGCCCTTTTTTCAGCATATGGATAACCCTTCCCAAAGCAAGCATCAGGATTTTTATCAAAAAGTTCATTGACGTAAGTAACAAAAAAAATTGAATTTGTTTTTTTTGTAAGCTTAGCAACTTCCTTAATCGTTGAGCTAAGAGCCTCCTTAGTAATATATTGCGAGACGCCCTCAAGGGTAAAAATAGTTGATTTACTCTGATCATAGCCTGCATCCATGAGTTTTTCAGTTAGTGACTGATTATCAAAATCAATAGACACATAAGTTATGTTTTGAAAATTTGGCATTTCTTTGGAGAGGTTAGCGCGCTTTCTTGCCTGAACATCAGACTGATCAACTTCGAAAATTCTTAACGAGGATGGAAGCTCAAGCCGATGTGCTCGACAGTCATATCCAGCTCCTAAGATGACATATTGCTCATATTCACCTGAAGTGCTTTTTTTAATTAGATCATCAATGAAGCGGGTTCTTGAAATTAAATGTTCATGAAAACCAGGTATGAGTTTTTGAGACAGCCAAACGTTTAACTTATGCCCCATAAGTTTGACAATGTAAGCGCCTAATACAAATCTATCAGCATAAGGATCATTTATTATGCGTTCATCAGGTTTGGCAATGGTTTCTATCAAACGTTGCTTAGCAACTCCCTGTGCAGTACCATCTTTTCTAAAAATTGATTCAGCCATTTGTGTATTTTTCGTGATCATTTAAGCATGACATGAAAACAATAACACTAAAATACTTTTGAAGTTCTTTGCAGATAATTTTTGCTAAAAGTAACATGTGAAAATTGATGCTTTCAAATGTTTGTATGAAATCTGCATCATTTTAAACTTCTCGCAAACTTTCTAACTTTTTGCATATGATTTTCAAAATCTCTTTTTTTCATGTTTGGGAGTACTGAGTAAAATCTTAAATACTTTGTCTTTAATCCACCTGACTGAAATATAGATTTTTTAAGCCGTCTGTAAGGTATGTTATCAAAAAGGGAAAAGTTAAAATAGCTTATCATTGGTCCGCCGTAAGTCATAGAAACGATTCCAATTTTATTTTTCATTGCGCCAGCAACGGGATATCCATAATTTCCAAAGAACTTGCTATCTGGCAGTAGTGATTTATATGAAAAAAACCATGTTGGATGAAGAACCCAATCAATCCAATTTTCAAGAATTGTGCTCATTCTTAAGTTATGGCAAGCACTCATTAAGAACATCACATCTGCATCCTCAAGTCTTTTTCTGTAATCAATGACTAAATCTGGAGGGGGATTTATATCACTGCTGTAAAATGGCAATTTTTCCATCTCATCAAATAAATTAATCAAATCTATTTCATGTCCAATTTTTTTTGCTTCCTCAATAAAAGTATCTCGCACTGAGGCGTTAAAAGAGTCTTTTGTATTATAGTGACCAAAAACTATGCAAATTTTCATCTCATTCTCTCCTGAATATATACTAGAAAGTTATAAAAGGTATTATCTGTGATCAAAAGCACTCTTTTATTCTAAATAAAGATTTAAAATTTGATCGCCATTCTTAATATTTTTAACATTCTGAAAAAATAAACCAAACGCTCGCTCCAAAGATAAGAGTGAATGGGCTGAGTCATGGGCTGAAATGAAACAATTTTTGGCAGTCCAAAGTGGAGAGTCAGCATCAAGGGGCTCGATCTTCGTAGTATCTAATGCAGCGGCAGCAATTTTTTCATCATTTAATGCATTGGTAAGATCTTCTTCATTGATTGCGGTGCCCCTGCCAACATTGATTATCATAGAAGAGCTATTAAGTTTTTCTAAAATGTCTGCATTAATAATGTCTCTAGTTTGAGGGCTATCTGGTAATGCAAGCACTAAGTAATCAGTCAGAGGGAGCAATTCTTCAAACTTATCTATCCCCAACACTTCATCAGCATATTCATCATCTTGTGGATTGCGCCTAATGCCAGTTACCCTCATTCCAAAAGCTTTACCTAGCTTAGCTACCTGACTGCCAATACCACCATACCCAAGTATTACAAGTGTTTTATTAGTAAGTTCTCCGTCTCCTGCTATTGGAGCCCAATTTTTAGATTGCTGATATTTAATGTGATTATCTATTCTCTTATTCCATCTTAAGATTTGCGAAAATACATAATGGGCAATTGGAATTGCATAAACACTGCTTGCGTTTGCAATAATAACATTTTGTATCTTTAAGACATCTTGAAGAATTGGTGCATCCATTCCAGCAAAGCCACTTTGAAGAAACCTCATTCGTTTAGCCAAGCTCAATAATGCATTGTGAATTTCTGAATTATCTCTAGCCGCAAATAAGAATTGATAACACATGAATAATGCATCTGATTCTGGAATCGTTTCCCAGTCAGGATTTCTAGAATCTAAAGGGTTGAGAGCTATAATTTCTATTGAAGGATCAAAAGCAAGTAACTCAGACCTATATAATTTGTCGTTGTCTTGTGAAATAACTATTCTCATTAACTCTCCTTTAAAAGAAATTTCATAATTTTGCCTGCAGCATTTGTTGGTAACTCCGGCATGAACTCTATAACTCTTGGGACCTTATAATTTGCCATATTCTCTTTTGACCATTGAATAAGGGTATCTGAATTCAATTCTTGATTTGGTTTCAAAACAATGAAAGCCTTAGCAACCTCTCCCATTCTTTCATCCTCAATACCAATTACAGCCGCTTGCGAAATTGAAGGATGATCACATAGAATATTTTCTATTTCAGCTGGATAAGCATTGAAACCACCAACAATAAACATATCCTTACTTCTGTCGGTAATTTTTATATAGCCATTTTCGTCAAGTATTCCTATATCCCCTGT
>CEUJ01024858.1_pt1 | contig 27049 bp, 26 predicted proteins | sample 361531 | NCBI WGS metagenome assembly CEUJ01 (sample SAMEA2622842, study PRJEB7988) | marine metagenome | biome: marine biome (ENVO:00000447); feature: marine epipelagic mixed layer (ENVO:xxxxxxxxx); material: "saline water (ENVO:00002010), including plankton (ENVO:xxxxxxxx)" | depth 140 m | reverse complement strand
AATTAATACTCTTAACTCTCTTAAACAACTTGGCATAGACATTTCTAGAGAAAGTGAGTCTTATTTTGTAGAAGGTAAGGGATTTAAGGGATTAAAAAAATCTAAAAACCAACTATATTTTGGAAATTCTGGAACAGGAGTCAGATTGATGTCCGGAATATTATCAATTCAAGATTTTTCTTCAAGTCTTATAGGAGACGAATCTCTTTCAAAGAGACCAATGAAAAGAATAATAGAACCTTTAATTAAAATGGGGATAAATATATCTAGTTCAGAGAAAGATACTCTACCTTTGCACATAGACCCTTCTGACAAAATAAATGGAATAAACTATGAAATGCCAGTAGCAAGTGCCCAAGTAAAGTCTGCAATTTTATTTGCTAGTTTAGGAGCAAGAGGAGAGACAAAAATTATAGAAAAATCCATATCTAGAGATCATACAGAAAGAATGTTCGAGTATTTTGGAGCAAGAATTACTTATTCTGAAAAAGAAACAACAATAAAAAATACTGAGAAATTTTTTCCTCAGGATGTAGAAATACCAGGAGACTTTTCTTCTTCAGCTTTCTTTATTGTTGCTGCTTTAATTTCTAAAAATTCAGATATTACTCTAAAAGAAGTTGGCATGAATCCTTCACGAATTGCTCTCCTAAATAAGTTGATAGAAATGGGAGGGAATATCAAAGTATTCAATCACTCTAACTTTGGTAAAGAACCGGTCGCAGATGTAAACATAAAGAGTTCCTCATTAAAAGCTTGTGAAGTAGCATCAGATGATGTCCCGAATTTAATTGATGAGCTTCCTATATTATTTATTGCTAGTTCTTTTGCAGATGGCATTTCAAGTTTCAATAAGATAGAAGAACTAAAGCATAAAGAAAGTGATAGGCTCAAGGCCATGCGAGAAGGTTTAAATAAAATGCAAATAAATAACTTTTTGGATGGTAATTCTTTTTTTATTGAAGGCAAAGGACAAGATTACAAGTCTCCAAATTTTTTAGTAGAGACTTATTTTGATCATAGAATTGCCATGTCTTTTGCAATAGCTGGATTGAACAGTAGCTCCTCTGTTGATATCACTTCACCCGAAAGTATAAACACCTCTTTTCCAGAGTTTGTTAATCTTGGTAATAAGCTTGGATGTAATTTTGAAATCCGTTAAGAATATAATAACTATAGATGGTCCCAGTGGAGTTGGAAAAGGAACTTTAGCATTTTCATTAGCTCAAAAATTAGGATGGAATGTTCTCGATAGCGGTCTTCTTTATAGGCTTATTGGATATTTAACTCTAAAAGAAAGATTAGATACACCTAATGAAATAGCTTTGTTTATTAATAAATCAAAAATTCAACTTCTTACCAATCTAGAAGAAGGCTCTTGTGAAATAAAGCTTAATAATAGGATTCTGGGTAAAGAACTCAGAAATGAAAATATAGCTTCTAAAGCATCAGAAATAGCCAAAAATCCAGAAATCAGAACTACGATAATTAAAATTCAAAGGAGCGCTTATAATGCTAACAAGGGTCTAATCGCTGACGGAAGAGATATGGGTACGATTATTTTTCCTGAAGCAGCTTTAAAGGTTTTTCTTAAAGCATCTCCAGAGGTTCGAGCAGAAAGAAGAGCTAATCAGTTGAAAGAAAAGGGTATGAACGTTATCATGCACGACCTTTTAGAGCTTATTCAGCAAAGGGATGAAGAGGATATCAACAGAAAGATATCTCCTCTTAAACCGGCAGATGGATCGCTAATAATTGATACGAGTAATTTAAGTATCTTAGAAGTAGAAAAGAAGGTTATGGAGAATTATAAAAAATTATGACAGAAACAGCATTTGAAAAATTATTAGACGAAAGTCTTACGACTTTGAATTTTAAGCAAGGAGCTTTAATTTCAGGAGTTATTGTAGATTTAACTTCAGATTGGGTAACAGTTCACGTAGGTTTGAAATCAGAGTCTTTAATACCAAGAACAGAATTTTTGGCTGATGAAGTTGATGGTGAACTATCTATCGGCGATGAAGTTAAAGTATCTCTTGAAGCTGTTGAAGATGGTCATGGTTCTACAAGAGTTTCTAGAATTAGGGCAATGCATGATGAAAGCTGGAAAAATCTCGAGGAAGCACTAGAAACCGGAGCATTAATTAAAGGTTATATATCTGGAAAGGTTAGAGGTGGAATGACTGTGGATGTTGCAGGAGTAAGGGCATTTCTTCCAGGTTCCTTGGTCGACTCAAGGCCTTTAGAAAGCTTTGATCATTTAGAAAAGACTTTTCAAGATTTTAAGGTTATTAAGCTAGATAAAGAAAAGAGCAATGTTGTTCTTTCTCGAAAAGCGGTGCAAGAGGATTTAAACTCTGAAGAAAGGGAAAAGATATTTGCCACTATTCAGGAAGGTACTTTGATCTCAGGAACAATTAAAAATTTAACAGATTATGGAGCTTTTGTAGATCTTGGCGGAGTTGATGGGCTTTTACACATTACTGATATTACGTGGAAAAGGATTAATCATCCGTCAGAAGTCTTAAACGTTGGGGATAAACTTGATTTTAAAGTAACTAACTTTGATAAAGAAAAATCAAGAATTTCTTTAGGCTTAAAACAATTAACCAATGATCCATGGGAAGATATTAAAGTTTCTTTCCCTATAAATTCCATTCATAAAGCAAGAGTCTCTAGCATTGCGGAGTATGGTTTTTTTGCTGAACTAGATACAAATACAGAAGGATTGGTACACATTTCAGAAATAGATTGGACTAATAAAAGTATACATCCTTCCAAGGTTGTTTCTGTAGGAGATGAAGTAGATGTCATGGTTTTAGAGATTGATATTGAAAAGAGAAGGGTATCTTTAGGAATGAAACAATGTAAGGAAAACCCATGGCTTACTTTTTCAGAAAATAATAGTCTTGGCGATGTTGTAAAAGGCGAAGTCAAATCGATCACTGATTTTGGAATGTTCATTGGTCTTGACGGAGATATTGACGGATTGGTGCATCTTTCGGATTTATCTTGGACTCAATCTGAAGAGGAGGCCGTCAAATCATTTTCAAAAGGCCAAGAAGTAGAAGCAGTTATTTTAGGGATAGATCCACACAAAGAAAGAATATCACTTGGAATAAAACAATTGTCTGAAGATGTTTTCGACACATTTGCAAAAAATAATCCCAAAGGTACTGAATTAACTGGCCAAGTATCATCTATAGGTGAAGAAATCATCTTTATCAGTTTAGCTGAAGACGTGATTGGAAAGATTAAGAGTAAAGAATTTAAGGATAACTTTCCTTCTGAGGGCGATAGTATTACTTCTCTTGTCACCTCAATTGATAGAAAAAATCGTCAAATAAACTTATCTATTTTTGCTTTAGAGAAATCTCAAGAAAAAGAACTTATTAAAGAAAATATATCTAAAAATAAGCAGATAGAATCTGAAACTAAAACTTCTATAGGAGATCTTATTCAAGAAGAACTAAGTGACTCTTCTAAAGATTAAATGAAGAAGTCTGACTTTATAACACTGTTATCCAAAAAACTCGAAAACTACAGCGAAATAGATATTTCTCTTTCAGCTGATTTAATTCAGAATTCCATAGTTGAAACTCTTAAAAAGAGAAAACGTGTTGAAATTAGGGGTTTTGGATCATTTTGTTTGAGAGATAGAAAGTCTATTAGGGCAAGAAATCCAAAATCAGGAGAAACTATAGAGCTTCCAAAAAGATCCATTCCTTATTTTCGTGCATCTAAATTGCTGAAACAAAGAATCAATTAGAATATGTTAAAATAATTTTATGAAATATTTTTATTTCATTTCAATAATTTTACTAATTTCAGTTTTTTTTATTTTTACAGGTTTAAATCCTAATCTTATTGAAATAGATTTATTTTTTTTGAAAATTGAAGGTATCTCAATTGGATTTTCTATAATTATTTCAATCCTTTTAGGAGCAATTATTTCTTTTATTCTTCAGTTCCCAAAGCTGTTTGGAAGAAAATCGAAAGTTAGAACAGACAAAAAAAGTGAAAATACTTCATCCTAAACAGGTAATTATCGCTTTAGATTTTGATTCTTATGAAGAAGCAAACTTAATTACAAAAAACTTAAGTCCCGAAAAATTTAGATTAAAAATTGGAAAACAGTTATATAGTAACGAAGGTCCCAAAGTCATAGAAAAATTCAATAAAAAAGGTTTTGAAATTTTTTTAGATTTAAAGCTTCATGATATTCCAAATACTGTATACAAAAGTTTAATAAATTTGTTTAAGCATAAGATTTGGATGACAAATATTCATCTTCTCGGAGGAGAAAATATGATTCAGGCTGCTGTGGAGGCAAAAAACGAAGCTCAGTGTGAAACTTTGCTAGTTGGGGTTACCCTTCTAACAAGTTTGAATGAAAATGATGTAAAAAAAATGGGATTTGGGATAGGCATTTCAGATTTGGTCGAAATGCTTTCAAGTCAGGCGAAAAAAAATAATATTGACGGAGTAGTTTGTTCTGCAAAAGAAGTATCAAACATAAAAGAAAATCTTGGAAAAGATTTTATTACCGTTACTCCCGGTATAAGAATCAACCAAAATAAAAATGATCAGGCCAGAGTTGTTACTTTGAAAGAGGCAGCAAAAACTGGCAGTAATTTTATTGTTCTAGGAAGAGAAATTACTAATTCTAAAAATATACCTAAAATGATAAAAAAAGTTGAATCATATATAATTTAAAAATGGATAATAATTGGCATGTAGTTAAACAAGATGAAAGATACATTGTTCTCGACAATAGTTCTCTATCAAAACTTGTACCCAGCATAACTAAATTGAATCCAAGTAAAAGTACCTCTGGCCATAAACACGCTGGTCAAGAAGAGGTCTATGTTTTTTATAAAGGGACCGGAATTATGCAAATTGATGATGCTAAATTTGAAGTGAAACAAGGCGATGTAATCCCAGTACCAGATGGAGCATTCCATAGGGTTTTCAATGAATCTGAAGAAATTTTGGAATTTGCTGCAGTTTTTAATGGTGAGAGACACACTGAAGATAAACCTAAGTAGGAAATATCATTCTCTAAAATTACTGATAATAGCTTTACTGTTATTTCTATTATTTACCAATAGTACAGAAAAAAAATCAGAGTCATTTGCTGTTGCAACTCGTCATCACATTGCATCAGATATAGGAATGAGCATTTTAGAGGCAGGCGGCAACGCAGTAGATGCTGCAGTTGCGGTAGCTTTTGCTTTGTCAGTAGTCAATCCTTCCGCTGGAAACCTTGGAGGCGGCGGTTTCATGCTGATACATCTCGCTGAGAAAGAGGAGACTTTTGCTTTAGATTATAGAGAACGCGCTCCAAAAAAATCATCTCGAGATATGTTTCTTGATGATAAAGGTAAAGTTATTCGAGGATTAAGTTTAAATTCAACTTTGTCATCTGGAATTCCAGGAACCATTGCAGGATTATTCTATGCCATAGAAAAGTTTGGATCACTTGAAATTGAGCCTTTGATTAGTCCATCTATTAAGCTTGCAAGAGAAGGTTTTGTGCTTTCAGATTTCCAGTCAAATAATATTAATAAATACAAAAAAAAGTTTCTTTCTAATCAAGACGCAAAAAAAATATTTACCAGATCCGAAGGTTTTAAAGCAAATGATTTATTAATTCAGGAAGATCTTGCAAATACATTAGAAAGAATTTTGATTAATGGGAAAAAAGAATTTTATTCAGGACCAACATCAAAGAAAATTATTGATTTTTATAAAAAAAATGGTGGCATTTTTTCTCAGGAAGATTTTCAAGAATACAGAGTGAAAGAATTAAGTCCAATCTGCGGTACATACAGAATATATAAGGTTTGTTCGATGCCGCCCCCCAGCTCAGGCGGTATAGCCTTAATACAAATGTTGAATGTTTTAGAAAATTTTGACATCTCTAAGTTGAGTCATAATTCTCTTGAGTATTTAAATATTTTGATATCAACCATGGATTATGCTTTTTTTGATAGAGCAAAATATCTAGGAGACCCAGAATTCTTTGCAGTTCCTCAAAACATGCTTACTTCAAAAAAATATGCTCAAGAAATTTTTAAAAATATCAGAGCTAAAAAACCTGCTCCGAAAGCAAATGTTAAATTTTTAGAAAGTGAAGAGACTACTCACTTTTCTATAATTGATAAATGGGGAAATGTTGTCAGTAATACTTATACTTTGAATACAGCATATGGTTCAGGAATAGTTCCTACTGGCACAGGAATACTTATGAACAATGAAATGGATGATTTTTCTCTAAAACCGGGTTTTCCAAATGCATATGGCTTAGTAGGATCTGATGCAAATAAAATTGAACCCAGAAAAACTCCTCTATCTTCAATGTCACCCATAATAGTTTTTTTGAAAAATAAACCTATACTAATTTCTGGTTCTCCAGGGGGGTCCACAATAATCACAACCGTACTCCAAGAAATTTTAAACATTCTTGATTTTGGAATGAACTTAGAAGAATCGTCTCAGCAGAGCAGAATACACTATCAAAATTTACCAGATATAGTCTTTCATGAAGAACTTAAATTTGAAATAATTGAAGAACTTTCGAAAAGAAAAAAACTAGCCAAAAGAAAACTTGGAGAGACTCATTCAATTCTCCTTGATAACAATAATATAGAGGCAGTTTCAGACAAGAGAAGGCCTGATGGCAAAGCAAGTACAATTCTTCAATAATAAAACTGTTTTTGATAATAATCTTGATATTCCTGACTCACCTGGAATTTACAAATTCTATAACTCACAAAACGAAATTCTGTACATCGGCAAAGCTAAAAATATCAAAAAAAGAGTTTCTTCTTATCTAACGGTTAGAAAAGGAGATGGCAAGAGAATAAAAAAACTCAAAGCTAATATTAAGTTCATTGAAACCATCATTACGAATACTGAGTCAGATGCTCTAATTCTAGAGCAAGGTTTGATTTCAAAAATTAGACCCCCGTTTAATGTTCAGTTCAGAGATGATAAATCTTATCCAGCTATTCATCTCTCTACTAAAAAGGACTATCCAGCAATATATGTCTCTAGAAAAAAAGATGTTGATACAACGAGTTTTGGACCTTATGCGAATGTGGGAGCAATGAGATTAAATGTCAATTTAATAAGGTCTATTTTTAATCTAAGAAATTGCAAAGATATAAATTTTAAAAATAGATCAAGACCTTGCATCGAGTACCAGATGAACAGATGCTCAGCTCCATGTGTTGGAAAGATATCAAAGAATGAGTATGGAAAAGACGTAAAAAATGCTATCAATTTTTTATCCGGAGACACAAAAAAAATAGTGAAAGATTTAAATGAGAATATGGATTTTTATTCACAAAAAGAAGATTATGAAAGAGCAATTGTCTATAGAGATAAGATTCAAGCAATAAGAGATACTCAAAGAAAACAAAATGTTTTAACTGGTTTTAATGAATTGGATGTAATTGCAATAAAAAGAAATAATTATAGTAGTTGTATTAGCGTTGTAAGAATTGAAGATGGCTGGATAAACAATTCAAAAAATTATTATCCAGACTCAAGCGATAATTTTTCTGACTCTGAGCTCTTTTCATCTTTTATCGAAAAATATGTCATAGAAAATAATACAAGAAAAGAAATTAACTTCCTTTTACAAGGAGAAATCAAAAATGAGACTCTAGATTTTCTTTCAAATCTAAGAAAGCCAAAAATAAAAATTTTAAACCCATCAAGCAAAAACAAGAACCTTATTGATATATGTTCATCTCAGGCTGATGATGCTTTATCGAGAAATAATAATTATCTTTGGATTGCAAATTCGTTTGAGTCACTTTCTTTATTCATAAAAACAAAAAATATTAATAGAGTTGAGGCTTTTGACATTAGTCATACTTCCGGCAATCAAGTTTCTGCTTCTTGTGTGGTTGTTAAAAAAGAAGGTCCAAGTAAAAAAGATTATAGATTAATGAATCTTAAGTCCGAAACTAACGATGATTATTTAGCTTTATCTGAAGCCATAACTAGAAGATGTAAAAATCTACTTTCTAAAAAAATAAGTCTTCCAGATGTAATTTTAATTGATGGTGGGAAAGGACAACTTAACTCAGTTTTAAAGATTTTGAATAAAGACTTAAAAAATAAAATTACTTTTCTTTCTGTTTCAAAGGGCCCAAATAGGAAAGAAAAGTATGATTATGTACATTTCAAAAATAAGGCTTTTGAAATCAAAGAACTAAAAGATATTGGTAAGTTATTACAACTTTTGAGAAACGAGTCTCATAGGTTTGCTTTGAACCAACACAGAAAAAGACGTAGTAAAAAGTTTTTTTCTTCTAATCTAGATAACATTCAAGGAATAGGTCCAAAATTAAAAGTTAAATTAATTAGGTACTTTGGAGGCATTGACAAACTAATGGATGCCTCTCCGGAGGATCTTGCATCTCTGCCTGGAATTGGGATAGTTAAAGCCAAAGAAATATACAATAATCTAAATAAAGAATTATGAATATTCCTAATTTTCTTTCTATTTCAAGAATTTTTTTATTAATTCCAATTTTGGTTTTATTTGAGTTTGGTTTCTTTTACTCAGCTTTAGTAATTTATATAACAGCAAGTGTCACTGACTTTTTAGATGGTTACTTTGCTAGAAAATTAAACGTAGAAACTAAACTCGGAGCTTTATTAGATCTTCTTGCTGATAAACTTTTTGTTTCAATTCTTTTAATTTGGGCCACATTTAATTTTGAAAGTGTCTTAATTTTATTATCTACTTTCATGATAGTTTCTAGAGAATTAACAATAGGATATTTAAGAATGTATTTTCTGCAGAATGGGTTTTCTGATAAGTCATTAAAATCTAATTTTCTTGGTAAACTTAAGACCACTCTTCAAATGTTCGGCTTAGGAACTTTATTCATTTCGCCATTGAGCGATACCTTAACAACAATCGCTGTATATCTAATTTTTATAAGCGCAATTTTTTCTTTGCTGTCTTTAGCTAACTATTCAATCAAATGGATAACTCAATCCGAAAATAAAAAAACTTAAGAAATTCAACTATTAAAATAACCTATAATGTTGATTCTAAATGACAAGCAACGAAGAAAATACTAGATCTATGGAGTTCTCTATTTTAGACATCTTCAGAGCTTTTAAAAAACATATCTACTTTTTTTATATTTTTGCACCAATAGGATTAGTTCTTGGATTTATTTTTTCTGTTGCACTTACGCCACTGTATTCTTCTGATATTTTAATTTCAGACAATAATGAGTCTGAAGAGTCTAGTTCCTCGACGATAGGCGGATTAGCATCTCTTGCTGGTATTCAACTACCTCAAACCAATAATAAGTCCCTATCGACACTTGCGATCTTAAATTCTAGAACTTTTTTAAAATCTTTCATAAAAGAATATGATTTAAAGCCTAAAATTTTTAAAGATTTATGGAATGAGCAATCTAACTCTTGGTCTGGTCGAGAACCTTCGGATCTTGGCGCAGTGGGAGAATTAAAAAAGTTAGTTGAAATTAAAAAAGTTGAAGGCGGATTGGTAAGAATAAATGTAATGACTTATGATCCAGAGTTGTCTCAGTTTATTGCAAATGAAATTGTTTTTCATATAAATAATTACATGAGAAATTCTGCTATAGAAGAATCTGAAAATCTTATTAAATTTTTGGAGCAAGAAGCAGTAAAATCTTCCCTATCAGAGGTTAAATTAAGGATTTTTTCTCTTATCAAAGAACATATTGCAGAAAAATCTTTGGCAAATGTTAGACAGGAATTTGTTTATAAAGTGATAGATAAGGCTTACCTATCTGATTACCCAAGTTTTCCAAATAAATTTCAGTTAAGGGCAGTTGGTTTAATTCTTGGATTTTTCTTTGCAGCTTTATTAAGTATATTTATGTATTTCTTACGGAAGAGAAATTAAATTAATCCAACTTAGAATAAGTTACTATGATTAAAGTAAAAAACTCTTTGGGAGAAATTCCTAAAATAGGAATTATAGGATTGGGATATGTAGGTTTACCCCTAGCCATAGAATTTGCAAAAAGATATGAAACTATTGGTTTTGATTTAAATAAAAAAAGGGTCACTCAACTAAAAAAAGGTTTTGATAAGACTAATGAAGTTAAACAAAAAAGTTTAAATCAAGAAAAACTTTCTTTTACATATCAAGAAAATGAAATTTCGAAATGTAATACATTTATCATCACAGTTCCGACTCCAATAAAAAAAAATAAAGAGCCCGATTTAAAATACTTAAAACAAGCAAGTCAAATAGTAGGAAGACACATAAAAAAAGCTGATGTTGTAATTTATGAGTCTACTGTTTATCCAGGAGTTACAGAGGATATTTGTATCCCAATAATAGAAAAATTATCTAAACTAAAAATGAATAATGATTTTTTTTGCGGATATAGTCCTGAAAGAATAAATCCAGGAGATAAAAAGCACAGACTTGTAAACATAAAAAAAGTCACTTCCGGCTCCTCAAAAGAAAGTGCTAATTACGTTGATCAATTATATAAATCAATAATAAAAGCTGGAACTTTTAAAGCAAAAGATATAAAAACTGCTGAAGCTGCAAAAGTTATTGAAAACACTCAAAGAGACGTAAACATTGCATTAATGAATGAATTTTCAATGGTATTCAACAAAATTGGCCTTGATACAAATTCGATTTTAGAGGCTGCAAGAACAAAATGGAATTTTTTACCTTTTGAACCAGGATTAGTAGGGGGTCATTGTATTGGTATCGACCCTTATTATCTTGCGTATAAATCCGTTCAAAGCGGGCATACACCAGAAATGATTCTTTCGGGTAGAAAGATTAATGACTCCATGTCTGAGTTTGTTTCGGAAGAAATCTTGAGCCTCATGAAATATAAAAATCTAAAAATTAAAACATCAAAAGTTTTGATCTTAGGATTTTCTTTCAAGGAAGACTGTTCAGATCATAGAAATACGAAAGTTTATGACCTTTATAATTACCTTTCTAAAAAAATTTCAAAGGTGGATGTTTATGATCCTATGATAGATATTAGAGAAGCAAAAAAAAGTTATGTTGTAAATTTTGTAAATAAAGTTCCAAAAAAAACATACAACGTAATAATTATCGCAGTGCCTCATTCTTCTTTTATAGATTTGGGAAAAAATAATTTTGAAGAATATTTAAAATCAAATCATTTAATTTATGATTTAAAAAATCTTTTTAAAAATAAAAAAAATATTTATAGGTTATAGTTGAAAACTTTTAATAACTACATTAATCACCTAAAAAAAAATCAATATACTTGGTTAATAACAGGAGCCGGAGGATTTATAGGTTCAAATTTAGTAAATTTTTTACTCAGTTTGAACCAAAAAGTAGTTGGTCTAGACAATTTTTCATTAGGCATTAAAGATGAATTATTGAATTTAACCAAGAATTACAATATCGATTTATTTAACCTAGTTGAAGGAGATATCAATGATAAAGATATTTGTATTTCGGCTTTAAAAAAAATTGATTTCGTCCTGCATCATGCTGCTCTTGGATCTGTTCCACGATCAATTTCTGATCCATTTAGTTCAAATGAAGCAAACATAACAGGCTTTTTAAATATGTTAATTTCAGCAAGAGACTCTAATATCAAAAATTTTATTTATGCTAGTTCAAGCTCAGCATATGGAGATCATGAAGCTCTACCAAAAGTAGAAGATGTTATTGGGAAGCCTAAAAATCCCTATTCAATAACTAAGTATGTAAATGAACTTTATGCAAACACCTTTGCAGAACATTACGGTTTTAAATCTATTGGCCTAAGATATTTCAATGTTTTTGGACCGAGACAAAGGGAAAATGGCGATTATGCCGCAGTGATTCCAAAATGGATCAAAAATATTCTCAACAAGCAAGATGTCGAAATTTATGGGGATGGCGAAACCTCTAGAGACTTTTGCTTTATAGATAACGCTATCCAGGCAAATATAATTGCAGCTTTATCTGAAAATGAAATTGCCAAGGGTCAGGTATATAATATTTCTGTTGGTGATCAAACCTCTTTAAAAAAATTATTTTCTATGATTCACACAAATATTGAAAATTCGATTGGTGAAACTATTAAATCAAAACCAATTTATAAAGATTTCAGACCTGGCGACATAAGGCATTCGAGAGCAGATATATCTAAAGCAAAAAAATTATTGAATTATCTTCCTTCTCATGACGTTGAAAAAGGGATAAAAGAAACTATCAGCTGGTATATAGATAAAAAATAAAAGATAAAAATGAAAGTTTTAGTTACAGGAGCAGATGGGTTCATAGGATCGCATCTTACTGAGCTTCTATTAAAAAAAGGTTTTGACGTAACTGCTCTTGCTCAATATAACTCTTTCAATAACCTTGGTTGGTTAGAAGAAATTTCTGAAAAAAACAAAAGCCTGAAAATAGTTTCTGGCGATATTAGAGATCCATTTTTTTGTAACAACCTGACTGAAGATATTAAGATAGTTTTTCACCTAGCAGCATTAGTGGCTATTCCTTTTTCTTACTTAGCTCCTGAATCCTATTTTGAAACTAATGTAAAAGGCACCTTAAATATTAGTAACTCATGTATGAGAAATGATGTGGAAAGGTTAATCGTTACGTCCACGAGTGAAGTTTACGGTACTGCAGAATATGTTCCCATCGATGAAAGTCATCCTTTAAAAGCACAATCTCCATATAGTGCAAGTAAAATAGCTGCTGATGCACTTGCTATGAGCTTTTTTAATTCATTTGATTTGCCAGTTACCATAGCAAGACCTTTTAATACTTATGGGCCGAGACAATCTGCTAGAGCAATAATTCCAACCATCATTTCTCAAATACTTGATAATCAAAAAAATATAAAAATAGGAGATATTTCACCCACCAGAGATTTCACCTTCGTGCAGGATACATGCCAAGCATTCTTAGAAATAGCTAAGTCTAAAAAAACAATAGGGGAGACGATTAACATTGGAACTAATGTTGAGGTAAGTATCAATGACTTAATAAGTTTAATAAAAGACGTCACTGACAGCGATATACAAATAAAATCTGAGAAAAAGAGAAAAAGGCCCAAAAATTCTGAAGTATTTAGATTAGTCTGTGATAGTACGAAATTAAAAAAATTAACTGGCTTTAATTCTTATACTAATTTGAAAGATGGTCTTATTGAAACAGTTGAATGGTTTTCAGCGCCTGAAAATCTCTCAAAATATAAGCCTGATATTTACAATGTTTGATGAATTTAAAAATTTTGTAAGAGATTTATATGGCTCCGACGGTTTTATCCCTCTGCATGAACCTACATTGGCAGAAAAAGAAAAAAAATATCTTATTGACGTAATTAACTCATCATTTGTATCAAGTATTGGAAAATCAGTAACTGAGTTTGAAAAAAAAATTTCATCTTATACAGGAATAAAACATGCAGTAGCAGTTGTAAATGGGACTTCCGCATTACACCTCGCTTTAAAAATTTCTAATGTTGAAGAAAATTCTGAAGTAATTACTCAGTCTTTGTCTTTTGTAGCTACGTGCAATGCAATTAGATATTGCAACGCATACCCATCATTTTTAGATATTGATAGAGAAAACTTAACAGTAAAACCAGAGACAGTAAAAAATTTTCTAAATAAGTTTGCTGAAATGAGAAAAGATGGTCATTGCTGGAATAAGAAATCTAACAGAAGAATTTCAGCTTTATTACTCGTAAATACCTATGGATTTCCAACAGACATATTGAAAATAAAAAAAATATGCTCAAAATTTAAAATACCAGTAATAGAAGATTGTGCAGAGTCTCTAGGGAGTTTTTTTCGAGATAACCATTGCGGCATAAATTCAGATATTTCTACGTTAAGCTTTAATGGAAATAAAATAATAACCACTGGCGGTGGAGGCATGATTTTGACCAATAACAGTAAAATTGCCAAACAGGCTAAACACCTATCAACCACTGCGAGAATTTCTCATAAATGGAAGTTTGCGCATGATCAGGTTGGTTACAACTATAGAATGCCAAATTTAAATGCAGCTCTTGGCCTCGCCCAATTTCATTCTCTTCAAAAATTTCTTAAAAGTAAAAGACTCATAGCTAAAAAATATCAGAAGTGGGGTGAAAAATCTGGCTTTAATTTCATTAAAGAAAATGAGCTTTCTAAGGCAAATTATTGGCTAAATTGCTTGATTTTGAAAAGTAAAAAAGAAAAAGAAAGTTTTATTAAATTCACACAGAAAAATGGAATAATGACCAGACCTACTTGGACTCCAATGCATAAATTACAAATCTATAAAGGGTCTTTTAGAGATGACCTAGAAAATACTGAATGGATTTCAGATAGACTTGTTAATGTTCCAAGCTCTCCTATAACTCAACATAAATGATAAATTCAGAAGCAAGAAAAGTCTGCTTCCTTACCGGTACCAGGGCTGAATACGGTTTATTATCAGGATTGATAAAAAAAATAGAAAAGTATAAAAGTTGTACTTCTCAGCTTATCGTTACGGGGACACATCTCTCTAAAGAGTATGGAAACACTATTGATACTATCTTAAAAGATAAGATAAAAATAACTCGAAAAATAGATATTTCTCTAATCAAGAACACTAGATTGGGAGTTTCAAAATCTTTCTCTATAGCAGTAGAAAAAATATCCAGAAATCTAAATAGCATGAATCCTGATTTATTAGTTTTACTCGGCGATAGATATGAGACTTTTGCTGCTGCTGTATCTGCTACAATTCTAAATATCCCAATTGCTCACATTCATGGAGGAGAGACCACCCAAGGTGCTTTTGATGAATCATTTAGACATTCAATTACAAAAATGTCACATTTTCACTTTTGCAGTACAGAAGCTTATAAGAAAAGAATAATTCAATTGGGAGAAAATCCTAAAAATGTTTTTTGTGTTGGATCACTTGGAATTGATAATATTTTATCGAACAAATACATGAATATTAAACAACTAGAAAAGGAATTTTCTTTATCATTCTCAAAGAAAAATATTTTCATTACTTTTCATCCAGTAACTTTAGAGAGAGATACCTCTAAACAACATTTTAGAAATTTATTAAGATCTTTAAACAAAATTGAAGAAGTAAGTTTATTTTTTTCAAAAGCAAACGCTGATCCTGGAGGAAAAAAAATAAATAATGAAATTGAAAGATTTGTGCAAAAAAATCAAAGCAAATCTACTTTTAAATCGTCCTATGGCCAAAATTTGTATTTTTCACTACTTAAGCATATGGATTTGGTAATTGGAAACTCTTCAAGCGGATTAATTGAAGTTCCTCACTTTAAAATACCAACTATCAATATTGGAGATAGACAATTAGGGAGAATAATGGGAAAAAGCGTTATAAATTGCTCACCTACTGAAGACTCTATTGATAGTGCCCTTGAAAAAGCTTTTTCAAAGTCATTTTTGAATTATATAAAAAAATTTAAAAACCCTTATGGTAAGGGTGGAGCAACAGAAAAAATAGCAAAAAAAATTTCTTCACTTAATCTAGATAACATTTTTAAAAAAACATTCTATGATCTTTAGGAAATAATTTAAAAAACTATGAAAAAAACTTACATCATCGCAGAGGCTGGAGTAAATCATAATGGAAATAAGAAATTAGCCTTAGAATTAATTGATATTGCAAGTGACTCTGGAGCAGATGCAATAAAGTTTCAAACTTTCAAAGCAGAAAATCTATCTACCCCATATGCCAAACAAGCAGCATATCAATCTCTTAACTCAGGGATTAAAGAGTCTCAGTACGAGATGTTAAAAAAACTTGAGTTAGAAAGTGATTTTCATTTCGATTTAGAATCAAAATGTAAAGAAAGAAATATAGATTTCCTATCAACTGCTTTTGATCACGAAAGTTTAAATTTTTTAGTATCAAACTTTAATTTAAAATATCTTAAAGTTCCTTCCGGAGAAATAACTAATGGACCATTTCTTCTTTCTCATGCTCTGACGGGAAAAAATATTATTCTTTCAACAGGGATGTCAAACCTAAAAGAAATTGAAAAAGCTTTGTCAGTCCTGGCTTTTGGCTATCTTAAAAAAAACAAACCAGAAAAAATTTTAAAAAAAGATTTTATTAATGCATTTAATTCCATAGAAGGAAAAAATATTATCAAAAAAAAGGTCACTATTCTTCATTGCACTTCTGACTATCCCGCAGAAATCAATGAAATAAATTTAGGAGCAATGGAAACCATTAGAGATAAATTTAATACAAATATAGGTTATTCGGATCATTCAGAGGGATTTCTTGCGTCTTTGTCAGCAGCTATTTTAGGAGCTAGCGTTATAGAAAAACATTTTACTAAAAATAAAAAATTAAAAGGACCTGATCACAAAGCTTCTCTAAATCCAAAAGAATTGAAAAATATGATTACTCTAATAAGAGAATTTGAAACTCTCAAAGGAAGTAAGGTAAAAAAACCCTCTAAATCCGAAATGAAAAATTTAAACATTGTCAGAAAAAGCATTGTCGCAAAAGAAATTATAAAAAAAGGAGATAAATTCACTGAAAAAAATCTCACATTTAAAAGACCTGGAGGAGGAATAAGTCCGATGAATTTATGGAAAATTATTGGAACTAAATCTAAAAAGGATTACAAAAAAGAAGATATCATCTAATGTTGAATATAGGGTTTTTCGGTGATGGCCCTTGGGCAGATAAAACACTAAAAAAGATATCAAAAGATAATAAATTTTCTTTATCTTTCATTGTTTCTCGTTTTGAAAAGCCCGACATAAAACTAAAAAAATGGTCAAAAAAACTTGGCGTAGACTTTATTTCTTTTGAGAATATTAATTCTCCTAAAGCTATAGCTAAAATAAAAAAATACGATGCTGACTTATTTGTTTCCATGTCATTCGATCAAATTTTGAAAAAAGAAATTATTCGCCTACCACAAATGGGTTTTTTAAATTGTCATGCTGGAGCTTTACCTTTTTACAGAGGCAGAAATATATTAAATTGGGCTTTAATCAATGATGAGAAGGAATTTGGGGTTACTGTACATTTTATTGATGAAGGTATTGATACAGGGGATATCATTCTCCAAAAAAAAAGAAGAATATTTGATAATGATGATTATTCAACGCTGCTAAGAAAAGCAGAAAACCTTTGTGCAGAATGTTTGTATGAAGCCATTGGTAAAATCGAGTCTGGTAATTTTAAAAGAATAAAGCAAAAGTCTATTCATCCAAATGGTTCATACTTTTTTAAAAGAAAAAAGGGTGATGAAATAATAAATTGGAATAGTTCATCCAGAGATATATTCAATTTTGTAAGAGCTTTAAGTGATCCAGGACCATGTGCTCAAACCTTTCACAACAAAAAAATACTTAAACTAAGGAGGGTCAAGATACCCAAAATTAGAAATGTTTATAAAGGAAAACCTGGAGAAGTGGTTTTAAAAAGAAATAAGTATGTATTCATTAAAACCGAGGACTCAGTCATTAAATTATCTCTTGAAGATTCGCTTTCAACTAAAAATCAATTATTATTGCAATCACTCAATCTCGGGGATCTTTTAATATAAGAATAAGGAGAAAATTTTGTCTTTAAAAAGCTGGGAAAATTGTCTATTAGACATCAACAAAACTTTATCTGATGCGATATCAAAATTAGAAGTAATTGACCAAAAAATTATTCTAGTCACTAAAAATGACAATTTATTGGTAGGCACAGTAACTGACGGCGACATAAGAAGGGCGATTTTGGCTGGAATAGGAATGGATGAGAATATCGAAAAAGTAGCTAATAAAAAACCTATTTATGTTCTTGAAAATACACCAACTGAAGAAATCAACAAAATAATGAAAGAAAAGGATGTTATTCAGATACCTATTTGTAAGAAAAACAAAAAGGTTATTGGATTGAAAACTTCTTTTGATGACTCTTCACTTAATTCATTTAAAAATCCTGTATTTTTAATGGCTGGAGGATTTGGCAAAAGACTTACTCCTTTGACAGATAATATTCCAAAGCCACTATTGAAAGTAGGTTCTAAACCTATTTTGCAAATTATTTTAGAAAATTTTGTAGACTCGGGATTCAAAGATTTCTTCATCTCAACTCATTTTATGTCTCAAAAGATAAAAGACTATTTCGGTAATGGAAAAAGATGGAATGTTTCTATTAATTATATAAACGAAAAGAGTCCATTAGGCACAGCCGGCGCCTTAGGCCTTCTGCCAAAAAAAGAAATTAACATGCCTTTAATTATGATGAATGGGGATCTTTTAACAAATGTAAATTTTAAAAAGTTACTTGATAATCATAATAAAAGTAAGTCGGCTTTAACAGTGTGTATTTCAGAACACCAGATACAGATACCTTATGGTGTAATCAATAAAAAGAAATCTAGATTATTAAGAATAGAAGAAAAACCATTTCAAAAATTCTTCATAAATGCTGGAATTTATGTTCTTAATCCAGATATCGTAAAAAAAATTGGTAGAGAAAAAAAGATGGATATGCCTTATTTAATACAGGAATTAATAGACAGAAAAGAAAAAGTAAATATTTTTCCTATTCATGAATATTGGCTGGATATTGGACGCATCTCGGAATTTCAAAAAGCAAATGAAGATTATGAAGGAATTTAAGGATAACTGCGATTATCTTGTTGTAGGATCAGGCTCCATTTCCGAAAGGCACATATCAAACTTAAGATTATTATTTCCAAAGTGTAAAATAGGAAATACATCTTCTTCAGGAAAATCTTTAACAAGAAAAAATAAAAACGTAGATTTCACTTACAGCTCAATAGAAGAAGCATCATCAAAAACAAAAAAATTTGCAATCATCGCTTCTCCTGCTTCTTTTCATTTAGATGATGCAAAATATTTTCTTATAAAAAATATTCCCACCTTAATTGAAAAACCAATTACTTCCGATTTCAAAAAACTTAAGGTTTTTCTTAAAGAATTTAAGGGCAAAAAAAATATCATAGATGTTGGATATAATTTTAGATTTAATAAGACTTTAAGATTTTTTAAAAAAACAATTTCGGAAAAGAAGAGTTTAGGAAAGATTTTATCTATAAGCGTAAATGTAGGCCAGCATTTATCATTATGGAGAAAAAATAAAAATTATAAACAGACAGTTTCCGCGAGCGATGCTTTAGGAGGGGGCGTTCTTAGAGAGTTAAGTCACGAATTGGATTACATCACATGGATTTTTGGAAAATTCGATAAAGTTTTTTGCAAAACTTTTAATCAAAGTGCTTTGAAAATTGATGTCGAAGAAAGTATAGATGCAATTTTTTTCAACAAATCAGGATTAAATCTAAATTTACATATGGATTTTTTGAATTCCAAAACAACTAGATGTTGTAGAGTTGTCGGAGAAAAAGGAACATTAATATTAGATTTGGTAGACCATTCTATTTCTTTCACTAAATTAGGAGGAAAAGAAAAAATTCTATATAAGGAAAAAAATCCTAATCGAAATGATATGTATTTAAAACTTCTAAAAAACTTTAAAGAAGTTTCCCTAAATAAATCAAAACCTGAAGTTAATTTAAATGACTCCATATATATCACTAATTTAATAGAGATCATGAAAACTTCATCAAAGAAAAACACTCTATGTCAAATATAAAAACTTATGCTTTCATTTTCGCTAGAGCGGGGTCTAAAGGCTTAAAGAATAAAAATTTATTTAAGATAGGAGGAAAACCACTTATAGCACATTCTATAGAGGCAGCTCAGAATAATAAAAAAATTCATAAAGTTTTTGTTTCGTCTGACTCAAAAGAAATTAAAAATGTATCAAGAGATTATGGAGCAGAGATAATTGATAGACCAAAAAATTTGGCTATGGATAGAACTCCTGAATGGCTTGCATGGCAACATTCAGTTGAACATCTAAGGAGAAAAAATGAAGATTTCGATGTTTTTTTAAGCTTGCCTTCTACCTCACCGCTAAGATCTCAGTTAGATATAAATAATTTACTGAAGTCTTTTACTAAAAATGTTGATGTAATTATTTCTGTTACTCCATCTTCTAGAAACCCAGCTTTCAATATGGTGACTGTAAATAAAAAAGGCATAACAAATTTGATAGAAAAAAATAAGGAAGTTTTTAGAAGGCAAGATGCACCAAAATACTATGATATTACTACAGTCGGTTATGTGACTAGACCAGATTTTATTTTAACAAAAAAAAATCTATTCTCTGGCAAGGTAAAATCTATTATTGTCCCTAAAGAGAGGGCAATAGATATTGACGATTTAACTGATGCTTTAATTGCGGAGTTCCTTTATGAAAGAAGAAAGAAGTTTAAAAAATAAGTCTGTAATCATTTTAGGCTCCACAGGATTAATTGGAAAAAGTATTGTTGAGTCATTCCTTGAGTCAGGAGCTCAAGTTATTGGTGTAGATCTAAATAGTAGTCTTTTAAAAAAGCAAGAAAAAAAATTTAAAGATAAATCTTTTGAAACGATTTGTGCCGACATTACGAATATAAAGCATATAAAATCTTTAATAAGCTCATCTTCAAAAAAATTAAAAGGTATAGATGCTGCTGTTAATGCCTCATATCCGAAAAATAAAGCATATGGTACAGATCTATGGGACATTTCATTAAACAACTTTTCCGATAACATTTCGCGTCATTTAGGAGGGTATTTTTTCTTTATGAGGGAGTGTGCAAAATACTCAATTAAAGAAAAAAGAGATTTTTCGCTTGTCAATTTCTCATCAATTTATGGCTTAATATCCCCAAATTTTGATCTATATAAAGGAACAAAGATGACACTTCCTGCAGAGTATGTAGCTATCAAGTCTGCAATTCAAAGTTTAAGTCAGTATTTATCAAGCTATACGAAAGGCAGTAAGTTTAGAGTTAATTGTATTTGTCCAGGAGGAGTTCTAGACGGACAAGATGATTTATTTTTAAAAAGATATAATTCTTTTGCTCATACAAAGGGCATGCTGAGTCCTAAGGATATTAATGGTCTCACAACCTTTTTATGTTCTGATGAATCCAAATATATTCGTGGTCAAAATATCGTTATTGATGATGGGTTTTCTCTTTAATAATTACCTTCATAAAAAATGACTCAATATCCTCACGACTTTTCTCATGCAGTAATGTTCCATCATTTTCATGACGAAAAACATCCTAAAGGACAAGGCGCTATTTGTAGTGAAGAATTCGAACAAATTTTAGACTGGTTGAGTGATCATTATCAAATAAATGATGCTCATGCATACCTTGAAAAAGTATTAAACAACGATCTGCATAAAACTGATATCTGCCTTTCTTTTGACGATGCTTTATTGTGCCAGTATGACATTGCTCTTCCTGTTCTAAAAAGGAAAGATATAAAAGCTTTCTTCTTTGTTTATTCATCTCCATTTGGAGGTAATCCAGACTACTTAGAAATCTTTAGATATTTCAGAACTATAGCCTTTGAGGATATGGAAGATTTTTACGATTATTTTTTTAGAGAATTTAAAAAATCAAAATATGTTTCAAGTCCAAATTTTAAGAACATCATGCCTATAGACTATTTAGATGAATTTTCTTTTTATTCTTTCAATGACAAATTATTTAGGTACTTAAGAGATGAAGTTTTAAAACCAAATAACTATAAAAAATTAATGATGAAAATCATGGATAAAAAAGAATTTAATGTTAAAGAGGTTCCAAATATTTTATGGTTATCAAACAATCATCTTAAAGAGATAGAAAATAGTGGTCATATAATTGGTTTGCATTCTAACTCTCATCCAATGAAAATTGATGACTTAGATATATTGGAACAGAAAGAAGAGTATCAAAAAAATGTGAACCATTTAAGAAGCATTTTAAATCAAGATATTATTTCAATGTCACATCCTTGTGGAAATTACGATTCAAATACTCTCAAGATTCTTCAAGATTTGGGAATAAAAATTGGATTTAGGTCAAATACATCTATAGAGTCGATCAAATCAAATTTAGAAATTCCTAGAGAGGATCACGCAAATATTCTCAAGGTAATTCAAAAATGAAGATAACTGTATTTACAAGTAATCAGCCTCGTCATATATCACTTATAAATAAGCTATCTCTTATATGTGACGAGGTCTATGCAATACAAGAATGCAATACAGTAGTTCCAGGCCAAGTTGAAGACTTTTTTAAGAAGAGTCAGGTTATGCAAGATTACTTCTCTCAAGTAATGGCGGCAGAAGAAAAATTTTTTAAATCTAAAAATTTTTTACAAACGAACGTAAGATCTCTTTCAATAAAAAATGGGGATCTTAACTTTTTAACAAAAAAAGAATTACTTCCAGCATTAGACTCAAACGTTTACGTAATTTTTGGTTCCAGCTTCATCAAAGGTTGGCTTATAAAATTTCTCATAGAAAAAAAAGCATTGAACATACACATGGGATTATCTCCATACTATAGGGGGTCTTCATGTAATTTTTGGGCTTTATACGATAACAACCCCGAGTATGTGGGTGCTACTATTCACTTGCTTTCAGAAGGACTTGATAGTGGACCTATCCTGTACCACTGCCTTCCAAATCTAGAAAAGGAAACCCCATTCGAATTTACAATGAAATCTGTTCTTGCTGCTCAAGAGTCTTTAGTTTTAAGGATTAAGCAGAATGAAATAAATTCAAATGAAGCAATAAAGCAAAATAAAAGTGAAGAAGTTAGATACACAATCAATAAAGATTTTACCGATCAAGTAGCTTTAGAGTTTCTTAATCTAAATCTAGACAATCAGATACTTAAAGAAACAATTTCACAAAGAGAATATCCTGAATTAATTAATCCTTTTTTTCTTTAAAAATTTGAAACACATACGAATTATTCCTAAGTTAGATATTAAAGGGCCAAATCTTGTAAAAGGTATACATTTAGAAGGGCTTAGAGTACTCGGTAATCCTGAAGAATATGCAAAATTATTATCTGAAATGGGCGCAGATGAGATTATTTATCAGGATACAGTTGCAAGTCTTTATGGAAGGAATAGTCTTAATAATTTAGTCTCGAAAACAGCTAGGAGTTGTTTTATACCTTTAACAGTTGGAGGAGGTATAAGGTCAATTGATGATATTAAAGATCTTTTAAAGGCCGGAGCAGATAAAGTTTCAATCAACACCGCATTTATAAATAATCCTAGTTTTGCCAAAGAGTCTTCAAGATTATTTGGATCTTCTACAATTGTTGCTTCTATAGAAGCAATTAATTATGAAGGTGAATTTTTGGCTTTTACCGATAATGGTCGGGAATATACTGGAAAAAAAGTTTTGGATTGGGTTATTGAACTTCAAGATTATGGAGTAGGAGAAATTTTATTAACTTCAGTTGATAATGAGGGAACAGGAGAGGGCTACAACCTTGATTTGTATCGCCTAGTAAAGGAAAGGCTTGAGATTCCATTGATTTTCCATGGTGGAGCAAAAGAACCTAAACACTTCTTAGATTTATTAAATATTTCAGATGTGGACGCATTTGGAGCCTCATCTATTTTTCATTATGGTTTATTAAATCTAGATAGAATAAAAAATAAGTCTAATGATGATGGTAATACAGAGTACTTAAGTAAAAATATATCCTTTAAAGATTTTGGAACTTTCACAATAAATTCTGTAAAAGAAGCTCTATCAAATGCTGGATACAATATAAGATTAGAAAAATGAAAAACGATATAGATATTGCAATTATTGACTATGGTTTGAGTAATCTTTATAGCGTTGATTTAGCCTGTAAAAAAGTAGGAATAAATTCAAAAATTACCTCTTCTTCAGAAGATATAGAAAAATCTAAAGGAATTATCTTGCCTGGAGTAGGTGCTTTTGATCATGCAATGCATAACTTAAAGGAAAAAAAATTGGATTACGCTATTTCCAATTTTGTAGAAACTGGAAAACCCTTTTTAGGCATATGTCTTGGAATGCAATTAATTATGGAAGAAAGCTCAGAGTTCAAAACAACCAAAGGATTGGGTTTGGTTAAAGGGAACTGTCTTAAATTTGATTTCCAAAAAAAAGAAAAATTTTCTTTCCCTGTACCTAATGTTGGATGGAACAAAATCAATCAGATTGGTTCAACTTGGAACAAAACATTGTTGAGTAAAAATGAAGATGGAGATTTTATGTATTTCGTGCACTCTTATTATGTTGAAACCGTACAGGAGGTAGTTACTACTTTCAGTAATTACGGAAAATATGAATATTGCTCATCTTTAAGTTACGAAAACATTCACGCTATGCAATTTCATCCAGAAAAAAGTGGGGATAAGGGATTAAAAATTTATTCATCTCTTTCTGATAATTTAGAAAAATAATAGATTATAATTTCTACTTATTTTTATTCATAATCCTAAGAAAAAATGAAAAACAGAGCTCTATATGGGTTACCCGAAGAAGTATTATTTTGTAAAAAATGTGTTATTTCAAATCAAAGACCAGCTTCTATTCCAGAATTTAAACATAAAAAAAATAGAGAAGATGCTAAATACATGCAGATAGATAAAGATGGAGTTTGTGATGCGTGTAAGCATGCAGAAGAAAAAAAAATAATCGATTGGGATAAAAGAGAAGGCGAGCTTTTAAAGCTTCTTGAAAAATATAGAAAAAATGATGGTTCTTATGATTGCTTAGTACCCGGTAGTGGTGGAAAAGATAGTATTTTTCAATCACATATTTTGAAATATAAGTACGGGATGAATCCTCTCACTTGCACATGGCCACCTATCTTATACACCGACTATGGATACCAAAACTTTAAAAATTGGATCGACATTGGAGGATTTGATAATGTTTCGTTCAGACCAAATGGCAGGGTACAGAAGCTTCTGACTAAATTATCTATAGAAAATCTTCTTCATCCTTTTCAAACTTTTATTCTTGGACAGAAGAATCTAGCACCAAAAATAGCTAAACAATATGAGATTGATTTAGTATTTTATGGTGAAAATGAAGCTGAATATGGAAATCCTTTAGCAGACAATTCAAATTCTTTGAGGGATAAATCATATTACACAATGAATAATTTTAATGACATGTGGATTGCAGGCCTTCCAGTTCAGGAGCTAATTGAGAAATATAGTATTTCAAAGCAAGATTTAATGCCTTATCTTCCAATTGCTTCGGATGAACTGAATTCTACTAACATTCAAATTCATTACTTGGGATATTATCTTAAATGGGTGCCACAAGAAGCATACTATTATGCAGTTGAAAATTCAGGCTTTAAAGCAAGACCCTTCAGATCTCAAGGTACTTATGGTAAGTATCAAAGCATTGATGACAAAATTGATGACCTACATTGGTATACAACTTATATCAAGTTTGGTCTTGGAAGGGCAAGTTATGATGCATCTCAAGAAATTAGAAACAACCACATAGATAGGGAAGAAGCTATAGCTTTGGTAAATAAATTTGATGGAGAGTTTCCAGAAAAATATTTTAAAGAGACCATGGAATATCTCGATATCAGTGAAGAAGATTTTCATAGACTTTGCAATGAATTCAGGTCCCCACATCTTTGGAAATTTATGGATGGAGAATGGAAATTAAGAAAAACTGTTAAGTAATCAAATGCAAAATCCTTCTAAAAATTTCATACAAAATGAAATAGAAAAATTTTTGAAGTTTGAAGAGGTTTTTTTAAAAGAAAAAATAATAATTTCAAAATTTTATGTTTGGCCGCTTATAAGGCAAGGCGTTTATGAGCTAATTTTCAGTCACAAAAATTTGTCCTTAGGGACTTCATTAGATAGAAAAAAAAATTTCGATTTTTTAAAAATATTAACGTCATTTTTAAAAAATGTTTTTCTTTTTCCTAAGGATTTATTTTCTTTAAAGGGTATTTTTAAGAAGAGTGAAATATTGATAATAAACGTAAGTCCAAAAAGAGTTGAAATTGACGGAGATTACACAAATTCCTCGTTATGGAATTTAACTCAATCTTTAAAGAATTATGAAATTTCTGTGCTTAATACTCAATCAGTTGATTTGAGAATTAAAGGAATAAATAAAATAGACATATCCTATTTATTAAAAATTTTTACTAGGCTTTCAAAAATATTTTATTTAGTCGATAGACAATGGAAAGACTCAGAAAAGACATTTAACGAGCAGGTAAAAAAAAATTATAACCTCGATTTAAATTGGAAGGATATTTACTCTCAAATCTTTAAACGAAATCAATATACTTCCTTTTTTGTAAAATTAATTATTAAATTTTCTAAACCAAAGATTATCATTTATACCGATAATGGTATTTTAAATGCTTCAATTAATGTTGCCTTCAATAAAAAAATACCAACAGTAGACTTCCAGCACGGATTGCTCTCAAATTATTATGTCCTTTACAATCACAACCAATTCATTGATCAAGAATATAAAAATTATTTATCAGATTACTACTTAGCATGGGGTAGGTTCAGATTATCTTCTTACAATAAATATTATTTAACCAGAGTTGGCGGGAATCCTTTTTTTGATAAAAAAATGAAAGAATATAAATTTATCAATAAAGAAAATAAATCAATATTATTTATTTCAGATGGAAATACTACAAAGAAAGCCTTGCAAGAGTTAGCTTTTTATTTAAATCAAGAGCTGGATGATTATAAAATTTTTTACAAGTTAAGACCTGAAGAGTATCAGACATGGAAAGAAGAATATTCTCTCTTGCAAAATATCTCAAATCGTTTGCGAGTTATTCAAGATGACCATAAAGACATTTATTATTATTTTAAAAAATGTGAATTTGTTATCGGAACTAACTCAACTGCTTTGATTGAAGCTATACCATTTTCTGAAGTGTTGGTTTATAAAAAAGGTTGGTATTTTGAACTTGAGGATTATATTGCAAAAAATCTTATGAGAGATTTTGAATCAAAGGAAGATTTTCTCAATTTTTTTAATAGCAATATTTCTGAAATAGAAAAAAATAAAATGTCTAAATTAAAGTCAGATTTTTCCAAAGAGATTTTTTGTGAAAATTCAGAAGAAAAAATTAATTTCGAAATTTCTAAGATTATTAAAACGAGTATTTCC
>CEUJ01043740.1_pt1 | contig 27095 bp, 29 predicted proteins | sample 361531 | NCBI WGS metagenome assembly CEUJ01 (sample SAMEA2622842, study PRJEB7988) | marine metagenome | biome: marine biome (ENVO:00000447); feature: marine epipelagic mixed layer (ENVO:xxxxxxxxx); material: "saline water (ENVO:00002010), including plankton (ENVO:xxxxxxxx)" | depth 140 m | reverse complement strand
GATGATCCAATTGATGAACCTAATGCAATAGAAGGTGACTTTTCTGGCGATACACTATCTGCTCCACCTTCTTGATCACTATCTTCAATATCAGTTTCATCATCTGATCCAAAAAAAGTTGCTTGAAAATCAGCATCGTCTATATCATCTCCTTGAGATGTTCCTATAATTTCTGTAGGTAAAATTGTCTCTTCTATATCAGGCTCTTCACCTAGCTGTAATTTAGTTGTGGGTATAATTTCTGTTACTTGCTCGGTATCATTAATTTTTTTCTTCAAACAAAGTGAATTAATTTCTTCTAAAGAAACACTAGTAGAATTCGGATCTTGGGTCAGTCTTAATAGCGAATCTAAATATACAGGGAGGGTTTCTAGATAATAAATATTATTAATCCCCCTTACATATATTTGGGCAGTATTAGTAAATCCTTCTAGATTTATTGTTGTTAAAAAACCTGGGTTATTGTTATTTTGTATTAATTTGGTCTTAAATACACCTTTAGTAACTTGAACAGCTCGTAGTACTTCAGCAACCTTAGATTTTGCACTTGTTTCATTTAATCCAAAATTACTAGTTAATGATTCTATAATCTCTTCACTTGAAGAATCTTTTTTATAAAGATCCAATATAAAGGCTTCAATACTGTCCATCTCTGAAAAATTTGACACACGTTTATATCTCATTTGAATTCCTTTTCTAAGATTACTTTGTTGAACATTAAAAAAAGAAGAAATACACCCAATTAAATTTGTTAAATCAATATTTTGATTTATCTCTAATGATAAAGAATATGTAAGATCATTAATAGTAACATTACTACTAGCAATAGAATCAAATAATGGTACTGTATATCCACTATGTGTTAATTTTTCTCTAACAATATCAATTAAAGGATTAACTAATTCAAATATTAATTTATCTAATGATTCAATACTAGTAGGTGCAATATTTTCAATAGAAATACTGATAGATGCATTATTATGGAATGTACAAATAAGAGACATAGATTTTTCTTGGTATTTATCCTGAATATAACAGGTCACACTTTTAGATCTTCCAATAGTCTTCATTAATTTAAATATTAAGGATTTATTTAGAAAAGGTATCTTGGTACCTTTTGTTGATATATTACTAGTAAATAATCTATATATATTTTCCATTTTTTTAGATGGATTAAACTTAATAAAAGGAACTGTTTTTGTAGCATGTAATATTTTAAATATAGTTTCAAGAGGAATCATATATTCTACAACTGGTTTAATAGTTATATCGACACTAGTTAACCCTTTTGTTATAAAGTTTAATTCGCTTTTTCGATCATTAAAAATTTTATTAAAGAGAGAAACATTATCTTCAGTACGAATAAAATTCGAGTCTATTAACTCTTTAGATTTAGATATAAGTTGTAATTGTTTAGATGCTAATTCAGAACCACTTTTAATATCTTGTCTATATAGATAAGGATAATAGAGATGAATAAATAGTGGAATAGAAATAGCTTCTTTATCCATATACTCTATTGTATCCTTAGCTAAACACATATAAATAGTATTTTTATATAATTGATTTTGATTCATAAAAACTGATAGTAACAAATTTCTATTTGTAGTTTGGATTAAATCAGGATTAGTATTTAAAGTAAGAATATTAAAAGGATTAATAGTAAATGGAATAAATTTTTCATTATATGATATAACAGTTTGACCTAATGAAATATTAATAACAGTGTCAGATGATAAATTTAGATCAAGTATATCAGTATAACTATATTCATTTTTATCGGGTAAACTTTCTAATAAAAATTCCTGATTTATATTTAAAAGAAATTGCACCATATCATTTTTTGAAATAAAATTTTTATTTATACTAGTTAAATCATTATATATTTCCTGTACATTAATTTGATCTAAATAACTTGTAAAAAGATATATTTCTTCAAATGATATATTTTCATTAATTTGTAATATTTTTTTTTTGATAGTTTCAATAGTATCATCTATATTAATTAAATTGGGGTGAAAAAAAGTAGGTATGGCATTAGTAGTGATATTTTCTATTTCTTCGCTGTCAAAAATACCATCAAATATGGTAGGATTTGTAGAATATAGTTGTGTAATATTTTTAGAAGGTAAAGATGTATTACCATTAAATATATCAATTCTAACTATTTTATTATCTTTGAGTTGACATATTTTATATTGTGCCATATAAATTTATCTTATATTATTTTATAGAATATAAAGTTTATTTATATTATTTAATATAATGGTATTATATAATATAATAGTAGCGCATGATAATAATAATGGAATAGGTAAGAATAACACCATCCCATGGAATTTATCTGAAGATCTACAAAGATTTGCAAAATTAACAAAAGGTAACGGTAATAATGCTATTATTATGGGAAAAAATACCTGGTTAAGTCTTCCTAATAAACCACTTAAAGATCGTGACAACCTAATTTTATCAAATAAGTTAAATGTTGAAAAAAATACACCTAAAAATACTTACATTAAAAGTTACAACAGTATTAAAGAGCTAGAAGCCTATTGTGAAAATCAAAAATATGATGAAATTTGGATTATAGGTGGTAGTCAAATATATAAAACTTTTATCAATAGTAAAAAAATTAATCAAATTTATATTACAAAAATAAATGAAAATTATAATTGTGACACTTTTTTCCCTTCTATTTCAGATTTAAAGATTATAGAGCAAGAAGATAAAGTAATTAATAATACTAAAATATCCTATATAGTATATAAAAAAATTGATTTTTAATATTTTATATAGTTAAAATATAAAATGAAATCTATTAATGACACTATGGTCTCAACTATTTATAAGCTATTTCGTAAAATTAATATTCCTAAACACAATCAGTTAGTAATGCATAATTGGTATCTAAAACATGGGTACAAACCAGTTTATAATAAGAAAAGATTTTACTATAAAATTAAAAAGTAAACTATAATTTAGTTAATACAAAAATCTCATTTCCACAATCATAATAATGATCTAATAGTTCTAAATTAGTTTTTTTAAATAGATCTTTAATCTCATCTATTTTAAAAATATAATAATAACGTTCATATATTTTTCCATAATTGTCCCATGTTACGATATTATTACCATATTTATTAAAACTTTTTTTAGTTTTTGCAGGTTGCTTAATTGACCATACTGATAGTAATATTTTACCTTCTGATTTAATAAGTCTTTTTATCTCTAATAAACATTTAATTCTATTTTCATAACTTGATAATTGATGAAACATAGCTATACAGATAATAGCATCAGCACTATTACTTTCTAATGGAATATCGGTAACATTAGCATTTATAACATTTAAATTTTTTGATTTACAAATTTTAATAAAATTACTACAATTATCAATCCCTATAAAATTTAATCCATCATAATCCATATTTCTACCACTACCACAACCAACATCATATACTAGAGTATTTTTATTTAGAGTTTTATAAAAGTCATCGATCCATTTCCATTTATATGCTCTTGTATGATTAAATCCCTCTGCAATATTTTCATATACATCTTTTACATGTTTTTGTTCTGTTTCAGTTATCATCTGAATTAATACTTTTACTTATAAAATTATTCAATTTTGAAAACATAAATAAAAATTGATTTATATTATATTATTTATTATAAAACATGTCGCGCAATCAAGTTTTTGGACAGCTATTGGTAAATAAAACACAAGTGCATTTTAGAGTTCGCCATCTCGACCATCCTAACATTCCAAATAATTATGATTATTTAGTTCCAACAGTTCAAATAATTTATATTATTAATAAAGAAGGTATGCCAATTATATCTGGTATGAATGCATATGCTGAGATAAATTGGTGGAAGAAAGATGATCCAAGGAATGTTACTGGCGCAGGTTTTATAGAAAGTATACGTCTATCTTGTAATCAGGATTGTGATATTATTCGATATGCATATCAACTATGTCCTGTAAAGGAAGAGCGTTTAATAGCTATTAATCCTAAATATAATTTTAAAATTGTAGTGTAAAGTTGATTTTAAAAATTGAATTAAAAATAAATTAATCTTTTTTAATTTAAAAATGGATATTTGTAAGGAATTAAAAGAAAAAGGCTATTGTATAATCCCAGATGTACTCTCTAGCGAAGAAGTCGATAAAGCAAAAGAGTTATTTTATACATGGCAAAAAACAATTCCAAATCATGATAAAATCCATAGTAATATAGACCCACATGGAATTTATAAATATCATCAGGCCGGTCATCAAGAACATGCTTGGTTTATTAGAACTAATCCAAAGCTAGTTAATATTTTTAAAGAAGTTTGGAATACAGATAATCTAGTAGTATCATTTGATGGAAGCTGTTATATTTCAAAAAATTGTAGTAAATCAGATAATATTTGGACTCATACAGATCAAGCTCCAAATAGTAAAGGTTTACAATGTTATCAAGGATTTGTAGCTTTAACAAGTAATAAAGAGAGAACATTAGTAGTATATGAAGGTAGCCATTTACTACATGAAACATATTTTAAAGAAAAGAATATTGCTTCATCAAAAAATTGGCAGCTAATTGATCAAGAATATCTAGAAAGTATTAAAACTAAAAAAAAAGCACTAGAAATACCTGAAGGGGCACTAGTTTTATGGGATTCTAGAACTTTTCATCAAAATAGATATGGATTAGCTAATTCAGAAGAGAGAATAGTTCAATATGTTTGTTATTTACCAAAAGCAAATAAAAAAAATAGCAAAAGTCAACAAGTAAAACGTCTAAAGTATCTTGAAGATTTACGTACAACTTCTCATTGGCCATATCCAATTAAAGTAAATAGTGTGCAACCCCAAACATATGGAGATAAAGAAAGAGAGATAGATTATAGTAAACTTACAAAACCAGATTTATCAAAATATCTAGAAAAAATTCATGAATTAATTTAATTATCGTAATAGGGATTATCAGTAATTTCCATTCCACAATATTCTGTAGGTTTTTTCTTATAATCTACTGGTTGATAAACATTAATAGCTTCAGCTTGTATTAAAAGAAATTTAAAATTTTCCCAAAATTCAGGTGGATGTCCAACGCTTTTAGTTGCAACATGAGCTAACTCATGTAAAGCAACATAAGTTAACGTATTTGGTTCAATTAAATTATCAACTCCTTTACGTTTTTTATCTAAACAAAAGGCTATTTTCTCTCCTTTATTTTCACTATATGCTGTAAATTCACTAGTAGGTAGAGTTTCAACTATTGTTTTAGGATTAAAATTTTGTTTCATTCTAATGACGCGTGGATCATTTGGATATTGTTCTGCACAGTAATTAACAACTTTAATTAATTTTGAATTTACTTCAGCAAGTCTATCAGCAGCAGCATTTATTTTCTCTCTTTCTCGAACACAATATTTTTCACCATCTACAGTAGATACAATACATTTTAATTGGAAAATATCAGAATTTTTATATATTCTATATGAAATAATAACAATAAAAGCTATCATTACTAAACTAAGTACATCAATATTAAATAACATATTATATATTATTTTAATAAAATATAATATAATTATTGATTACCACAACCTAATTCTAAAGGAACACGCATTAAATCTGGTTCAATAGTACTATTTAACCAGGGGCTAACTTGATGCCGAGGATTTGGAGGTTCTGAACGTAATTGAAGATTAGCATTACGAAGAGTACCACCAACAGTATCTATTCCTGAAAGTTGTCCAGCTTTAAGTAAGTTAACATTGGCTAATTCACCTGAACCTTGGGGTGTATTTGCAGCAAAATTACGGTTAGGATCATTAGGTAAAAGATCACTTGGATTAGCTGCTTGCTGATTTAAGCAAGATTGTGGAACTCCACCAGTAACAGTTCTAATTCCATCAGCTGCTCCTGGACCAGAATTTAATCCAGCAGGCATAGCAGGCATTACTCCTGGACTTTTAGGAGCAGAGGGAGCGGTTTCTCCAGGATACTGGTCATCAACATTAACATGCTTTTGGTTAGTCATTTTAGCGGTGCTGGTTCCTTTATCGGAATTATAAATAAAGACAAATAAACCTAAAAGAACAACTATACCAAGAATCATACATAGTCGTGGATTTTTCCACAATTTCTTAATCTCAGTTGTGAAACTCATATATATAAAATGAATAATAAAATATTTTTCAAATTATAAATTATTTTTCCTAAATTCAAAAGGCTTAGTCTTCAAATCCTGAAGTAGTACTTAATTCATCATCGGAAGGAAGTATATCTGTCAAATTATACTTTAATTTTATATTTTGTGCCTCTAAATAAGCTTCTAGGGCAGCATTTTTAATTTGTTTAGCTTTTTGATAAGCATTTTTATAGAGTTCTAGATATACCTCTTTATGACTTTTTAATGATACTGAGTCATCAGTACCAGAAATATCTAGATTAACTTCAGATAACTCTTCTGGTTCAGATGTATCTTTTGATACTACAGTTACTTGATCTGTGGACTGTTTATTATCTTCTTGAATTGTTGTTTCTAAAGAAGTAGAGTCTTCAGTAATGTTAGATCTAGGTTCTACCTCTTTTTCTAAAGTAGAATCTGTATTTTCTGTGCTCTTTTCTGAAGTAACATTTACTACTTCAATATCAGATGGTTCACTAATAATTGGCTCATTTATAGTAGAAGAAGTAGAAGTAGTAGGATTAGACAAATTCTCTAAAGTTCCAGTATTATTTATTTTAGAGGATTGTTGATATTTTATCATACAACTTTTTTTGATAGAATCTTCCATACTTAAAACCATCATTTGTCTAATATTAATTTCTAATTGAAAACTTTTAGCTGAAAATTTGATTCCTTCAATATGCACTAAAGGAATAAATTGTGTAGAGTCTAAAATTACAGAAGAGTCTAAAGTCCGTTCATTTTCATCATATATTAAACAACCTTCTTGTTTAATATTTTTAGATACAGGAATATGAGTTCTAACAATTAAAAACTTTCCTGATTTATAAGATTTACCTGGACTAATAAACATATTTTCTATATCATCCATACTCATTTCAGTTTGAAACCATGTTTCTTTTTTATCATGTATAAGTTCTCTACATTTGTGTTCTAAATTTTCAAACCAAGTTAATAAATCAGTTTCAAAATAGTTAAATTGTAAATCCACATATGGTTTTTTTGTGGAAGTATTTTTAACTATACCATTTTTACTAACACATTTAGGTAGCTGAATATATAGAGGCATACCTTTTGATTGATAATTTATTTTAGTAAAAAAACTACCTCCATGTAGAGGCATTGGAGGTTCTAAAGTTAAACTTGCAAAATCAAAATTAGGTTCTGGTAAAGCTATATTATCCATTATAGGATAATATAGAAAATATAGTGTTTACAAATCCGCAATAATTTAAAAATTTTAAACTATTTATTTAATAATGAAAGATTCATTTATAAATGATTGTATATCTCTTTTAAAGAGAGAAGATATTAAAGATAATATTAAAGAATTAATTAATCCAATAATTCAACCAATAGTTACAATTTTACTAAAAGAGATAAATCCCTATATATATCTCTCTTTAGTATTTGTTTTTATCAGTTTCTTATTACATTTAGGAATTTTTATATTACTTGTTCGTAATAAAAGCTATTTCTAAAAGTTAATATTTTCTAATATTAATATATAAATGACTAATTGTGGAAGCATGTATCCTACATCTGGTGGAAGAACTCGTAGAAATCGTATGCGTGGAGGTACTACTCGTATTCCTGCTAATCCAGCTTTTGCTGCAGGTTTTGCACCACTCCAGCAAGGTCCTGAGTCAGTAGGACCAAAAGGGTGGGATAGTGGTAGTAAATTAGTTGCTGAAGCCTCATCTCCTTTAGGAGATTTTGGTGCAGGTGCTGCACGTACTCCTATGTCTGATCCATATGCTGTTGCTGGCGACGGATCACCAAGTCCATTTGCTTCAACTCTTGGTGGTGGTCGTAGACGCAGAGGAACTAGAAAAGGTATGAGAAGAAAGACTGCTCGTCTTGCTTACAGTAAACGTCATGGAAAAGGCGGACTTTCAAGTCAATTAGTTCCTTGGGGATTAACTGGGGCACTTCTTATGACTCCAAAACGTCACAAAGGAAGACATCATTACCCTCACAAAGGACAGCGATCAAGAACTAGACCAGGTCGCTTAGATTTTATTACACACAAAGGTGATAAAATGTACAATCGTCGTGGTAAACGCCAGCGTACTAACAAAAAAGGTACCCGTAGACGTCCTTTTGCTTAAATTAAATTTTATTAAAAAAATATAAAAATTTATATTATTAAATAAATAATATAAATGTCATTTGAGGATAATATCAGAAAATGGATTCAAACAGATAACCTGATTAAAAGTAAACAGTTAGAAATTAAACAGCTGAAAATTAATAAAGAAGAATATAATGAAAATATTTTACAATATGTAAATGAAAATAAGTTAGATAATGCTACTATTAAAATTGGAGATGGAAAATTACGATTTCAAGAAATAAACTATCCCCAACCATTAACTTATAAATTTATTTGTGAGTCTTTATGTGATTATTTTGAAGATGATGAAGATGTAGTAAAAGAGATTATGTTATACATAAAATCTAGACGATCGATAAAAACTGTTAAAGAAATCAAAAGATATGGAATTTCTAGTTAAGAATTTATTAACAAATAATATATATGACAACTTTTCAACCTAAGATAAATGAAATACTTCTAGTTTCAAACTATCCACATTATGTAAATGATAGATTTAGTAATTTAGTACTACCACAAGGTCTATGTGTTACACAATATTATGAACCACCTAATTCTAACTATAATGTATGTAATAATAATGAATGTATTCAAGAACCACTATATAATAAACTAATAGAATTAGTTGAAGTAAAATCTAAACCATCATCCCTTAAAAATAATACTAAAAAACGCAAAAAGTCTAACAAAAAAAATACAAAAAAGGCTAAATCTACTTAAAGAAATTCATATATCTTAATATGAAACGGGGCCGCGGGCGGGCACGGAGGGCACATAACCCGAAGGTCATAGGTTCAATTCCTATCCCCGTTATATAGTAATAATTAACAATTAATTATTAATTATTACTTTATGCACTCCATGTAGTTCTATTAAATGGTGATACTAATATATCTTCTAACCGTTGTTTCCAATATTCTACTCGTTCTTGGAATTTTTGTTGTTTGCGAGTGATAGGATATTCAGGTGTATTTTCCATAATTTCTGCTTCCAATGGAGTTATTTTTGGTCTATGACCATAACAATTTACTCCAAATCTTACATTAGGGTTATCAATGTATCCACCATTTACTCCGGGTCTTCCACAATCATTTTCATGACCTTTAACTTTTTGTAAATCTTCCCATGTTTTAGTCTGTGTTGGAAATAATGCTAATTGATTATCTGACCATCCATAACTACACCATTCACCACCTTTTGAATAAGCTTGTTGAACTTCTCCAATTGTAGCTAAGCGACCACCAAATGCGGTACATAATGCCTTTGAATCTCGATAAGTATAATTATTACCTGGAATATGATAAACTTGATCATACTCAGTAATCTCAGGAATATCTGAACCAGCTTCTCCATCTTCTACAGCACTATCTCCTGGAGGAGTATTAACATTAATATCTATTTCTGGATGATTGGTAAAAAGATTTTTAATAGTTGTTATTATATCAATATTAAATAAATATGTAAACCCATTAATTATCAATAACAATATAAAAATACTCGCTAATATTACTCCTAACATATTTCCACCATTACCATCTTCAGTTGAAACTGATTGATCTGCACCCTTTCCTAAAGAACTAAATAATAAAACATATGCTAAAATTACAAGTACAATTATGATAATGAACACAGGGTTAAATGGTAAAAAATTAAAATAATTTCCCATAGTTGGTAATCCTGATACAGAATTCATTTCCACATTCATTTTATATATACTTATGCCTTATTTTTTTTTCTATAAAAAAGACAATATGTATGTGGTGTTATAACTTTATCTTCTGATATAGAAGTTATAAATGTATCATTAAAATTATACCACTTTCCATTAGCATTAAGAATATTTGCTGAATAATGGCCACCTTGAACATTACCACTATGATTACCAGTTCCAAATAAATCATAAATAGAATTATCGGAATCATAACCTACTACAAAGTCAGAAAAATCTATATCTTTTAATGGAGTATTAACTACTGTATGTATTTTTCGTAAATTGCTATTATATCGCTTAAGTTCAATTATTAAAACATTTGGCAACTTCCAAAATAATACTTGTTTATTTACATCTTGTTTACTATTTGTTTTATCATTTAACCAAGCATTCTCTCCATGTAACAATTCATCTTTAGTATATGAAACAAAACAGTCATATATAGAACATTCCTGACTTGTAGGAATTTCAAGTGATAATATAGAAAATGGTTCACATGTTGCACTTAATGGAGTATCATCAATAAAATCCTTAATCTGGGTTACGCTAATTCCATAAAATATATTTAAAATTTCTGAATATTCTTTAGTATACATAGATTTCATCATCTCATAACATTTTTTTGCCAAAATATCTTTATTATTTTGAATATTACCACTTATGGTCATATCTACCTCGCGTTTTAAACTTTCATGTAAACAATCTATTATAAATAATAAAAATTCAAATACATCATTTTGCCCAAAACCAGTAAATAACTCTCTATCTTTAACTCTAGCTACTTCTTGTATTGATTTAATAAATCTATAAGGAGCAATTGTACAATTCTCACTCCATAACATTGTTCTTAAACCATTCCATTCTTTATAAATTTCTGCTTCAACACATTGATTTAATGCTCGTTTATTAATATTTAAAAAATCATTTAATTCATAAGTATGAGATAATAATTGCATACACGAATTAATATAACATGTATTACCTATATTAGCTAAACCGGTAAGACCTTTATCTTTATATAGTGAATAGTTTTCTACCATTTAGTAAAATATTAATACTTTATATTTAAACATATTTTAACAATACATAATATTATGAACACACCTAACTATTTTTTTGATGATTATAATAATATGGACCATAATAGACAAATAACATATAATAATTATATGCGCTTTGCATCATCTACTAATAATACACTGAATAATATATTAGCAGTAATTCAAAATCAACAGACTACATATAATTATATAGTTCGTACTATAGGGGAAACAAGACAAAGTATTCCAAGATCCGTAGGTCGTGTCCCACCTACCCCGACACCAATAAGATCTATTTGGAATCGTGCTCCTGGACCAACATTTTCCAGATTACCACGAAACCAATATATTGATTCTTCTAATATTAGATCTCCTTCTATTGATATCCTAATTGGATCAATTGATCATATGTTATATCGAAATATTGATGTCAGTACAAATACAACATGTCCAATAACCCAAATTGATTTTAGTCCAGATGATATAGTTATTAAAATTAAAAATTGTGATCATTGTTTTATGCCTACTTCTATAATTGAATGGTTTTCTAGAAATACTACTTGTCCATTATGTCGACAAGATATACAATCCAATCAATCAAATCAATCAAATATAATTAATGATATTTCTAATATTAGTCACAATGACTTTATAGATCAAATAGCTAATATAATATCAAATGAATTAACTTCTGAACCTGATTTTTCTGGCAATATACAAATTCAATTTGATATAGAAAACAGATAAAATTGAAATTTATATTATGATATAGCATAATATAAAATGATCCATCCACATAGATTTCCTTCTATTCCAGATGATCTATCTATTATAATATATAAATTTAGATTTATAATTGCTACCAATACAATAATTAAATATTGGTATAAACATATTGCAAAACAAATTACTGCTACTAATTTAATAATTAAAACTACTGAAACAAACTTATCAGGACAAAGAATAGTAACTATTGATCCAACTGTCGTTAGTAATTTAGAATATTGCAGTAGAAATCTTAATAGCACAGTAGACAAAGCATGGTGGAATAATAAGCTAAAAAAAATATCTCATAGCTTAGATTTTAGTGGATTTTATTATTGGGATGGTTTTACTGATACCGAAAAAATATTACATTCCAGATCTAGAGATGCTTATGAAATATTAAACAAAAAAATTAATAATTTATACTAAGTACAAATATTCTAAAATTTCTTTGGCTAATTGTTGTCTAGATTTAACTGAATACATATTTGGCCCATATGATAATGCCTTTGGTCTTAATATAAATGTATTAATATTATTTTTCTTACCATAGTTCTTAATAATATTTTCTTGATTATTTTTTGCTCTATACACATCCTTTAAATATACACTATCCATAATTTTAATACCTAAATTAGCATTTTCTAACGAATCACCTACACCATGTGCACTAACTAATACCATCCCTTCTAACTTAGATTTTAAATTTTTTAATATAGAATTAGTTAGTTTATCTGAATAATCTTTTTGAAAGGGCCCAGCACTAGTTGTAAATACTATATTATCAAATTTATATTTTTTAAAATTTTCATACTTATCCACAGTCAATTTATTATTAGTAATAATATCATTAGTTATTTTATTATTCAAACCTTCTCCACGATAAGGATAGTTTATAGATAGCGAACTATTTGTTAGAGCTAATACTTTTTTATTTGCACAAAGACTTTGATATACTAGCTCTTTTCCTAATCCACTTGTTCCCCCTACAACACATAAATTATATGCATTTATAACTGCAAATAATAAAAAAAATATAATCTTCATATTATTTACATTATAATAATTACTTTAAATTTATTTTAACATTTTTAAATAAGGATCAAATATAATAGTTTTAACTTCTTTACATCTAAATTCTTCATATTTTTTATTAAATTTTTCTTTATCTGGCCATTTTGTACGTAATTTTTCAATATCTTCTTTCCAACTTCTCATAGTTTTACCTCTTTTTGCAATAAATTCTGGTAATTGTTCTAAACATAAAGCTAACACTTGCTGTAGAGGTTTCATAATTTGATTTGTAATATAATGACTAAAATCCATACTAAGATTATTTTCTTCTACAAATTGAGGAGTTTCTATCTTTTCACCTTGTAATGCTTTCTTATTTTCATTTTTAATAAACACATAAGCAATTCTATCACCAGGCTTTGGTTTGTTTCCTGGATCACGATCACCAATTCTTTCAGCTAAAACATTATGAGCAATTTGTTGTGGGTTTTTATAAAATGATCGTAAAGATTTTGTAATTACCAATTTTTGTTTTGGAAATTGTTCATCAATTACTTTTTGTAAAGACTCTTTAATAAATGCTACAGATTTAGTAATAGATTTATCCTTCATCAATATATCAATAACACCTCCATATACTTCTTTTACTATATCTGCATTATCTCGTCTTTTTAGTACTATACCCATTGATTTCCGTTTTCCTTTATTTGGATCTTCCTCATAAAGTATACCTACATATCGCTTTTTAGATAACAAACAAAATGGTAAGAATGTTTTCTCATATTCTAAATCATGTGGATTTTTTAAATTAGCTGTAGCTAAAGCACCAGCTCTTTTAGCTAATTCAATTGTTATTTCTAAAGCTTTCTTACCCTTAATAGGTGTTCCATCTAGTTCTTTTAAATTAAATGTAAAGAACACTGAATCGGTATCTCCATAAATATATTCCCCATTACATATAACTTTACCATATGATGTATCTTCAATTGTATTATTATAACAGGTTTCAATAACTTCTTTCGCATAAATTAATAACTTTCGACCAGTTGCCGTAGTAGCTGCTGCTACGTCTTTATCATATATATCGCTAGTTTTTGCACCACTTTGTCCATATAAAGAATTTGCACTAATTTTAATAGCCAACTGTCTTTTATCATATACATTTTTCATAAAAGGATCTTTTTCATTCTTCATTTGTTTTTTAGTTGATTTTCTAGCTCCAAGTAATTCGTCTAATATAGACGGTAAAATTCCCATCTCACCATTAATAGCTTGAACAAAACAACAGGTCTTATATCCACATTTAACTTTTACAGCTGCAGCTTTTGGTGTAGGCCTTTTCCATGTAAATGTATCATAAGTAATTTCAACATACTCTAAATCGGGTAGATTTGCATAGATATAATTTCCATCACTATCTTTTTCTCCTGTTTCTCTAAGTAAATTACCATCTAGATCATACTCTTTAGTCCATACCTTAGTATCATGTGAAATATTTTCACTAATAATAGAAGATGGATATAGAGAACTATAATCAACACATGCAACTGGATCCTCTAAATATAAACCACATTTAGGATCTAAAACAATTGCTCCTTCAAACCCATCATCATCGTTTACTTTATCAAGTACTGGCATTAATGTATTTTTTTCTCGACATTTTTGTCCGACATATGAAGATAATTTAATTCCCTGTCCTCTAAATACTAAATAACTTTTTGGTACCCAACATAAATTTGACATTTCATCATATCCAGTTAAAGTATCATTTTTTCTCATTAAATGGTGAACTAAATCACAATCCATTAAACAATATTTGCCTACAATAGCTCTTCCATCAGGACCTTTATTAGCCAATCTAAATATATCTTGAGGAGTTACATCATCTTTACCTAAACACCATCGTATTATCTTATTTTCACTTGGTTTTATTTCTCCTTGTAAATAAATACATCCTTCTTCTATTTTAACCACTTTTAACTTTTTTCCATTTTCATACATATCTGTTGCATGTCCAATTTCTTCAATTACAATATAGTCATTAACATTTAATCCAGTTAAATTTTTAGTTTTTAAAATAGTCATATTTTTATCATATTGTATATCTGTTACTGTATCGCCAATAAAATGACTTGCTACATAGTCTAATTTATAACTTGGTAGTTGTTCTTCTCGTCTGAATAAATTTAAGAAATCAATTTGTAATCTACCCGACATATGATAATGTCTTAAATCATATTGACCACTAGCAATTTTAATACTGGTTTCCTCTAGAGCCTTACGTTTCTTTTTAGTAGCTGGATCCCAAGTTTCTTTAATACATATTTCATCTTTCATTCTAGATAATTTTGCAAATTGATTTACACAATTTAATTCAATACTTCTATCATACATAAATCCTTCATCCCATCCATGAATATTATACCCAATAATAATATCTGGATTTTCTCGTTGAATAAATTGAGTCCAAGCTAATAATGCTTCTTTTTCGGTTTTATAACATTCTACCTCTGCATTTTCTATGGGGTCACAGTCATTAACAACTATAATATTTCTTAAATACGGTTTTTCTTCACCATTTCTTCTTAAAGTTGATCCTATAAAAGTTACTCTATCTCCTTCCACCTCTGGAAATATACCTTCCCAATTATAATTTCTTTTTGGATTATGTTGACCAAAACATTTTGCTAATTCAATAATTCTAGTACTTCGTAAACAACTTTTATCATTAATAATTTCTAATACACTAGAATCTTTATTTTTATAATTAGTTATCTTTGGTTTTTTATACGTCTGGACTTCTTCACTTCCTTCTTCAAAATCACTCACTTCATCTTCTTCTGGTTCTTTTAAATCAATAAATGTTTCTTTTGATGCTGGCTTAAATTCATGTAATTTATCAATTAAACCATCTAGATCTGTTTCACTAATAGGCTTCTTTAAATATATTTTATCTATTTTTTTACTCTCAGCATATCCTAATGCAGTTTTAATTAGATTTTTAAAAAGTTCATTATCACAATATTCTATCTTATTTTCTATCAAATAGTCTACAATATTTGTAGCTAATTTTAAATAATCTTTTCTAGCTAATGGAAAATCACCATGACTACTAGATGCTTCAATATCTAAACTTAATATTTTAAACGGAACAACTAATTTTTCTTTATTTATATCATTAACTGGTTCTAAATGTTTATAATTATAAACAGTAAATTCATAATCACAAGTTGTTAAACGTTTTTTATTTTCGCTATAACAACCATTTTTAAGTGCTACCCATCCAGAGGGACTAATTTTTTGAATGTGAAATAATCTTAATAGAGGTGGAATTTTTGCTTCATATAATTCAGTAAAACCATTTTCCATAAATTGTAATCCAGGTTTTCGTAATCTTCTTTCATATCTTCCACTAGAATTAACTGATTCATACCAAAGATTTTTTGCTTTATTAAATGCCCCCATACTAGTAAATTTTAATTGAACAAAATTATGAAGTTTATTATTATCAAATCCATATAAGGTTTTTTTTCGGACTAATTTAGATTTAATTAGTGAATTTCCAAAATAATCGCCCATTTGTTCTTTAATAAAAGCTACAAATTGAGTTACTAAGCTTTGAGTCCAATCATCTGGAACTTTTACATAGAAGAAAGGATTAAATCCTTTTACAAAAATACAAGCTGTTTTACCAAATTCATCCATACCAAACATTTGAATAATAAATTTTTTTTGATCACAACCCGCCACATATTCAATATTATCTGTTTTTAATTCTTCTCGAATATCATACTCGAATAGTTTAAATTGCCATTGTGGCATCGTATATGTATTTTATTTAGTATTATTTTTAATTCAATTTTTAGAAGAAAAAAACTAACAAACTTTAATAATATCTAAATAAATATTTAAAAATAATATTAGACACTTTAAATAATGTTAATAATTGATAATAGAGAACCAAAAGTTATTATAGAATTAATAAAATCTAGGTTTCCAGATAATAAACTAGAGAACTTAGAATTAGGAGATTATGTTTTTAAAAATAAAGCAGATGAAATAAAACTTATATTTGAACGTAAGTCTCTTAATGATTTAATAGCAAGTATTAAAGATGGAAGATATAATGAACAATCTTGGCGATTATCAGAATGTCCCACTGATAATAGCAATATATTTTATATAATTGAAGGTAATATAATGAATTTATGTAATAGACAGTCTGAGACTATTCAAAAAATGTTATTTTCTTCTATGTTTTCTCTTATTACAAAAAAAGGATTTTCATTAATTCACACTTCAAATGAAATTGAAACTGCTGAATTTATTATTCGTTTCTCAGAAAAAGCAGATCTTAATAAAGAAAGTATAGAAAATAACTCTTATTCAAGTACAATTAAAATGACTAAAAAATCCAATATTACAAAAAATAATATAGGTGAAATTATGTTAGCACAAATTCCTGGAGTAAGTATAACAGTTGCACAATGTATTATGAATGAATTTAGTTCTATTAATAATCTTGTTATTAATTTACAAAATAATTCAGATTGTTTAGATAATATCAAAATACCTTTTAAAAATGGTCATAGAAAATTAGGTAAAAATGTAGTTACTACTATAAAAGAATTTTTAGTATAAATTTTTTCATCTTTTTATATATATATGGGTAAATCAATACATGGATGGTTATTATTAGTTATTATACTATTAGTAGTAAGTGGAGTTTCATTATTATATGGTTCTTGTCGTGAAGGATTAGATAATGATAATGATAATGGAGTTGCCTATTTAAAAAAATTTCAAAAAAGTAATTTAAAAGTTTTGAAAGAAACCATTAAAGGTATTAATTCAAGTAATGATGTTAAAGCAAGACTAGATATCATAGAAAAGATGATAGATGCAGACAAAGCTATAACAGAAGCGGTTAAAACGGTAGATTCACCTGAATCTAAAGTAAAAGATGCAGGTAAGTCAATTAAATCTAAATTTGGATCCTTATTTAGTAGTAAAGATGATGATAGTGATTCTGATTAGGGTACATAAATTTTTACCTCGTCATCTTTATAATCTCCGGCTAATACTCTATTTTCTGTATAACTTGAACCTCCCCAATTAGGATCCATTGCACTTGGACTTACTCCTCCTGGATTTTGGTGATACATTTTATCTAAAGGAGTTTTTAGTCCAATGTTTTGATCATCGGGATCAAATCCAGGATATAAATTTTTATTAAATGGCATATGATTACGCGTTGAATCGAAAAGTAAAGTTTTTCGATGCATATTATATAAATCTAATCCTGATATTAAAGGTAAACCACCCTCTTTTTCAATTGGAGATGGGCGATTAATATAAACTAAATTTCCCTGAGCATCAAATGAATTTTGTAAATATAAAATTGGACATTTTTTGCCTTGACTTCTTTGCCATTCAAAATATTCAACATAATCTTCTAAATTATTAAATTTAATAGGATTAATACCTGGAACTTCAGGTGCTTTAGATCTATGTAAAAATATATGTTTACCTTTTTGTACTAAAATATCTGGACATTCTTGATTTTCAAATCCTTCTTGAACTTTTTGAGTCATATGTTTTTTAACAAAACGTCTATAAATTAAGTATAAAAGTGTTCCTATAATAAGGATAATTAATAATAATGATAAATTATTCCTAGTAAATATCTTAGACATTCTATATATTGTGTAAATAATTTATTTACATAATATATAATGGAAAAGGTTATTGATATTGGTCCAACTAATTCTGAAAAACTATTAAATACTCTAAAATCTTCACCAGAGTCATTAATTGCTGTAACACATCCAACTTGTATACATTGTAAAACATTTAAACCAGTTTTTAAAAAGTTATGCAAAGATCTCGTTAAAGATCCTAAAAATAGTTTTATTATATTAAATGTACATAGTGATAATGTATCTAAAGTTAGTAACGAAATACCCGAATTTAAAATAGTTGATGGAGTACCATCAGTATTTACAGTTAAAACTGGTAAAAAACCTAATTTATATAAAGGGAATAATGATTATGAAAGTTTACGAAAATTTGTTAATAATACATTAGGAAGTAAGTTAAAAACTGAAAAACACTCACGTAAATCACATAGAAAATTACATAAAAAAACTCATAAAAGAAAAAGAGTTACTAAAAATAAATAAATAGATAATTTATAATAAAATAATGGAAGAACATGAACTAGATTTTTTAGAAAAGTCCTTAACCAATACAAATAATAAAGGAATTAAAGATCTAACATATTCTAAAATTAATAATGTTAAACAAAATATATTAAAAGAATTAGATTTAACAAAAACACATACAAATCAGTTATTAAAAAAATTACATGATTATCGTTATATTGATGAACTACCTGAATTAATTGAAGGTAGATATTTAAGATGGATAAATTTAGATGATGTCAATAACATTAAATTAACAACTGGGGGGATATTATGTGAAATTAAAGTAGATGATTCTATTATTCTTGTTCTTAAAAATAATATGAATCGTTTTTTTCAAATAATATTTGATGAAAATTTAGTTTTTCAGAGACTATCTGATCAAGAAAAGGTAATACTTTATGCAATTGATATTGTTAATGAATAATTTAAATATATGTTAAATATATTTAAAGCTATTCGTATTTTTAAAATTAATATGACCGAAGAGAAGAAAAAAACCGCTATAGGAATTGATCTAGGAACTACTTATTCTTGTGTAGGCGTATGGCAGAATGATAGGATTGAAATTATTGCTAATGATCAAGGAAATCGAACTACACCATCATATGTTGCTTTTACTGAAACTGAACGATTAATTGGGGATTCAGCTAAAAATCAAGCTGCTACTAATCCTAAAAATACAATTTTTGATGCTAAACGATTAATTGGTAGACGATTTGCCGATCCAGCAACTCAATCTGATATTAAACACTTTCCATTCAAAGTATTTCCAAAAGATGGTGATAAACCCGCAATTGAAGTTGATTTTAAAGGCGAAACAAAACAATTTCTCCCTGAAGAAATTTCTTCTATGGTTTTAATCAAAATGAAAGAAATTGCAGAGGCATATCTTGGTGAAACTGTTACCGATGCCGTAATTACTGTGCCTGCATATTTTAATGATGCTCAGCGTTCTGCTACAAAAGATGCAGGAACAATTGCCGGATTAAATGTTTTACGTATTATTAATGAACCCACGGCTGCTGCAATAGCATATGGTCTTGATAAAAAGACAAGCAAAGAAACAAATATTCTTATTTTTGATCTTGGTGGAGGAACTTTTGATGTCTCTCTACTGACTTTAGAAGATGGGATTTTTGAAGTAAAAGCTACAGCTGGTGATACTCATTTAGGTGGTGAAGATTTTGATAATCGACTTGTTTCACATTTTGTTAAAGAGTTCAAACGTAAACATAAAACAGATATTAGTGATAATCCACGTGCTATGAGGAGAATGCGTACTGCATGTGAGAGAGCAAAACGGTCCCTTTCTGCTAGTACTCAAACCACTATTGAGATAGATTCTTTAGCTGAAGGAATAGATTTTAATTCCTCTATTACTAGAGCTAGATTTGAAGAGTTATGTATGGATTTATTTAGAGGCACAATGGATCCTGTTGAAAAAGTTTTAAAAGATGCAAAAATGTCTAAAAATCAAGTAGATGAAATTGTTTTAGTAGGTGGATCTACAAGAATACCTAAGGTTCAACAACTATTATCTGATTTTTTTAATGGAAAAGAACCTTCTCGTTCTATAAATCCCGATGAAGCGGTTGCACATGGTGCAGCTGTTCAAGCTTCCATTTTAGCTGGACATAAGGGATCAAAAACAGATGACCTATTACTACTTGATGTTACACCACTCTCATTAGGTCTAGAAACTTCAGGTGAGGTAATGACAGTACTTATTCCTCGTAATTGTACAGTCCCAACCAAAAAATCACAGGTATTTTCTACTTATTCGGATAATCAACCTGCTGTCACCATTCAAGTTTTTGAAGGAGAACGTGCTAGAACTAAAGATAATAATAAATTAGGTGAATTTACACTTACTGATATTCCTCCTATGCCTAGAGGTGTACCCCAAATTGAAGTATCATTTGATATTGATGCTAATGGTATTCTTAATGTTACTGCTTTAGAAAAATCAACCGGTAAAAGTAGTAAGGTAGAAATTACTAATGATAAATCTAGATTATCTAAAGAAGATATTGAGAGAATGACGCAAGACGCTGAAACATATGCTCGAGAAGATGAAGAATTTAAAAATAGAGTTGAAGCAAAAAATAGTCTTGAAAGTTATTGTTTCTATGTTAAAGGTATGGTAGAAGATGAAAAAACAAAAAGTCTTATATCAGATGATGAAAAATCAAATGTAACCAAAGTTGTTACAGATACCCTACAATGGCTAGAATCAAATCAGTTAGCTGATAAAGAAGAATACCAGGAAAAAAAGCAACAAGTAGAGAAGATAGCAAATGAAATATTTAGCAAATTAAATCAAGGAATGCCCGGAGGAACGTCTGGAGGAATGCCTGGGGGAATGCCTGGGGGAATGCCTGGAGTTCAAGAAGAAGTAACTAATAATGGTCCTAGTATCGAAGAAGTAGATTAATAATAAATTAATCAGAACATATATTATATTATGATTAATGAAAATGCGTCCTTAACTACTGTATTACCGAAATTAATTATGGCATTGCAAAAGGTTTATTCAGGTATAACCTTATCTAACTTTGATACTAAGGAAAATATGGAAAAATTATTTAATGAAATAAATAATGAAAAATATTTTAATGAAAAACTGATTTCAAGTACAAAATCCCAAAAAATTTTTAATCTAAAAATTTTAGATGAAATATCATCATCTAAAAGTGATGAATATACATTTAGTCAACAAGATAGTAAAGAGTTTATTTTAGCAAATCATCCAACTGCTATTGAGTTCGCTGGGTTTGGTTTAGCACCAGATGAAATATATGATGGTTTATTTCCAAGTTTACCAGAATATCCTTTACAAAAAGAAGGACAGACTCAAATATTTTTAGGTTTTGAAGTAAATAAAGGTGGTTTTGGTATTATGTTCTATTCATACGATGATACCACTAATGCAGTAGCACAAATAAATCGTAACAATATTGGTGTTAGTTGGAGTGAGAAAAGAAATATGTATATTGGAGGTATTAAGGCTAATGATGAAGGTTATTATATAACAGGAAAAGTTGGTCTAATGGCTATGATGGAATTATGTAAAGTTTGCAAATTAAAAAAATTATTTATAGATGATGCCGCTTGGGTCAATTGTAATTTTCTTAAAAATCATACCGGAAAACCAATTGAAATAAATCATTTTTCACTTGTACGTATTATGAATGGAAGCAAAGGATATTATGAATCAAATCTACCAGGAAATTATGCTGATCCAGCATTAGCAGAAGCAGCTAAAAAATTTCTTTTAACAGATTTTGTCCCAAATTTATCTCAAAAAGAAAAGGAAATTTTACAAGATTTTGTAAAATGTTCCAAAGAACCATGTCCTGATATTCCATCTAGTAATTGTGCAATTTTAAATGATATAGTAAATAAAGCTAAAGAGGAATTAAAAAAAAATAAGTTTGTTGATAAAGACGGAGTTATTGTTCTGTTTCATTATATAGCAAGCTTTCCAATTAAAGGAGGTAAACAAACTAAGAAAAGAAAAAACACAAAAAGAAAAACTATTAAAAGAAAAACTAAAAAAAAGAAAACTAAAAGAAATTAAATTATTAAATAATATTAATAATTTAATTATGAATTTGTTTAATAACAAGTTCAACATCTTTATTATAGTATTAATAGTAAGTATTTTATTTTTTTCATACTATTACTATATGGGAAGAAGCATTAAACGTGTAGTTGTTTTTGATTTAGACGAAACTTTAGGGTGTTTTGTACAATTTGGAATTTTTTGTGACGCTATAGAAAAATTTTATAAAAGACCTTTAAATGACAATGAATTTATTAGTCTTTTAGACCTATACCCAGAATATTTGAGACCACATATCCTTTATATTTTAAATTTTTTAAAAATAAGTAAACAAAAACGAGAATTATATCGTGTTTATCTATATACTAATAATCAAGGACCAAAAGAGTGGGCTCGTAAAATTTGTAAATATCTTGAATACAAAATAAATTATAAATTATTTAATCAATTAATTGGTGCATACAAAGTCAATAACAAAATTATTGAACCTACAAGAACTACATATGAAAAAACTTTATCTGATTTTATTAATACAACTAATTTACCTAATAATACTGAAATTTGCTTTGTAGATGACTTATATCATGATAAAATGGATTCTTCTAATGTTCTTTATGTACATCTTGATCCTTATACTAAAATATTACCTATATCTACTCTTGCTAACAGATATACTAAACATTATCATGTTCCCAATAAATCTAATTTTAATGAATTTATTAAAAATTTTATGACTCGCTATAATTTAGATAATATACATAATCCAAATTTTAATATGCGACATCATAATGCAAATGCAGACTATTTAAAAGAACAATTAGAAATTTTTTTACATAAACCTGATAATAAATCTAGAAAAATACGCGTTTTTAATAATAAACGTCATACTTTTAAACATCATTAGTCTCTTCTACATCTTCTATTGCTAGATTATCTACTTCTTCAGCAATAGTAGAATTATATATACTTAATGTTCTTGCACTACTATCACTTGCTTCTACAAATTTAGGCATCCACATATATGGTATTACATGTCCCTGATTTGGATAAGTTCTCTCAAATATTGTTCTATAGTATAATTGTTCCATACTTTCAGGAGGATTATGATCATAATTTTTATTTAAATCATATTTTATATCTTTTTGAGTATTTACCTTTTCTTGTATTATTTCATACCAGGATCTATCTTGTTTACTCACACCATCACTAAATGCCTCTTTCTTTCTCCATAGTACCTCTTTTGGTAAATATCCCCTATCAAATGCTTTTCTAAAAAGATATTTTTCTTGAATTTTATTTTTAGTGTAACGATATTGTACTGGAATAGATAGATAAAATGTAATAAAATCTCTATCTAAAAAAGGTGTTCTTGGTTCTAATCCACACGAAGAAATTGATTTATCTGATCTTAATACATCAAAATAATTAATATTACTTAATAATCTTTTACAATCTTGGTCAAATTCTAATTCATTAGGAGCATGAGACATATATAAATATCCTCCCATTAGTTCATCACTACCATCACCATTAAAAATTACTTTTGCTTCTGATGCTTCTGAAATATATTGAGATACTAATAGATTTCCAACACTTGCCCTTACTGTTGTTGTATCATAACTTTCTATATTATAAATTGTATTAGGAATAAATGCAAAAAAATCTTCTTCACTTACAATTACTTCTGTATGGTTTGATTTAATAAATTTTGCAACTTCTCGCGCATATTTTAAATCCTCAGATCCTTCTAGTCCAATACTATATGTTTCTAAAGTTTGATTATAAATCCTACTAACTAGCGCTGCTACAATACTACTATCTAATCCTCCTGATAATAAACAAGCTATAGGTCTGTCTGTATTAGCTACCCGCTTGTGGACAGCTTCTACAAAAATTTCATGAATACTACTTAGAATATAGTCTTCATCTATTTCATCATTTCCTGGAATTAATCTAGTTAAATTAAAATTAAAAAATTTATTCTCAGATAAAATTGTCCATTTAGCACTTTCATTTAATTTTAAATGCATAACACTACCTGCTGAAAATTGATTGACTGTAATGTCACTTTTATAATTATACTCATCCTGATCTTCTGTAAATTTATTTAATTGTTTTAATTCAGATGCAAAACCTATTAAGTTCGCTGATTTACTTTCAGTATATTCGTCTAATAGACTGACTTTATTATTTTTAAGACAAAATAGTGGTCTAACTCCAAGGGCATCTCGTGCTACAAAAATTTCATCTATATCATTATCAATTAAAACAAAAGCATAGACTCCATCTAATAATTGTAATGTATAGTCTATTCCAAATTTTTCATACAAATGAATAATTACTTCACAATCAGAATTAGAAATAGCTTTAACTCCTAACATTTTAAATAATTTATCATGATTATATATCTCTCCATTACAAATTAAGATTTTATTATTATAATGAAATGGTTGATTCGATTTATCATCAATCCCATTTATAGCTAATCTATAAAATGCTAAAAAAATATCTCCTGTAGTATGAACTTTATAATTATCTGGTCCTCTTTTTTGTCCAAGTTGTGCCTGAGATCCTATAAAAGTATTTGGCAATGATGTAGTTTGTATATTTGCTAGGGCAAAAATTCCACACATAATATTTATTATAAATTAAATCTTTAGATTTGTTTTATTATAACAGTATAATTATATATGAGTGATATATACAATCATTGTAATCCCTGTACTCCAAATAATGTTGATGAAATAAATAAACGGATTTTAGCACGAATTATGGCAACTGGAAACAGCGATGTCTTATTATCTCCTAGACCTCAACCTACCTTATTTACTAGACCTTTACAAAATATTATTCCATCACCGCCTTGTCTAACTCGTGTATTAAAATTTAGTACTAATACTGCTAATAGTTTTCATCCATGTAGTAAATTTGGTGCATGGAGTAGATATACTTCAAATGTGAATACAGAATCCGAATTACGAAATCAAATATATGCGCTACAAAATTCACCTCAATCTGTCTATGTTCCAAATAGTACAAGTGATCTATATAATCCAAATACTACTTCTGAAGCAAACAATACCAATAAACCTACTGAATTAATGAAAAATACTAGTAATGTATCTACTTCTTCAGTATCTAATCAACATAGTTATACTACATTTCCGCCATTACCAGTTAATTTAGGAAATAAATTGTTTAATAATCATACTCGTCAACAATTAAAAGATAATTAATTTTAATAATCATAATTAAAATTAATTTAAAAAACTAAAAAAAACTAGTATATTAAATGGATGATGAATATATAAATAAAATAACTTTAGAATGTTTATTAAATCCTCTTTTACAAACTAAATTAAAAACAATTACTAATTCTACTACTATATTTGAAGATATTAACTTTTATAAAAAACGCATTAATCAAGTAACTAAAGATATGATAAAAGGTGATTATCCAAATAATGAACTAAAACAATCATTTTTATCTTACTCTGAAGATCTTATTTACTATTTTAAACAATTAGATGAAAAAGATATTTATCAAAAAGACTATCTAGATATTAGTTTTAATAAAAGAAAAAAAAATCTAGATATTTCATGTAATTTAGATAATTTTTTAATAAATCAACAAGAACCTAAAAATAATTTAGATAATTTTGTAAATAGATTACCTAGCATACCTGAAGAAAAAATTATACCACATAAAAAAATAATTAATATTAAAGATCCTAGTCTTAGAACTAAGGGCGTTAAAAAGAATAATATCCAATAAATATAATATGGGTACAAAAAAAAGAAAGAAATCTTCTAAACATAGAGTAAGAAAAAAGAGTAATTTTAAAACCTTAAAATGTAGTCCAAGTTCAAAATCAAATTACACTTGTTACTCAGCAAAATCCTTAAATAAACTCAAATATCATTGGAATCAAAAACACACTAAAAAAATTAGAACAAATAATTCCTACGAAATATGGAAATCACTCAAAGATAATTTAGCCGATAAATGTAACAGTGAAAAATGTTGGTTAACGCAGCCTTTTATGGATAAGAAAAGTGACCAAGTTTTAAATAATTATACATTTGCACCAAAATCTCCTAATAGTTGGAAAAAAAATCCAAATGAATGGCTAACAAGTGAAGATATATTAAATGTTATGAAACAGTATGAACATGAATATCCTTATTTTAAATTTATAGGCCCTTCACCTATTGACTACAATACCCAAAAAGGATTTGGTCAATGCGTTTGGAATGATCTATGTAATTTTAGTTTGAAATATTACATTAACTCTGGAATATCTGATATCGGTATCATATTTAATACTGATCCACATTATTTAGGAGGAGCTCATTGGATATGCCTATATATTAATCTTAAAAAACGTTTTATATATTATTTTGACAGCAATGCTGATAAAACACCTAAAGAAATAAATAATTTTATTAATACTGTACACTCACAAGCAAAAATGTTAGGAATT
>CEUJ01181569.1_pt1 | contig 27252 bp, 35 predicted proteins | sample 361531 | NCBI WGS metagenome assembly CEUJ01 (sample SAMEA2622842, study PRJEB7988) | marine metagenome | biome: marine biome (ENVO:00000447); feature: marine epipelagic mixed layer (ENVO:xxxxxxxxx); material: "saline water (ENVO:00002010), including plankton (ENVO:xxxxxxxx)" | depth 140 m | reverse complement strand
AAAATTTTAACAAAAATTTGATTCAAAATATTTTTTTTTCTTTTATTTTCTTTTATTTTCTTTTTTCTTACGACGTCTCGTTTGTTTAATTCTTTTATATTTTCTTTTTGTTTTTCCTCCTCTTCGTTTAAATTTTACGTTAAGATTTTTTGCACATTCTTTCTCTAATTCATCTGGCATTTTTTTTCCAAATGAAACAAACTCTAAATAATAAATCTTTGTTTGCACTGGATCTTGTGCCACTGCTTCTAATGCTCCTTGAGGATTATATGTCCATGCATAAAATGGTAATGTTTCTTCTTTTGATCCTCGAAATATAAATTCACTATATGGAGGTAATAAAACTTCATTTTCTCTTATTGAATCTTCCAAATTTTGAGGATATTGTATATCTTTTTTAAATAATGGCGCATATTTAAACTTATCTAATTTAGATTCTGGAACCAAAAAATGTATCATTGCTCTGTCCGCAGCATTCTGAAATCTTACTGCTGTATCTCTTGACAAACTTGTTGATATAAAAGTTGGTAAATTCCATTTATCACCTAATGATAAAATATCTAAATTGTATTTTATTACCATCTTATATGATCTTATTCCACTATATAAATTCATATCTTGTGCCACTCCTAATTGCTTTGCATTCGGTAGAGAGAAAAATATAGTATATAACTTTATTGCATTCTGGATTATTTCTTTTAATATCATATTTGATGTAATCTCTCTATCTTCGGGTATATTCTCTAAAATTTGACTTATTATTTCCTCTAATTGTTCATCAATTGTATTCCATATTCCACTAAATTGTTCTAGATTTTTATAATAGTTCAATAATAAAGTCATCACAATTGTCTTATAATCTAATGGTAAACTATTACTCTGACCATCATTTAAGTTATCAACATATAGAGATGCCATATCATCCGGATCTGTATCATGTGTATATTCTACCAAAGTAGTCGCACTCTCTATCCCTAGAGATTGTCTTGTAGTGGGTCCTTCACGTTGTTGTAACCCTGAATATGATGGAAAAGATGACATATAATATATCTATACAATTTTAAAATAAAAAACTATTAATATTTTTTTTATTTTAGTAATTTTTTTGTTTTATTTTTTCTTGATTTTTTATTTGTTTTAGATTTGTTAACATATCTTAAATTTTTTTTATATTTTCTTTTACGTTTGGTTTTTTTTCCTCCTTTTGGTGGTGCAGCATTGCTTGGTCCTGCTTCGCCTTCTGCTACAACTGGTCCTACTTCACCTTCTGCTACAACTGCTCCTGCTAATCTAGCATTTAATTCAGCGCTGTTCATTACTTGTCTTATTCTGCTGGTTGCATTACCTAGATAATATGCAGCTAAGGACAATGGATATAATGTTGGAAACGAGGCTAACTTCTGATTAATTAGATAACATCTATTATTATATGTATTATATATAATTTCTACTCTTTTTTGTGCCCATGCTTCTCTCTCTTTTTGTGATAAACAATGAAGGGCAAATTTTTGTTGTAATAATCTATTTTTTATACCTCCTGTTAGAACCCCGTGTTTATTAGTCCACCCATTTACTATTTTTTGATATGTAGATAATACTGGCTCTACCGCACCACCTTCTGGCCCAACTGGTATAAATTTTATTAGCGGATCATCTTGGTTTGCATCAAAATGTCCTTTATCTGAAGCATTACATGATGAATGCGCCCAACTATAATTTCCAGAAATTGCTTGTAAATAATCTTGTACTGTACCACTTTCTCTTAATCTACTCGCCGCATCTGTATCATAAATATCAAAAAATGTTGCTGCTAATGCTACAGGTAAAACATGTTCACATTCTGGACTTAATGGTCCTAGATCTCTTGGTCCTAATGGTAATCCACATAACCAACATCTTGATCTACGAATTGGAGAATGTGGAGGATATGTTAAAACATCTATTCCTGCGTTAGCAACTACCCATTCTTTTACTTGTTGTTTACATGGATTTTCTTTTAAAAAATTAAATTCTTCACTTTCTTGTGATTCTCCAATAGTTTTAACACATTGATTTCCTGTACCTACATCTCCTAATAATACTCTTGGCGTAAATTTATCCTCTAAATATTCTTTTATTATTCTTATTGATTCTGGAGTTAATGGTATGGTTGAATCTTGAACTAATATATATTCTATTATTTTTGATAATTCTGCATTTAATTCACTTGGACCTCTTGTAGCCAATGTCATAAGATTTTGCAAACTAGTACTTTGATCTGCTAATTCTTTTTTTTGTAAATTAATAAATTCTTCTTCTATTGCAATTTTTAATCCTGTTTCTCTTAGCATATTTGTTAATTCATCCCTTTCAACTTCACTTATATCTCCTAGTTGTTGTAAAGCTTCTGCGGCCATTAATTGTTCTGCAAATTGGGTTGCTTCAATATCTGATATTCTAGATAATTCTTGTAGTCTTGATAGATTATCTGTCATTTCTATAGTAATCTCCTGCAGTCTTTTTTGTAAAGTCTCCATTTTTAATACATCTGGGTCTACTCCACGACTTCTTCCACGAGCAGCTTTAGCTTCTAGTCGATTTCTTATCATATCTATTTCTCGTTCTATAACTGCTTTTTGTTTTGCTAACTTAACTAATTTATCTTGAATATTTGATATAGTAAGAGTCATAGGCGCTACATTTGATGCTACATCTCTTAATACTTCTAATGCTCTTGAATCTTGTTCCATTTATAATATGCAAATATTTATTTAAAAAAATAATTATATATTTATTTAATGTCTAAACGACTCATTACACCTCTCTCTACTAATAATTCTAAGATTATTAAATTTTTTCATGAACATCAAAATCTTGATTTTGAAGATACTGTTCTATCTTTTGTAGAAATTATGGAAAAACTTTCTGATACTATGAATAATTCTATTAATAGTTCATTAGTTAGTGATATTCTCTCTAATCTTAAAAATATGAATTCAAAGATGGAATCTATCAATGACAATGTAAATAGATTCCAAAATGAATCTATTTCTAATCTTTCTTTAAAACTTAATGAATTTAAAAAAGAATATATTGAAGACTTACGTTTAGTACTTACTTCAAATGTTGCTGATAAAATTGAACCCTTAATGAAAGAACAACTTTCTATTCTTTTTGATAAAACTGCTTCCATTATTCCTCAGCATAATAATGAAATTAAACAATCTATTCAACAATCTATGGAACTTCTCTCTAATTCACTCACTCAAGAAACACAAAAATTAATGCAAACCTCTATTACTGAACAATCTCTTAACAAATTTATTTTAGATGTTGAAAATAAATTATCTTCTACTTTTCATAATACTATCACTTCTACTGAACAACGTCTTGATTCTAAAATTTCTGATATTGGAGAGAAAACAAATTCACAATTATCTTCTACCACTTCTCTCAACACTTCTGTTTCTGAACTTCTTAAAAAAATGGAAAATTCTTCTGCAAAAGGAAAAATGTCTGAAAATATTCTTGTTAATATTCTTCATTCCCTTTATCCTGCTTCTCAAATTGATCATGTAGGTCAAACTAAAGAAACCGGTGATGTTATACTTACTCGAAAAGATAAACCAAAAATTCTTGTTGAAAATAAAGATTGGGGTAAAAATGTTGTACAAGAAGAAGTTAAAAAATTTCTACATGATGTAGAAACTCAAAAATGTTGTGGTATATTTTTATCACAAAATTATGGGATCGCAAATAAAGAAAATTTTGAAATTAATATTCATGATGGCAATGTTCTTGTATATGTTCATGAAACTAAAAATGATCCTGAAAAAATTAAAATTGCTATAGATATCGTTGATCATATTAAGAGTCAACTTGATGAACTAGATACTGATGAAGAAGTTGATTCTATTTCTAAAGAAAAACTTAATCAAATTAATTCTGAATTTCAAGCCTTTGTTGCTTCAAAATTATCTTTAATTAAAATTGTTAAAGATTTTAACCAAAAAATCCTACGTCAAATTGAAGATATTAAAATTCCTTCTCTTGAAGAATATCTATCTACTCGTTTTGCAACTTCTTCTAGTAAATATGTATGTGAATTTTGTGGATTTGTAGCTAAAAATGCTGCTGCAAAAAGTGCCCATCTACGTGGATGTACTACAAAAAAAACTCAATCTAAAAATGGTCCTACTATTACTATTGAACAATAACTTTCTTCTTTTATATATATATATGAAAACTAGAAGATATAAAAAAAGAAAGACTAGAAAAGCTAAAAAATCTAGAAAAATTTTAGGAGGATACAATCAACCAAGTGATATCGATTCTGTTAGATTATTATTACGAAGTTCAATTGGGACTGCCGGTAATATTAAACTTCCTCAAGGAGAGATAGCTGACCTAATTGCACGCGCAGGCGTAAGTCGTCTTCCACCAAATTTAGCTAATCAGTTACAAACACGAGCTACTGATTTACAAAATAGATATCAGCGATATGCTGACCAATTACAATTTAACCGCGATCATTTAGAACGCGCTAGAGCTAGATATCCTCATGCATTTTTACCTGGAGCACTACCTTTCCCAATACGACAAACTGGATATACTTGGCATCCTAGAGGTGAAATTGATAATACTACGGGACGTCCTCTTTACGCTGGAGAGGACCGATTTGCAAGAGAATTTTAATTACAATCCTAATTCTGGTCTTAGCAAATTTTTTTTTCTCACTTTTATTTGTGAAAATATTAAAACAGCCAACTCCGTTGGCATGTTGCGAAGCAACTGTTTTAATATTTTCATATATTAACATAATGACAATTAATATTAGTATATCTAATAGTACTCAAAAAAATTGTAATCATATTATCGAAAAACTTAATCAATCCGGTATCGAAGCTAGAATTATAGAAACTACTTCTGTTTTTAACTCACAAATTGAAAAAGGATGCTTAGTAACTCTTGGAAAACAATATAATACCAAAAAACATATTACTAATATTTGGAATACTATTAGACCCGGATATAATTGTGCCTATATTGATATAGATAATGGATTTAAAGGCTGTATTTTTGATTATTTAGATCCTAAATTAGCAAAAATTAAACCTAATAAGACACTATGTCCTCATGATGAAAGTTTACTTTAATTTACTGAGTTGGAGTATCTTGTAATTCTGAATATGTTAATATTCTTCTATAATATTGTAAATCTGCTACTGCCTGATTTGCCTGCTCTTGTAATGCCAAATATTTTAACTTTTGAGCATCTAATTTTGCACCAAGAGCCTCAACTTTACTTCCTTGACTTGATAACTTTTTCTCTTGTTGTAATACTTTACGTTCAGCTCTTTTAATATCATTTAACTTCTTTTTAACTGTACGAGCCCGAGTTGACATTTTTGGTCTACGAGCACCACCTCTGCGTTTTGTATATCCCATATATTATATTACTAGATTATAATTGTCTGTAATAATATATCTCTTTGATTAAATGCTAGCTGTCTATGAATAATTGGAATTTTTTTTAAATCATTAACCCATATTCTTTGCGTATTTTCCAAGTATTTAGGATCATCTAAACTCTTTCTTTCTGTTTCTAAATCTTTATACTCTTTATATTCATTCGCTAACCAAACTTTTAGTTTTATGTCTTTTTTTTCAGACATTTATTTTATTAAAATATTTTTTTATTTTATAATGAGTACGGAAAATTTAAACTCTGGTGAAGCCGAAGCTCTTGCTACTGCTCGCTTAGGCGATCTTAGAAAGAAAGTTAATGCTGAATCATGGTCTGATAATATGGAAAACTTAATGAAACAATGGGGCGAAAAAGCTGCTGGACTGCGTTTTATGCATGGTCATGCTGGTTCCCAGTGGAAAGGTTTTGCTAACAAACTTGCTATAACTGGTATTGTTGTAACTGGCCTTGCTTCCACTCTATCACTTATTGCTACTAGTGTAGATGATCAAGATGTTAAAGATGGTATCCTATTTGGTGTTGGCGGCATTGGTCTTGTATCTACTTTAGTACAATCTTTCAAAAAGTTCTATAATGCTGAAGAAAAAGCTGCTGACCACGGATCTGTTTCTAAACAATTTGGTTCATTCTACCGTTATATGACTTTACAGCTTGGTATGTCACGTGAAGATCGCGATCCAGCTGATGTTCTTACTACTTGGGCTCTCAAAGAATATGAACGACTTCAACAAGAAGCCCCCAATCTAGGAGGAGGATCTGTCGCCCTCTTTAAAAAAACTTTCCAAAATGAAAACCAAGCTATACCAGATATTGCTGAAGATGAATTTATTATTAAAGTCTATAGACCAGTAGACACTACTCCTACCTTAAATGTTAAAATTTCACCTGAAAATGTTAATACTCTATCTTGTTCTAGCGAGAACGTCTAAATACTTCTGGATTTAAAATAACAACTTCGTCGCCTTTTGGATTTATAATTGAATCAAACTCTACTGGTACTACTATCTTTTTTCTAGTATTTGGTTTTACATCTCTAGTTAATCTATAAGGATTAACATCTAATGTAAAACCTAATACAATCCCATCATCTCCTGCATAAAATTTAGCTGTTTCATATTCTGGAGTTAAATATATTCCTTTTCCATAGGTTGTGCCCCAATTCTCTCCAATTCTATTAAAATCAAACCCCGATTTAAGAATTGATAATGCTTTATTAGTTGATGTACCATGATATAATTTCATTTTAGTACCTCCACGTTTTCTTGTTTTTCGCATTTATTTATTTATTAGAAAATTATTCTAATTCTGGTAAATATAAATTTGTACAAACCTTTTTAATTACTTTGTCTTCTCTCTTATTTTCTTTTAAATCATCTGTTGAATTTTTTACTAATCGCATATATTCTTTTTGTAAAATAGGATCTTGTTCCCAATTTGGATTTTCCTGTGTCCATTTTTTTAAATTTCTTTGTTGTACTGCACTTACTTTTTGTAACGCTTCTTTTAATTTTTTATTTTCGCTATCTTTCATCCAACTACTTCCTTTATCACTATTATCATCTGACTTTATATATACTATCTCTCTTTTTATATCTGTACAATGCATTGGTCTTTCGTGAAGAGATAGTTTATTCATATTTTCTATAAATATATTTGAAACTCCTTCTGTTAATCCTTTATTTTGTGTTATTAATAAATTACCTAGCGAAACCTCTATTTTTTTTATAAATTCATTCATTGTTATTGCATCTTTACATTCTTCATTTAAAAAAATATTTATATTAAATTTATTTCTATTTGTTATAGTATTATTATTATTATTTCCTACTTTTGGAATTAAATCTGTTACTTGATTCATTAAATCCTTATTTTGTTTTACCATATTTAAAAACATATCTTTGTAATCTATCGTTAATTTATTCTCTTGATTACATCTCTGCTGATGCTTATGCAGTCCTTGTCTATATTTATAACTTTTTCCACACGAACATACATATTGCGATTTTTCTGCGACTTTTGTCATCCAAACGTCATCCATTCGATGTTTTGCTGTCAATAAATGTTTGTTGTAATCAGATTTGTTGCTCGTAACATAGTTGCATTTTTCACAGAAATATTTTTTTGCGATTTTTTGCGACTTTTTGTCATCCATCGTCATCCTTTATTGGATGACAGAAAAAAGCTTCTAAATAATTTCTAATTATATTTTTAAAAATTTATGCTCACATTTTATTGCACTCTTTTTTGATTTTTAGACCTTTAAGGTCTAAATTGATTTTTTTTAAAATTTTTTGTAGATTCTCAAATCGATTTTTAAAAAATGGACATAGTTTTTTTGAATTTTTAGAAATGAAAATTAAAAATTTGAAAATTGAAAAATTTTTATATTTATTGTTTTTTGATTATGTCTAATTGGCTTCACCCTGATAATAGTCACGAATTTACTACAGCAATGGCATATTGGCTTTTAGATGGTGTCACTAGTAATAATTCTAGTTGTCAATACTGTAAACCACCTATATCTCCTACTAGATCCAATGCATATAAAGAAAATGAAGCTAAATTATTTATTAAAATGTCTAACCTTAATATTAGAGGTAGACGGCGTTTAGAAAAAAGATTAAAAAATAAACTTAATAATAGACAAAATAGTCCTACAAAAATTTCTATATTACTTGATAATCTTGAAATATGTGAAAAACTACAAAAATGGTTGAATGAACCCGTTCAATAACTTAAAATTAAATTTATATATATAAATATGGAGTATCCTTATCAATTTGATGGAATTACACTTTATATGCCAAATTATCAAATAATTTTCACTAAAATTGTTAGACCTCGTTCGCCTAATTTTGAACATCGTAATAAAAAGGCTCGATCTAATAATTGGACTCCTATTGAAAAAAATTTTACTACTAAAAATCAGTGTAAAAGACAAAGAAATCTATAATCTATATATATGACCATATATAGAGATTTTATTAAAACATTTACTATAAGTTATATATCTACTCTCTTTTTCTTAACATCTTATTATAAAAATAAATCTTATATAGTAGAAAAAAAATAGTATCAATATAATAAAAACTTTAATATATATATATGACCAGGTATCAAACTTTTGCAAAAACATTTATTATGGTTTCTGCTATTACATCTCTTATTAGTACTGTAACTATTGAAATTCGAAATTCTATTCATTCATCACGACAACCAGCTTTTAAAAATACAGGTAATAAATTTAGTGATATATATAATAATATCATTTATATTTTAAGAACCTTACCTTATAAATTTTCATCTTATTTTAATCTTTTAAATAAAGAAAAAAAAGTTCCCGAATATATTAGTAGTATATACACATTTTTATTGTCTTTTATAATAGCTCTTTCTGTATATCATTTATTTTTAGCTATATTTGGTTATAGATTTTTTTATTTGTACTTTTTTGGATTAAAAGCCTCTAAAAAATATGCACCAAGAAATTTAAAAATTTAAATATCAGTAATTATTGTTCTTGTACGAGTAACTCCACCTTTTTTCTCTGTTATTTTTTCTATACGTTTTCCATTTATAATTTGTACAGAACTAGATGTAAATTCCATTTGTGATGGTAAAATATTTGAAAAATTACTTGCTTCTCTTACTATATTCATTTGTTGATACAGACGTGTCTGCATTTGTTGCTTCATAAAATGTGTAAAAATATCCTGTGGATTAACTTGTCTAATATTTACTTTCTTATTAATTATATTTTGATAAGCATCTGAAATTTCTTTAAACTTTTCACTTGTATCTTCAGTATTTCTATCTGGATGATATTTTAAAGCTAATTTTTTATATTGCTTTTTAACCTCATTATCTGATACATTGGGCTCTAATTCTAATATCCTATAAAATTTATCCATATTCTTAATATATTATAAAGTTAATTTTTTAATATATTATTTAATTATTTAAGGAAAAACTAATCCTGGCCAATTTGGTAATGGTTTACCAGGAGCAACAGGAGCTGGGTTAGGGGGAATAGGAGGAGGATATGTCCATCTGACTGGTCTAGCTGGCCAAAATCTATTCCATGAAGCAACTTGATTTGCCATCTGGCGGCGAGTGATAAGATTAACACCATCAGATGAAGCACCAAATTGACCGCCCTGTCTTGGTCCACGCCCAACATTTGCACCAAGGATATTATTGAAACTAATGGGATAGTATAAATTAGCTCCATTTGGTGCAACAATTGGACGCTGAAGAAGATCTTTAGCTTGAGGAACTAATCCTAAGGCACCGAGAGCTGGATAATATGGACCAGCAACAGTGGGTGCCTTATGACCTGCAGCTCCGTTAAAAATTGCTGCATATGTAAATTGACCCATACCTATATGTTGACCTAAACCTGCCTTAGCATCACCACCACCTTGATCGCGAGCTGTAATAAGAGGATTAGATGCACCAGCAAAACCTTTTCTAGCTTGTGGATTTGAGAAGCCCATTTTATATATTAGTAAAAGAAAATAATTAATATTGATATAGTTGTTTTATTTCTAGAGTTAGAGTCCACTCTTTTCCATTTAAATTCACTAAATTACCTCGTTCATCTACTAAACTTACTTGCAATTTTTCTATATTTACAGGTCCAAAATAATTACGTTCATAAGTACCATCTAATTGATCAGTCACTGCTACTGCTGCTGCTCCTGCTGCTTGATCGCGACTAGCTAAGGATACTACACTTAATACATTATCATATGTTGGACTTTGAGATAGATTTAAAAAATCTGGTTGAATTCTATTTGCTTGAATCTGATTTGCAGAATATATTTGATTTAGCGTTAAATGACGAGGATAAGTTGGTAATAATATTGTTCCTTGACCAGACGAATCACAAATTATTCCTAGCGAAACATCAGCTATTGCACTATCTCCAGATGATTTATTATTATTTGACCACGTATTAAATTGATCTTTTGCATATGATGGAATCTCTAATCTTGTATTAATTCCTTGTTGTCCAACAAGATTAGATGGTGCACGATTTTTTTGAAAATCATCAACACATATAAATAGAAATTGATTTGCAAACAAAGACAGTGGAACATTTCCAAGTGCATATGGCCATAATTCGGTAAATGATGGAAATAAAGTATTTAGTGAGTTAGGAAGTCTTATTTGCTCTGGAATATCTATATAGTTCAATCCACTTGTTAAATTATTTATATCATAATTATATGTATATTTATTGTAACTTGAATCCCACCATCGTTGAGTATTAATATACATATACTTTAATTGGTCTTCCACCTCCTGTTGATTCCAACATAATGGTCCTCCATTACAAGAATTCTGTTTTACAGAATTAACATATTTAACAGGAGGTATTACTACAGTTAAATCATTATTAAAAAATTTTGTCATACGTTCATCTAATCTAAATCCTAAATAATATCCTAAATTATTATCATATGTAGCATCTTTAACGCACTCTGTATTATCCGTTGAAAAACAAGCACTACAACCACTACCATCAATGGCAACATTAACAATACCATTCTTAGTAAGAAAACCAGGTTTAGTATGTGACCAAAAAACAATTCTACACCATAAATCTGTATTATTAATCCAAAAACATGATGGTGTAAGATTTAATGGATCCCATAAATGTAGTTGCAAATTTGACATAGAAAAATCGGTTACACCAGATTTTAATACATCACAACCAGTTTGTCCAGGATATCCCCAAGTATTTTCTCTAGCTCCACTACAATCACAGTGTGAGAGAGACCAATTAATTTGATTTATTACATCTATAATTCCATTATATCTGCCTTGATAAATAGCAATTTTTGCACAGCAAAAACTTTGATCAATAGTACCATCAGGTTTTATTGGTGATATATCTGGTTGCATTAAAGTTTCCCCACTAGCTGCAAAAAATATTATAGCTGATGTATTATTATACCATTGATCAAAGGTATACCATGATACAGGTATATATGCAGATTTGACTCGCATTGACGTTACATTAGTTAATGTTTCTTGTAAAGTAGCTAAATATGATGATGGAGATTTATTAGGAATAAAAGGATTTTTAATATATGGAACTGAAAACCCACGATATTTACTATTTAACATTATTATCCTAGTTATTTCTTGTCTAAAAGTAGGATTTAAAGAATCTTGCATAATACTCATATTTTTAACATTATTAATACCTAACCTATCTTGTGACATCACCGGTTGAGTAGGATTATCAAATAGACTTATAGTTTGTCGTCTATCGGTTATTTTAGCTAATTGATCTTTATTTGCAGGATCTCTATATTGATTTTGCAACCATCTTTCTGCTTCTGCTACATGATCAGTCAACTCATCTCCTTTTTCTTGATTTCTCTCTTGTAATATTTTTTCTTTTGCATCATGAAAAAATTGAGCTAATTTAAAATCCTTATCACGAATATATTTTTTAATATACTGAGTAAATACATTTATAACTTCTTCATCTGAAGCTAGATATGTTAGATCAGCAATTTCTAATAATTCATCTATTGTATAATGATCTACATTTACATCTATATTATCCATTAATAATATATATTATTAGATCTTTTAATATTATAATATGATTTATATTAATGATAAGTTGTTCTACAAAAAATTGAAAATTTTTTTTTAAATATGAATTGTCTCAACGATGGCTAATACTTGCAATATCTGCTGCGAAAAATTTAATAATAGCACACATGCAGCTGTTGTATGTGAACATAATGATTGTAAGTATTCTACATGTAAAACTTGTACTAGAACTTATCTAACTAGTACCACTATGGATCCTCACTGTATGAACTGCAAAAAACTTTGGTCTGAACAATTCTTAGTTACTAATCTTAATAGAAATTTTTGTGAAAAAGAATATAAAGAGCATCGTAAAAATCTATTGTTAGAGAGAGAAATTAGTAAATTACCAGAAACTATGATATTTGCTGAAAGACACCAAAAAGTAGAACGAGAACAAGAGAAAATTGATCTAATTAATAACCAAATTAAAAGTCTTAATAATAAATTAAATGAATTAAAAGATGAACGAGCTGTCCATCTTAATAATTGTAATCATATTAGAAATGGTACTGATGATGATGGTAAAGCACCTGAACGACGTAAGTTTATTATGCCATGTCCCAATAATGACTGTCGTGGCTTCTTATCATCTCAATATAAATGTGAACTATGTGAAATGTTTACCTGTCCACATTGTTTAGAACTAATTGGTTATAATAAAACAGATCCGCATGAGTGTGATCCTAATAGCGTAGCAAGTGCTGAATTTATTAAAAAAGATACAAAACCATGTCCACAATGTGGAACTAGAATCCATAAGATTCATGGTTGTAATCAAATGTGGTGTACTCAATGTCGTATTGCTTTTAATTATGATAATCTAAAAATTGTGACCGGCCATATTCATAATCCTGAATATTATAGATTCTTACAACAACAAAATAATGGAACTGTTCCTAGAAATCCAGGAGATGTTGTTTGTGGTGGACTACCTTATATTCAGATATTACATAGAAACTTATTTCCAATTATTAAAGCTTCTCTAACAATTACTGGAGATAAGTCAAATATAGATGTAGAAACTGAATATCATACTCTATCAGCCTATATTAGTGATATTCACAGATCGCTAAATCATATTTCTAACCATGAATTACCTAGAATCAGAGCAACTATTCAGCAATTAGAAGATTTTAAAGAGCTACGCATTAACTATATTCTTAATAAGATTACTAAGAAAGAATTAGGTACAAGCATTTATAGGAAAGATCAAATTCGTAAAAAACAAATTGAATTGCTACACATCTATGAATTATTAAATGTTGTTGGTATTGAACATTTTAATTCTCTATTAACTGATGCTGGAAATGCTTTGGCGATTATTCATGATCGACGTGCTAGTCTAGATAACAAAAAAATAAGTTGTAAAGATTTTATGGATAAATTAAATGAAAAAATTACTACTCTAGATAATCTAAGAGACTACTGCAATAACCGATTTGGTAAAATCTCAGTTACTTACAATCAAAAAGTTATAGTCATTTCTGATCTTTGGCAAATAGAGACTAAAAAGTATAAAATCTCAACTCTTACAAAAACATAATTTCCATAGTGTATCTATATATTCTAGATACATAGTCTCTACATCCTTAGGAACTTGAACAATTCCTTGCGAACGTTTTAAATGCTTTTTTCCTTTAAATAATCTAGTTTCTAATTTATTTAAAGTATATTCATCAATACAGCTTCTTGGTAACCATAATTTACCTAGATAAGTATATCTATTATAGTTTTTATCGCTATATATATTATATTTTCTATCATAATATAGTCGATTATAGATTAATCCTATTCCTGATATGGTATTTTCTTCATTATTCATCTCTATAACATAAATTTGATTTTGTAAAATATTTTTTATTTGAACTGGAGAATTATATATACATCCTTTATACTGTTCTTTTTGGCGCCATCTAACATTTTCATTCCATGTTAAATTATTAAAATGAGTAACTGCTAATATAGACATTTTCTCTCTATTCTTTTTCACTCTATTCTCTTTCAATTTTACTGTCTTACTTTAAATAACTTCTTTTCTAATATTTTAATTTTTTCTTCTAATTTCTCTCTTGTTATAAGACCATCTAAATATTTATAAATTAAATAATGCATTTTAATATATAATCCTTGGGATTCAGTCAAAATTCCTCCCTGCTCCCCTTCTATTGGTTGTTGATAAGGAGCATTATTGTCCATGTACTAATTTGTCATAATAAAAAAATTATATTTATGATTATGTAACCTATCTATATACTCTCTCTCTACTTCCGTAAAATTAAAATAATCTCCAATTGTCTCATCTGTTATACTTTCTGGAAAATCATCCAACTTTGTAATATCTGGAATCAACTCAAATGCATATTTTTCTAAATATTTCATTCTATATCTTGTACTTTCAAAAAGGTATAATGCAGTCTTTGTTGAGAGAAATTTTTGAAGTTTTACTAGATCATTTACATCATTCTTTATTATAACATAATTATCTCTATTTGATATGCCATACTCTCCTGATTTGTCCAAATATGGAAATCCATACATCTTATGTGCTAACACTAATTTCGGTGTATTATAATAACATTGTGGATTACATGAATAATTTATTACTAATTCAGGGGTTAATTTATTTAATCTACATGTACTTATATTCTTATATTTATATTCTTCAGTTGCTTCTAATGAAAATTTTGTTGTTTTACTAGGTAAATTAGTCTTTATTACTTCTATATATGGATAATTTTTTAGTTTATTACATATTAATTGACCAAATAGAGGAATAGGCTTTCCTATAACCAAATCATAAAATACATATTTTTTTACATCAGTATCATATATTGTTATATATGATAATCTGGGTTGTTTGGTTAATACAAAAAAACAACTTGGTGTTTGAGCCTGCCCTTTAAATATACTATTTGTTATTGTATTAGAAAAACAATTAATATACTCAATCTTGTGTTTAAATAATATATAATATAGTCCTCTCTTGTCTGGTTTTAACCATATTGAAGGAATAAAAAAACATAATTTTCCATTTTCTTTAAGTAGGCTTAAACTTTTTATTACAAAATCTGGCCAAATTGTTTTACCATCGTTTTTCTTATCTCCTTTCTTTGTTGGAACTTTAATTTGACCTTTTGAGTTAAATGGTGGATTTCCTATTATTATATCAAATTTATCTGCTTCAAAATTTAAATAATCCTTACAATATATATTAGCATTCTCTCCAAAAATTTCTTCTAAAATACTACAATTATCTTCTTGAATTTCTACCATAAATAACATTTTTGTTATAATATGATTACTGCGTTCTTCTATATTTGGTATTATATCTTTTAATCCTTCTAATAATTTATAATAAACAATAATTGAAAAATTTCCTTGACCTGCACCAGGATCTAACCATTTTAATGTTTTATCTTTAAATAATTCAATTGGTATACTTGATATAATTAATTCTATAAATGAATATGGTGTTATTACTTCTCCATAATCTAATTTTTTATCTGATTTTTTTAAATAAGTTTTATTAGTAAAATCTTCTAATTTATAATTTTTAATCATAAATTAGAATAAGAATATACTTAATTAATTTTATCTAATAAATTATCATAATTTTTTTCTAATAGAGGAACAATTTCTTTAAAATAAGGCCTTATCTTTTTATTACTCTTAATTTCATTTATATCAAACCATTTTATTTCACTAATTTCAAAATAACCATTTTTATTCAATAAATTGTTAAAATTTTTTTTAATAAACTCATAATTATTATTATAATTATCTGGAAAATATTCATTAAAACTTGTATTATATAAATAAACTGTATGTCGTCCATTATTTGTTTTAAACTTAGGTAATAGATTACTCTTAATATTAAATTCCATTTCTTTTTGGGTACCTAAAAATCCACTAGTTTCTTCATAACCTTCACGAATAGCAGTTTTTAAGCTTGTCTCTCCTATTTCTGATTTACCTCCAAAATCGCACCATTTATTTGTATTTACATCTTTCCCTAATAAAAAATATAATTGTCTATTAACTCTACTAATTGGTAATATTCCTGCTCCTAAAATCATTAAACTATATGAATATAAATATAATAATTGTAGCGACATCTCTAGATACTTTTATTTGGTTCAATTTTTTAAGTGCATTTATTTAAGTATTATTGTGAACAGGTTTCATTAATTGAAGGACTATATACCCCTTGTGCTACAAATACCCCTGTTGTTACACCCACTACAATACATGTAATTATCCAACCAAATGCTGTTTTACCTAATATATACCAATTTACTCCATGAATATCTAATTGTTTAATATCTCTACATGATTTATTTTCTAATAATCCTACTCCAACAGTTGCTCCTACCTGACAATGTGTTGTAGATAAAGGAATTTTTAATCTACTACCACTAATAATTACTAATGCTGATCCTAATTCAATACATGTTCCTCTACTTGGAGTTATTTTACATAATTTAGTTCCTATCGCATTTATAATTTTTTTGCCATAAGCTACTAATCCTACGGCAATACCCACTCCTCCTATACCTAATATCCAATATGCATCATTTCCCATATCCAACTTTTTCGACAAATCACCATCTGAATTATAAATTGTATAAATTGCCGCAAAAGGACCTATTGCATTCGCTACATCATTTGCACCATGACTGAAAGAATCACATATTGCTGAAAATATTTGAAGATATTTAAATGTTTCTTCAATTTTGGGATCAAATTTTTCCGCATCATTATGTAATGCTGTTACTCTTTGCAACTGGGTTTCGGACGTAATATTTAAATATGATTGATTATTTGATATCATTTCCATATCTGAACTTGTACTACTTTCATATAAAAATTTTTTATTAACCTTTTTTCTTATTATAGGTACTAGAGGTATTGATAGTATAGCTCCTCCAGTAGCAACTGCAAATGAATAACCAATTGCTGCTTCTACTTCTATTTTATCTAAACCTAATCCTTTTGCTCCTTTATAAATAATAAAAAAACTATTAATTAATAATGTGCTTCCTACTAATATAGGATAAGAATATATTAATCTTTTAGATGTATATGCATGCCTTAAAACAAATGATCGTATAAATGCATATATAAATGAGGATAATACTCCTGAAAAAATAGGTGATATAAACCATGATAAAACTATACCTCCAACACCACCAATAAATGGAAATGTATCTACCTCCTTATACCAAATTACACAATTTGGTCCTGCTAAGGCAACAGTCATTCCTATCATACCACCTACACAAGAATGTGTTGTTGATACTGGCATTTCCCAATAACTAGCTAAAAATAACCAAGCACTTACTGATACCATTACCCACATACAACCATACATCAAAACCTCAGGATTATTTTCAAAACATTCATAATTTGCAATACCTTTTCGAATAGTATCTGTTACATGACTTCCCATCAAAATTGCTCCAGCTGTTTCAAATATTACTGCCAACCCTGCAGCTTGTTTTAATGTTAAAGCTTTTGATCCTACGGAGGTTGCAAATGCATTAGCTGCATCATTTGAACCAATTCCCATTGCAGCTATAAAAGCAAATGCTCCTCCAACATATACTATCCATATAAACATATAAATTATATATATAACTTAAATTTAAATAGTTTAATATTTATATGTCTGATAATAATACTAACTATTTAGCTAGGATAGAATCTAATAATTATAAAAAACAACTTTGTAAAATAACAGGATGCTGTGGAGCAGCTAGTGATGCTTGGGTACCAAGCTATCCCTCGCTTCCTATTAATATTATTGATCAGTCACTTAACTCACTTTCACTAGTTGAATCTTCATCTTCATCAACAAAATCTAAATGAGTATGATATCTAATTTGTGGAATCTTACCAATCCAATTTGTAATATTTTGGTGTCCAAATTGACCAATTAAGTTTTTATAATTAGTAAATCTAATTATTATTTCAATTAACTCTTGTGGAATTCTATTAATTAAAATAATTTTTATTTCTTTTTCAAATGCCTTGTATTGAGCTATATTAAATAGACATACTATATTTGATGGTTTTATTAATTGCTTAGAAAATAGACATCGTCTAGTATATACTGCTTTCTTAATTAAAACCATTTAATTTATATTTATAAATATAAATTAAATCAATTTTCTATTAGTATAAATATATGGATCAAATACCTAATTCGGATTTCATACCTATTAAACCCCCTGAACAAAAAACTCCTTCTAACAACATCAAAAAAATAAAATTTTTAGATGAACTTTTATCACAAGAATGGTTAACTTCTTATTTTTCAATTAATAAAGATAAGAATTAATTCTATTTATAATATATAATGCCAACAACATTAAAGAAAAAAAAGGTTATTACTATAATGCCAAAACCTTCACAGACTCTTAAAAAAACTTCTCCAGTAAAATTGAAAACTGAAGTTGAGGAGAGTGGAGAGAAATCCTCTCTCGTCACTGATTCCAAAAAATTGAAATCAGTTACTCCCGAAGAGATAACAGAAACAAAACAATCAATGTCAAGTCCAAAAACATATAATGAAGAATTTATCAAAATTCTTGGGGAACTTGCTGATCTAATGGTACGTAAAGGAGAACCCCATCGAGCACGAGCCTACCAGAAAGCTGAAGAAACTATTATTAAATATCAAGGTGATATTACAAATCCTAAACAACTAAAAGGACTTCCTGGTATTGGTGATACTATTATGACTAAATTAGAAGAATATGTGAAAACTGGCACATTAGCAGCACTAGAAAAAGAAAGAAATGATCCTGCTAACATTCTAGCTCAAGTATATGGAATTGGGCCAAAAAAAGCCAAGGAACTTGTAGCAGCTGGCATTAAAAATATAGATGATTTAAAAGAAAATCAAAATCTTCTTAATGATTCTCAAAAAATAGGTGTAAAATATTTTGAAGATATTCAAAAAAGAATTCCTAGAGATGAAATTACAGCTTTTGCAAAAACATTTGAAACTATATTTAATAAAAATGCACCACCAGGATCTAAGTTTGAAATCGTCGGTAGCTATCGCCGAGGTCATAAAACATCTGGTGATATTGATATTATTATTACTAATGAAAATGATAACAAAGGCGCATTTGATCTTGTACTAGATAAACTAATTAAAGACAAAATTATTACACATGTCTTATCTCGTGGTAAAACTAAAAGTCTTACTCTGGTGCAAATTGAACCTGATGCTCCAATTCGTCGTGTAGATTTCCTATATACTTCTCCCAAAGAATATGCATTTGCCTTATTCTACTTTACTGGAAGTAAAATCTTTAATACTGTTGTAAGAGAGAGAGCTGTTGATCTAGGCTATACTCTTAATGAACATGGTATTCATCATATTAAGAAAACTGCTAAATTTGGATCGTCACGAGAAGGACATGTTAAAGGTCCACATGTAGATCAAGCCTTTCCTACCGAAGAATCTATTCTTAATTTCCTTGGATTAGCTTATGTTGAACCTGAAAATAGAATTGATGGTCGTTCTCTTGTTCCTATTAAACAAGAGTCTCCTCCTACAACCAGTGAAGAAGACGAAGAAGCAGCATTATTGGCTGCTCTCGAAAAAGAAGATGCACCCGCTTTACCCACTATTGATCAGTCTAAAGAAATAAGTGATGATGATTTACTAGCAGCACTAGAAGCTAGTGAATTAGATCAAGATGTGGAATTAGCTCCTACTAGTGATAATAAAAGTAAATCAAAAAAAAATGTTACTCTTAAAGCTACCAAAAACAATCCAACTGAATTAGTGGAAAAATTTAAAAAAGATGGAATACTTGCATTACAAGTGATGAGTGAAAAAGAGCTCACTAGTATTATTACAGCTGCAAATCAAGAATATTACTGTGATGGTGATCCTATTATGACAGATAGTCAATATGATATTATTAGAGAATATGTACTTGAAAAATATCCTACAAATAAAGAAGCTAAGGATGGACATGCTATGTGTGAATTAGCTGGAACTAAACAAAAAATTAAATTACCTTATGAGTTGTGGTCAATGGATAAAATAAAACCTAATACTGATGCTCTAGGAAAATGGTTAAAAAAATATAAAGGACCATATGTTGTATCAGCTAAACTAGATGGTATTAGTGCATTATATGTTGATGAAGATGGTAAACAAAAACTATATACTAGAGGCAATGGAACACATGGTCAAGATATTAGTCATTTAATTCCCTTCCTAATTAGAGAACCTGCTAAAAATGTAGCTATTAGAGGAGAAATTATTATTGCAAAAGAAGTATTTGATAAAAAATATTCTAAAAAATTTGCTAACTCTAGAAATTTTGTAGCTGGGATGGTTAACAAAAAAACTATTGATGCTAATGTTGTTAAAGATCTTGATTTTGTTCCTTATGAAGTTATCAATCCTACTCTTTCACCTTCTGAACAAATGAAATATTTAGATAAAATTTGGACTACACCAAATGCTCCCAAAACTGTTATATACAAAATCGAGGAAACTATTACTAATGAAATGTTATCACAACTACTTTTAGAATGGCGAGAGACTTATCAATACGATATTGATGGAGTTATCGTAGTTAATGACAAAATATATTCTAGATCTAAAGGAAATCCTGAACATGCATTTGCATTTAAAATGGTTATATCTGACCAAGTTGCTGAGGCCAAAGTAATTGATGTAATTTGGACACCTAGCAAAGATGGATATCTAACTCCACGGGTTCAAATTGAGCCAGTAGTACTTGGTGGCGCTACAATTAAATTTGCAACAGGAAAAAATGCCAAGTATATTGTAGATAATAAAATTGGAATTGGAGCAATTATTACAATTGTAAGAAGTGGCGATGTTATTCCCGATATAGTAAATGTAGTTGAACCTGCAGAACCTAAATTACCTAGTGAACCTTATAAATGGAATACCACACATGTAGATTTTATTCTTGATAATAAAGATGATAATGATACTGTTAAAGAAAAAAATATTGTTGTATTCTTTAAAAATTTAGGAGTTGAAGGTCTTGGTCCTGGTAATGTACGTAGATTAATAGAGGCTAACTTTGATACTGTAGCAAAAATTATCGCTATGACTAAATCTGATTTCTTAAAGGTTGATGGATTTAAACAAAAGACGGCTGATAAACTTTATGAAGGAATTCATAGTAAATTACAAGAAATTACTCTTCCGGAATTAATGACTGCTAGTAATGTATTTGGTAGAGGATTTGGTGATAAAACTTTTGTTAGAATTCTAGACATGTATCCAGAACTTCTTGTCTCTGGAGACTCAGAAAAAGAAAAGATTCAGCAACTACTCAAAGTTGATGGAGTTGCAAAAAAAACTGCTGAAAAATTTGTTAAACATATTCCAGATTTTATAACATTTTTAACAGATGCTAATCTAGATTACAAACTATTTGAAGAAACTGAATCAGCTGATATAGATAAATCTCACGTTCTCTATGGTAAAAAAATTGTAATGACTGGATTTAGAGACAAAGAATTAGTAGCCAAACTAAAAGAAGTTGGTGCTGAGAATAGTACGGCAGTAACTAAAAATACATTTGTAGTTATTGTTAAAGATGATATTGAAGAAGATACTGGAAAAGCAGATGCAGCAAGACAACTTAATATACCAATTATTACTAAGGATGATTTTATTAAAAAATATTTTTAAAATTTTACTTAAAATTAATTATAATAATATTTATATGTACAATTTTTTATTTAAACAAATAAAAAATCGTTTACCTCGTATCTCTGCTACAGAACTAATTGCTCTTAGAAGTGGAAATACTTCAATTGATCGTCAAATTCTTCAAGGCAAAATTAAGTTTCCACAAAAACCTATAATATCTCAAAAATTTTCAGATAATAAATTAGATAAACTTTTTACTGAATTTCTTACTACTGAAGATATAGATAAAAAAATTTATCCTAATGATAACAATAATAAATGGGTAAATTATCTTGCTTCTAATCGTTTTTTTAGTTTTTTGATTGATGAAAAATATCAGGGAATTAAATTATCAGTTAATGAATTATCTGGAGTATTAACTAAAATTGCTAGTGTTGATCCTGGTTTAGGAGTTACTACTATGGTACCTAATTCTCTTGGACCTGGAGAGCTATTAAGCTTATATGGAACAGATAAACAAAAAGACTATTATCTTCCAAAATTAGCAAATGGAGAACTTATTCCTTGTTTTGGCTTGACTGGTCCTGAAAATGGTTCTGATGCAACTGGTAGTATTGACGAAGGAACTGTGGTAGAAAAAAATGGAAAAATTGTAATCAGTGTAAAACTTAATAAACGATATATTACACTTGCTCCAGTAGCAAACTTAATGGGAATTGCATTTCATTTGAAAGATCCAAATAATTTATTAAATAAAAGTGGAATCACTCTAGCTTTAGTAGAGAGAGATCATCCTAATTTAATTCAAAATACTCATCATAATCCTATGAATGCTGGGTTTCCAAATGGAACAATTAAAGGTGAAATTGATATTGATCCTGCGCAAGTAATTGGTGGCCCAGATAATATTGGTGAAGGGTGGAAAATGTTGATGGCTTGTTTGTCAGCTGGTCGAGGTATTAGTCTACCAGCAACAGCTAATGCTAGTTCTAAAGTGGCTGCTTTTGGAATATTAAATTATTCTAAGATTAGAAAACAATTTGGAATGCCCCTAACTAGTATGGAAGCAATTCAAGAAAAAATTAATCGTATTTTTTTAAATACTTGGATTATTCAATCAGCAGTAGAACTAACAAATGACATACTTGATAATGGTAATGCTCCAGCTGTTATTAGTGCCATAATGAAACAACAATGTACAGAAAGAGGTAGAATAGTTTTAAATGATGCTATGGATATTCATGCTGGAGCTGCTATCTGTTTAGGGTATAATAATTTTTTAGAAAAATTTTATCGAAGTGCACCGATTGGTATAACAGTAGAAGGTTCTAATACTCTAACCAGATCTTTAATTATTTTTGGACAAGGATTAAATAAAAGCCATCCATATATTTATCCTATTTTAGACTCTATATTAAATGATAATAAGAATAATTTTAAACAAGAATTTAATAAAATGCTAAGTCATGTAGTTTCTCTCTATTTTAAATCTTTTTGGCCAAGTAAAAGTCTTGAACAACAAATTATTAATTATGCAACACTAACAAATTTTGTTGCTCTTAAAGCTGGTGCACTTAAGAGAGAACAAATGTTATCTGGTGACATGGCTGATATATTTAGTAATTTGTATTTATGTCTTAGTGTTAGTTATTATCATAATCACTATAATGCTAGTGAAAAATTAACTCAATATATTATCGATAAATTAGTAATAGAAAATCAAATTAAGATTAATAATATTATTACTAATCTAGGTCCAGAAAAATATTTACTATTACATCTTAAAAAGAATGTACTTCCACATTCATATCAATTAGAGAGAGATATATTCAATGAAATTTTATCAAATCCTCGTATTATAGATGAAATTAAGAAAAACATATACATAAAAGATAGTATACTGGGTGACTTAGATACTATTAAAACTATTAAATCTGATACAGAAAAATATCAAATGTTATACAACAACATTATTAATGTTGATGAATTTAAAAATTAATTATAAATATTAATTATGGCTTTAATAATTAATATTCCTAGACCAGTTGCTATTTTTGCCGCCCATCAGTTAGCTAAGGTTGATTATAATGTAGCTACTCGAATAAGTGATGATGTTTCAACGATTATAGATTGGAGTTATAACCATGATTTACCATGGTTAGCAAATTATGCTATGCATACATTACAAAATCTAGATAGTTTTGGAAGTTTTTTAATTTCTATAGTAGCATGGATAGTTTATCACACTTATTAATAACCATAAAATCTAAACTGATCTAATGATATTGATCGATTTAAATGCTGGTATGTATCATATATATAATTTATTAATTTATCATTTCTACGATTAAAAGGTAATACATATTGTCTTAATTGTGTATCAGGTTGTAAATTGTACCATTTTTCATAACATAATCTATAAGTATAATAAATTAAAAACATATATTTTGGCCATCTTTCTACTTCTTCAATATACTCCTCATATTGAGGATAATCTACTGATGAAAAATTATCCCATGCATGTACACTTTTCCACTTGCCAGGAAAATTTTGTGGAGGATGAGATTTAATATGATAATATATACTTAATAAAACACTCATTAATTCTAATTTTTTTCTTGTTAATTTAACTCTACTACGAATTTTAGATGCAGTTTGTTCTAAAATTTCTTGATTTAATCTACCAATAATATCTGCATATTCTGGATAACTATCTGGCTTAGTAATTATTTCTTGTTTTATACTAGGAGGTAACATTCTATATATTGTTTTTTGTAAAGACTCCATATATATTATACTATAAATATATTAAATATTATATCATTATATATTATATGCATTCTGCATATAAATTTATTAAATTTCATACTACGACTTCTTATAACCGATTAAATCTAAACTTAACAAAAGTTACTATTAATAAATATAGTAAAGATATATTTGAATCATCAATTAAAAAATTTAATTATAAAAATTATGCAATTTTAGGAGCCACTGAATCACATGCTTTGCCAATAAAACTTAACCAACCAAAAATTGCGATTAATTCGAAAAATAACTAAAATATTTCATATTCTATTAACTGAAGATTTGTTTTAGCTACCTCATATAGCTGTTGATTTATTTGGGTAATTATTGTTGTATTATGTAAATTAATTTTATTTATTTTTTTTAAAATTTTAAGATATATTGTAGATATATTATCAAAGTAAATTTTATCACCTTGTTCGGTTTGCCATATAATAAGTAAATTTAATAATTCTTTATTAATCTTTGATATTAATAATTTACAAGTATCACTTGTTAAACACAACCATTCATTATTAATATCAAATATATATACTTTATTTGATTTAATATCAAAACTTTTAATATATTCTTTATCTTTAAACTTATCTATGAGTATTTCTTTTAAAACTATACTAATGTTATTATCAATTAACATTAGTAAATAATTATAACTTAGTGTTATATTGTTAATACTGTCATTAAAATTAGATTCTGGTTTATAATTTTTTGATAACCAAGGAATAATTCCAATTTTACGTTTTTCATTGCTCTTTTCATTATGCATTTTTTTAAGTTGTTCTTTTAATTCTCGATTTGAGGTAATTAAAAATTCTAGAGTTTGTTGGATTGTAGAAGGGATTTTTAATGTTTCTATACTTATTGGCTCTCTAAGCAAATTATCCATACATCTACATTCTAATTGATGTTTAAGAAAATAGCTATGTCGTTTATATGTTTTAGAACAATTTTGACAAACATAATTTGACGACATCTTAATCTATTAAAAATTCTAATAGTTTTTTCAATTTTATTATATATTAATATTATAATGACTATTCCTGTTATGTTAGATTTATGTGATTGTTCTACCAATGGGTTAGAAATATATAGACCATGTTATCCACAATCTGGTGCAGGTTGTATTCAAACAGTTACCTGTCAATTTAGAACACCATATCCTTACGATATCAGTAAAAATCCTTATGGTTGTACTAGTTTTGATCAGGTTGCCATTTTTAGACGTATTCAAGGACAATCAAGAATGCCTGAATCTCAATATACAAGTGGACTAAAAGCAGTAACAGTTGCTAGTAATTTTATAAGTAATAAAGATGCAGACCAATTATTTAATGCCTTCCAAGGCATTAATACTTATTCTGAAAATACTATTTATCCCACAACAACAAGTAGAATTTGGGGGAATATTTATTCTTTACGTAATCAAAGTGATCAAGTCCAACCATCTGGAACTCTCAATGCTTCTAGGATTACTACTATTAGGGATCCTTATCTAAATAGTGCTATCACACAATGTGCAGGCTTCCGTGGAGGCTGTCCAATGGCAACTAGACCTCGAGGTAGACAAGGAGGGGCAGTAGGATCTAATTCTACCAAAAGTACTCTTGTAAGTAATAGACCTGGTGGAGGTATAAATGGCTTTGGAGTTGATGTTAAACACGGGTCTTATGCTAGATATTTAGCTAAAAAGACTGGTAAGATATTAAGTAAAGCTCCAGTCAGTGTTACCAAAGATCTACCCTTATCAATTGCTGGCCGCGCCGACGAGGGTTATCCCTATCTATACCGCCGTGGATTTAGAGATCAACCTACACCTTTTGCTAATGTTATCTATGATAGTGCTGGTATGAATAATTATGTATATAAATTTGGTCCTGTTGCTATTAATGGTGCCGTCTGTGGACCACCTGGCAGCCGCGGTCCGATGGGTCCCGGCGCTGTGCCATAATTTTACTAAAAATAACATATTAATATATAATGTCTGTTAAGATAGGAATGTCATTTACTGGATCTAATACTAATACACCAGTATATAAAAGACCTAAAGTAGCAGTGAGTGCTCCTAGAATAACTCCTCAAGCTATACTTAAAAGTGGAACTACTGCATTAAATTTTCAAAGATCTAATCCTGCACCAATAGCTATGGGTGCTACTAACCTAGGAAATATGTTTAGCCCTAGACCAAAGAGAGGTTGTGGTTGTGGTGGGTAAAATAATATTTAGCTATAATATATGGCTACAAAAATTGGGTTTGTACTAACTATGGGGGGAGCAGGTGGCAGACCTACCGGTCCTCAACTAAGAGCTTGTGCCCGTACCCCATATGAAAAAAATGGTCTACAGCCAACTAATTTAATTACAGTAGGAATTGGACAGGTTGTACCTGGGGGCTCTGGGGGATTTGCGGAGGTACCATGTTGTACTCCTGCTAGACCAAATATGTGGCATATGATTAAAACTAATGATTGGTGGTATCAAAAAGGTAATGTCAATAGTACAACTGGTGGTGCAGTGACCGGAGGAGCATTAGGTGCTAGACGGCGTCGTTGTTAGTTTAAAAATTGATTTAAAATTAAAAATATATTTTATATCAATTATGACTGATCGAGTAGCACAGCTTGCAAAGGTCCAGACGGAAGCCTTAAATTTATTTAGTAAAAAAAATAAAGATTATGGAGATGCATTTGCTACATAT